>PPYF01130422.1_pt1 | contig 11590 bp, 7 predicted proteins | sample 1559871 | NCBI WGS metagenome assembly PPYF01 (sample SAMN08240021, study PRJNA423297) | Human gut metagenome, whole genome shotgun sequencing project. | reverse complement strand
CCCAAACCCCACAAGGGACGCTGTCCCTTGACCCTGCAAGGGGCAGACGAAAAGGGACGAAGTCCCCCCTTGACCCCTTCGCGCGATTGAGTTGGTCTCACTCCCATGCTTTGCCCGCGTGTTTATCCTCTTTTTCCCTTCCCTTAATCGTAGTCCGGGAGCGGGGGGAAATCCCGCCCCGACAGCTGCATCAATTCACCCACCGTCACCGGACGCAATCCCTTCACATTGATCCAATTATCCAGCGCCTTATCCAGGACCTCCGCCGTATGATACCCATTGATATGGAACTGCACCACGCACCCGCTCGTCACCCGGTCGCTCGTCACGCGGTACACCATCTGATACACCTTATCCTTATACGCGTCCGACCAGTCGCACGCGTCAATTGCAAACAGGCAGTCCTCTACGCCTTCCGCGCGGGCAATGGCGGTGACGATGCTGTTCGTCGCGCCCAAATGCGCACAGAACAACCGCGGCCGTACGCCGAAAGTCTCTTCGCACAGGTCGTTCAGCTCGCGGATGTTCTCCTGCACACGCGCGTAGGAGACTTCGGTCATGTTGATGAGGTTGTTGCCGTGGCTGCCAAGCTCGTGGCCCGCATCAATGATGCGCTGGATGCGCTCCGGGTTGCGGCGCACGAAATCGCCCGTGACGTAGAATGTCCCCTTAACGCCGTATTTGTCCAGCGTGTTCAGCATGTCAGTCAGCTGCTTTTCTGATGCGCCGCTGCACACAATCATCACGCCGACAGCGGGCTCAGAGGGGGTCAGGCGGGTGACGCGCGGCAGGCTGATGTCCGAGAACGCGGCGAAGGAATCCGTTTCGTTCACTTTCACGCCGTCCAGCCAGACAGACAGCTTGTTGCCGCCCAGCATGTCTTCCGTCACATAGACCGAGAAGGTCAGGTCGTAGCGCGGATTGCGCCAGAACGCGCGCTCCAGCACTTCGCCGCGGTGATTGCGCAGCTCCAGATACTTCTCCGGCACAGTTGCGCTGTTTTTGTTCTTGCACGATACGGTGATTTTGATTTCGCGGTCGAGATACCCGACGTAGAATCCGCTCTTGAACGTGACAATCGGCGTAACGACGGGGGTCGTGTCCTCTTCGTTCTCCTCCGCGAACGCGGCGCCGCCCAGCAGCATCAGCACCATCAGCAGCAAACTCAGCAGTTTCTTCATCTTTACCACTCCTTTTTATCCAACTTTCATCCGTGAAAGCTGTGTTTGCAAATGGAAAGTTACCTTAAACCTGCGGGCGCACAACCACCTGTGCGCCTTCCGGCACCAGCGTCGGTTCAACCACAAACCCCGCCGGAACGGACAAAATCCGCAGACTGTCCATGTCCTCCAGAATCCGCTGATTGAACTTCGTCACGCGGCAGCCCTCGATGAACGCGGGGATGATGAGTTCCGTATCCGAACCGATGTACTCGATGACCGAGTAGGTGCTGCCCTTCTCTGCCTGTCCCAGATACGAGCCGACGATGAGCGTATCGCCCTCTGTCATCAGCCCCAGCCCGACGCGCAGGTCACGCGCACGGGCGCTGAAGGGGGCGGGGAGGGTCAGCGCGTTCAGCCGGGAGCAGCCCGTCAGCGCGTCATGCCCGATTTCACGCACGGATGCGGGAATGGCGAGTGCCATCAGGTGTGTGCAGCCGCGCAGGGCTTCGTGGTCGATGCGGATCAGGGTGTCCGGGAGATTCAAGAATTCCAGCGACGTGCAGTTCATCAGCGCCTGCATGGGCAGGACGGTCAGTGTGTTCGGCAGGTGGACGCTATTCAGCGCGGTGCAGCCCGAAAGGACAGCGCCGCCGACGGCTGTCACTGAATCGGGGAACACGACTTCGCGCAGCGCGGTGCAGGACGCGAACGCGCGGTACTCGATGGTTTCCAGCCCGTCATTCAGCGTGATGCTTGTCAGCGCCGAGCAGCCCTCGAAGGCACTGCCGCCGATGTGTCGGAGCGTTTTAGGGAGCGTGACGGCGGTCAGGTCGGTGCGCATGATGAACGCGCACAGCCCGACGCTCACAACGGGGAGGCTGTCGAGCGTTTCCGGAAGGGTGATTTCGCCGCCTTGCCCGTAGTATTCCATGATTTCCGCGCCGGTGTCGATGGCGCGGTAGGTGTAGTCACCGCATTGCATGGTGTGTACTTCCTTCATTATAATAATATAATTGTGGAGCGTGGCTGCCGGAGTTGGCTGCTTTTCCAATATAGGTCTTTTATGCAGCAACCAGAGGGCAATGAAAACAGACGAAGTCTGCGGTCGCCCTCTGGACTCCTTCGGATGCACTCCCATGTTTCTTGACTTTTATCGAAACATTTTTAGTTACTGCGCAGGGACGCTTCGCTGCCTGCGACCAAGGTGTCGGGCTTGACTTTTCCTTTGGAATGGTCACACGACCAACAGTTGGGGCGTTGCCCCAAACCCCACCAGAGGCGCTGCCTCTGGACTCCGCAAGGGACATTGTCCCTTGACCCTTTTTTTGCGCCCCGGCTTGAGCGCGTTTCCATTGCTGTTAATTTTCGCGGCTCAAGGATGCTAAAACCGCGTTGCGCATCCGTCGAACCACCCGTGTCGTACCGGAATCAACCGTGTTCTGCATCGACAGAATCGTCATCTGCTGCCCGGGGAAGTTGGCAAAGTATGTTCCCAGCCAGCCATCCCAGCCGTATTCGCCCGCGCAAGCTAATCCGGCGATGCGCCCCGGTTCAGCGCAAATGCGCATCAAGTGCCCGTAGCTGTACCCGTCCAGCGAATCCCACATATCGCGGCGAACCGCGTCTTTCAGCTGCGGCTGCGTCATGCAGGCGACTGTTGCGGGCGAGAGAATCCGCCGCCCTTCGTAAGTGCCGCCCGCCAGCAGCATATCGGCAAAGTGGCTGTAATCCTCCAGCGTCGAAACAAGCCCCGCGCCGCCGGATTCAAAGGCGGGTTCGCGGTCGTAAACACCGACAGCAAGGTGGGTGCTTGTCCACGGCACAAGTCCGTTTTCCGTGCGCTTGTAGGCGGTCACAAGGCGATTTCGCTTGCTTTCGGGAACGTAGAAGCCGGTGTCCACCATGTCCAGCGGCTCAAAGAACTCCTTGCGGAGGAACTCGCCGAAGCGCATTCCGCTGACGACCTCCACCACCGCGCCGAGGATGTCCGCGCAGGTGGAGTAGCGCCAGTGTGTGCCCGGCTGGAAGGACAGCGGCTGCTGCCCCAAGCGGTTGCAGAATTCCACCGTCGGCACGCCGCCGCCCGCAAGGATTTCCTGCGTTGCTTCGTCAAACACCTTCGCGGCGTACTGCCCCGCCGGGTCGCTGTCAGGGTAGCAGACGCCCGCCGTCATGCCGAGCAGCTCCATCAGCCACGGCGCGCGGGTCGCGGGGCGAATCGTGCCCTGCTTATCGACGACGCGCGCATTTCGGAAGCCCGGCAGATAGCGGTCTACGCCGTCCATCAGGTCAATCTGCCCGCGCTCCGCAAGCAGCATGACAGCGGCGGCCGTAATCGGCTTGGACTGGCTGTACAGGCGGAAGATGCTGTCGCGGTGGATCAGCCGCCCCGACGCAACGTCGGACATGCCCGCCTGCGTATAGAGCATTTCCTCTCCGCAGCGCCGCACCAGTACGCTGATGCCCGCGCATTCCTGCGCTTCGACAGCGGAGGCGAGAATATCGGTGACTTGTTCGTGAAGGGTCATGAGAATAACCTCCTTGCATGTTTTTCAGCAATCATTCGTCGTTTTCGATAAAATCCGGCAGCTGATGCAGCGTCACAAAGCTGCTATCCCGGTAAATCGCCCGCAGCGACTCCGGCGTGTTCCCCTTGCTGCTGTCCGTCAGCCAGCTGGTGTGCCACACCATGAAGTACGCCCACGGGGCATTCGCCGCGTCCATTTCCGCGCGGGTCGGAATCTGTCCGCACTCGTGGAACACAATCGGCATCCCTGCCGGGGCAAGCGCGGCACAGCGCCGGTATAAATCCCCCTGCGCACCGCCCTTGTAGCTGTCGCCGCCGAGAATGTCCACCACATCGTCCCCCGGATACCACGGGCGCAAATCCTCCGTCGCGTCGGAGAAGCCAAGCACCCAAATCAGATTCCGCAGGCCGTGAACATGCGTGTAGCGGTCGTACATCAGCTGCCACAAGCGCACGAAATTCGCCGCGCCGCCGCGTCCCCACCAGAACCAGCCGCCGTCCATCTCGTGGAAAGGTCGCCAAAGAATCGGAACGCCGTCTGACTGCAGGCGCTTCAGGTAGGGGACGGCGTGGTCAAGCCCATCCAGCAGGCGGCGGTTCGCTTCTGTGCCATCCACAAAAGCGGAAGCCCAGTCCAGCTCGCTTTCGCGGCATTCGGGGTAACCGGAGAAGAAATCCGCGCCCGTGTGCCAGCAGATGGTGGGAATGCCGCCGCGCGCCCACCAGTCCTTCGCGCGCTGCGTCACGCCCAGATAGTCGTTATCCATGAAATCCAGCCCTCGAATGGCAGGCTGACGACCGGTGACATCGGTCAGATAGCTGATTTCATGCTCAGTCGAGCGGCACCATTGGCTTTCCATCTGCCCGGTCAGGCACTTGCCGGAAAGCGATTGCAGGTATTCATAGACGCGCCGAGCGGCAGGCAGCGGATTTTCCGCGCAGAGGGGACGGAACATAATGCTTCTCCTTTGCTTTGCAGGAATCTGCTTGCAGTATAGCAGGAAATGCCCGCCTTTGCAACGGGTAGAAGGGAAAAAGGGAGGGGAAAAAGCATGGAAAATCAGGCGGCGGCAGTTGTCCAAGAAGAGGGTTTGTGCTATACTTATTATGGGTGTTTATTGGAATGCCCATGAACCAGCGGGCATCCCCGCTATGGGAGTTAATAAATGAAGCTGAAAAAATTGGAGCTGTATGGCTTCAAATCCTTTGCCCAGCGGACGGAAATCGTCTTTGATGAGGGCATAACGGGCATCGTCGGGCCGAATGGGTCGGGCAAGAGCAACATCGGTGACGCGGTGCGCTGGGTGCTGGGCGAGCAGAGCGCGAAAACCCTGCGCGGCGCGAGCATGTCCGACGTGATTTTCAACGGCACGCAGAAGCGCAAGCCGCTGTCGTACTGCGAAGTATCGCTGGTGTTTGACAACGATGACCATGCGCTGGCGATGGAAGCTGCCGAGGTTATGGTCACGCGCCGCGTCTACCGCAATGGCGAATCCGAATACTACTTAAACCGCACCGCCTGCCGCTTGAAGGACGTGGTCGACCTCTTCCGCGATACGGGCATCGGCAAAGAGGGATACTCCATCATCGGACAGGGGCGCATTGACGAAATTCTCTCCCGCAAGAGCGAGGATCGCCGGCAGGTGTTCGAGGAAGCAGCGGGCATCGTTAAGTTCAAGGCGCGCAAGGAAGAAGCGGACAAGAAATTGCAGCGGACGCTGGAAAATCTGGAGCGCGTCGATGATATTCTGGATGAGCTGACGAAGCGCCTGAAGCCGCTGGAAGAGCAGAGCCGCAACGCCCGCGTGTATCTGGAACTGTCCACCGAACTGAAGGATTTGGACTTGAACCTCTTCCTGATTCGCTCCGACCGGGCGCGGGCGCGCTTGTCCGAACTGGAAAGCGAACTGCTGACCGTCCAGACGATTTTGGCGGACACGGAAAGCAACCTGACCGACAAGACCACCCGCCGCGACGAAACGCAGAACCGCATCGATCAGCTGGAAGAAGCCATCACGAGGGCGCGCACCGAACTGATGGAATGCGCCGAGCATGTGCACGAATCGCAGAAGAAACTCTCCGCCCTGCAAAGCCGCCGCGAGACGCGCAGCGAGAACCGCCAGCGCATCGTCCGCGAGCAGGAGGAAGCCCAGGAGCGGCTGGCGGAAATCGAGAAGGATCATGCACGGATTCAGGCGGACGTGGAGAAGCAGCACAGCCTGATTGCCGACGCGGAGCAAATCCTCCGGGCGACGCAGGAAGCCGCCGAAAAGGCGCAGGCGAAGGAAAAGGAAGCGGACGCAGCGCTGGAAGCGCAGAAAGCCGCTGTCATTGACCAAATGAACCGCCTGTCCGATGTGCGCAACGACAAGACGCGCCTGAACACGATGCAGGCGCAGATGGAAACGCGCTTGACGGAGATTGAAGAATCCAGCGGGGCACTGCAGGAGCAGGAAGCTGCCCTGCGGGAAGCGTTGACTGCCGTCGAAAAGCAGATGGAAACAGAAAATCAGCATCAGCAGCAGTGTCAGGAGAAGCTGGCGCAGGCGCGGCAAGCGTCGGATGAGGCGGATGCCGCGTATGCCAATTTGCGCGCGGATGTCGAAAAGCAATCCGCCGATATGCAGGCGGCGGCAAGCCGTCATAACGTCCTGACCGAAATGACGCGCGACATGGAAGGCTACAACATGGCGGTTCGCCGCGCGATGACCTATGCCAAGCAGCACGGCTTGACGGGCGTCAAGGGCGTGCTGGCGCAGCTGATGACCGTTCCGCAGGCGTACGAAACGGCGATTGATATGGCGCTTGGCGCGGCGCAGCAGAACATCGTCACCGACACCGAAGAGACGGCGAAGGAACTGATTAACTACCTGCGCCAGAATCGGCTGGGGCGCGCGACGTTCCTGCCGATGAGCGCCATCCGCGGCAAAACGCTCTATGGCAATGAGCGCAATGCGTTGAAGCTGCCGGGCTGCCTCGGCGTGGCGAGCGAACTGGTGCAGTGCGCGCCGGAATATCGCGGCATTGTGGAAAATCTGCTGGGGCGCACGGTGATTGCCGACAACCTCGACCACGGCATCCCGATTATGCGCGCGGGCAATCACGCGTTCCGCTTGGTGACGCTGGAGGGCGACGTGATGCACTCCGGCGGCTCGATGACGGGCGGTTCGGCGCAGTCGAAGGTGTCCAACCTGCTCAGCCGCGAGCGTGAACTGAAGGAATTGACCGCGAAGCTGCAAACCGGGCGCGCGGAACTGGACAAGTGCCGTCAGGAACTGACGCAGCGTCAGCAGATGGCGCAGGAGAAGCGGCAGAAGGTCAGCGACGCGGTGAACGCATTGCATCAGCAGGAGATTGCCGTCGCCCGCGAACAGGCGCGCCGCGAAAGCGTATCCGCCGACCTGAACACCCATTTACAGCGGATGCAGGAGACTGAGCAGGCGCGCGTGCAGCTGCATCAGTCGCTGGAGGACATTCGCCAGCAGCTGGAGACCATTGAACATCAGCGCACGGGCGCGCAGGGCGACCAGAGCGCAATGGAGCAAAAGACCATTGAAATGCAGAATACGCTGGTCAAGGCGCGCGCGGAAGCCAGCGCGGAAAACGACCGCCTGATGGTGCGCACGCTGCAATTGTCCGACCTGCGCCACGGTTTAAGCGACTTGGAGCGCGACGAAGCCCACGCGCAGCAGGATCAGGCGCAAATCCTCCGCGAACAGGAGCGCCGCGAACAGCTGCTGCACGAGATGGACGAACTGGACGCCATTGACGAGAACGACATGAAGCGCGAGGAAGCCGAATCCGCCCGCCGCCAGAAGGAACAGCTGCGGCAGGAGAGCGCCGCGCAGGCCATCGAGCAGCGCCGCGCACAGGCGCAAAGTGACCTGCGTGACATCCTCAGCGACATGGAGAACCTGCACGAAGCCTACAACCGTGACAGCGAGAAGCTGCACAAGACCGAGCTGGCGAAGGCGCGCATCGAGGGCGACCAGAAGAATCTGCAAAACCGCATCTGGGACACCTACAAGCTGACCTACGCCGGGGCAGAGGAGTTCCGCCGCACGCCCTTCGACGAGAAGGAAAGCGACCGCCGCGCCGCCGAGCTGCAAGGGCAGATTCGCGCACTGGGGACGGTCAACGTTGGGGCGGTGGAGGAATACGCCGAAACCAAGGCGCGCGTGGACGACCTGACCGCCCAGCAGCAGGACTTGAAGCGCGCGGAAATGGACTTGCGCGAACTCATCGAGCGGCTGCTGATTCAGATGCGTTCTACATTCGTCGAGAACTTCTCGAAGATGCAGGGGTATTTCGCCGAGACGTTCACGCGCCTCTTCGGCGGCGGTCACGCGGAACTGAAGTTGATGGATCCGGACGACCCGCTGAACTGCGGCATCGAGGTCAACGCCCAGCCGCCGGGAAAGAAATTGCAGCTCCTGTCGCTGCTCTCCGGCGGGGAACGCGCGCTGACGGCCATTGCGATTCTGTTCGCGATGCTGAAATTGAAGCCAACGCCGTTCTGCATTCTGGACGAGATTGAAGCCGCGCTGGATGACGCGAATATCGGGTATTACGCGGATTATTTGAAGGAATACTCGAAGGGAACGCAGTTTATCGTCGTGACGCACCGCAAGGGGACGATGGAGCGCTGCAACAGCCTGTTCGGGGTGGCGATGGAGGAACAGGGCGTGAGCCGGATGGTGTCGGTGTCGCTGCAGGACTATCAGGAGTAAGCAAGGCTGCCTGCCGAGTGCGGGCAGTCTTTTTTGCTGCCCGGACGGCGCAAGCAGCGGAATCCTCTTGTGAAGTTTCACAACAAATTGGGATGCTTTTGTTATGAATGCCAAAATTATATTATTCAGAAAGAAAGTGCTTGACTTTTTTTGAGGGGAGGGTAGAATGAAAGTAAGGAATCACGAGGGAGGAAAATGACGTGGAAATTCAAAGAAAAGGGCTGAATCGGGCATTTATCGTGCTGGCGGTGCTGACGGTGGTGCTGAATCTGTCAAGCTGGATTGTTACGGTTTGGCTTATCCCAGAATTTCGATTGGCGAATTTATTAAGTTTTGTATGCACGGTGCTCCCCGTCTTGGTGTTGATTTACAGGAAGCGCAAACCTGTATCATTGATTCTGTCAGTTGCTTATTTTGCCGTCTATGCTTTTATGTTTTGGATGACGAGGATAGCGAATGGCAGTTATACTTCTAATTCGCTTTCGACAATATTTCTATGCTGTGATGGAATTGTGATTAGCTGCGCTATTGGCATTTTGCCGATGCTTAACGCGCTTATCAAATCGAAAAATAAAAAGGCAATTGCCATCATATGCTTCATACTGGGGATTGCCGAAACAGTGTGGGTAGCGTATTCACTTACCGATGCCTTTGCTTCATTCTACTGGCGGCGCTCGCTCGTCACACAACTAGTCTGGACATATTATTATGTATACAACACGACGTATTACGCAAGCTATTGCGTGATGATGTTTGCAATTGGCATAGGGATTCTGCGGGATGCGCCAGCGAGAATTAAGAAGCCAGCGGGAACCGAGAAGCCTATGAAAACGAAAAGCAAGCAGACCGCCCTGCTCTTCTCTATCTTCACCGGTGTGCTGGGCGTTGACCGCTTCTACCTCGGCTACACGGCATTGGGCATTTTCAAGCTGCTCACCGTGGGCGGCGCGGGCATTTGGGCGCTGATTGACTTCATCCGAATCGGCGTTGATTCGCTCCACCCGGCGGATGGTTCGCCGTGGGTGGAGGAAACGCGCGACGAGAACATCCGCAGCATCGCCGCAAATATGCAGGCCATCGCCGAAAAGCTGGAGAAGCTGCAAGCGCAGAATGTTCCGGCAGAAGCGGAAAAGCCGGAAGCGGACGGCGAAAATCAGGAGACACACAAGGTGTCGCTGAAAAAATAACTTCCAATGGCAATAGCCGCAGGGCTGTCAGGCGCAGGACGCTTGGCAGCCTTTCGCGTGGGGAAAAATCCGCTTGCAAACTGCGCGAAAAACCAGTACAATAGAATTGTATCCCTGAATATCAGCATGAACGAGGTGCTTTTGATGCCTTTGTGGAAACGAACGCTGGCGGCGCTCCTACTGGCGGTGATGATGATACTGCCCTTCGCGTCGGCGGAGGATGCGGGGGAGGCCGTGCCGGATGACAGCGTGGAGTGGACGGAGGGCGCGGCGAACATCACGCGCGATTTAACCCTGAATGATGAGGGCGACGACGTGTCCGCCCTGCAAACCGCGCTGACGGATTTGTGCTATTACAGCGGCGACGTAACCGGGCGCTATGGCGAGGCGACCAAAACCGCGGTGGAGGATTTCCAGCGCGATTTTGCCCTTGCGGTGACGGGCATGGCGGACAAAGCGACGCAGGAAGCCATCTATGCGGCGGAGTATCGCCCGCTGCGGCTGGGATGCGTGGGCGAGGACGTGCGGCAGGCGCAGATTCGCCTGATGGCGCTGGGCTACTACACGGGCAAGATTTCCGGCCGCTATCTGCCCGCGACACAGGAAGCCATCCGCCTGTTCCAGACGGCGAACGCCCTGCCGATTACGGGCGAAGCGGATGTGCAGACGCTGGAACGCCTGTTCAGCGGTGATGCCATCAGCCGGGATTCGTCCGCCGCGGCGACGCCCACCCCGTCGCCCACGCCCGGAATGCACCTCTCAGATGAAACCACCACCCCGACGCCCGCGCCGACGGTGGCGTTCGTCAAGAAACTGCAATACAACAAGTCCAAGGGCGAAGAAGTTAAGCTCGTGCAGACCCGCCTGACGGAACTGGGGTACTATTCCGGCAACATCAGCGGCAATTTTCTGGGGCATACGCGCAACGCGGTGAAGGCATTCCAGCAGCAGAATGCGCTGAGCGTGGATGGCATCGTGGGCGAAAACACATGGAACGCGCTGTTCAACGACCCGGATGTGCGTGCCGCGACTGATGATCCGAAGCCTACGCCCGAACCGACGCCTGTGCCGTTTGCCATCACGGTGGACGTCAACAATCAGGTGACGACCGTCTACGGGCGCGACGAAAACGGCGATTACACCATCGTCGTGCGGCAGATGCTCTGCTCCACCGGCACGCGCAAGAATCCGTCGGATATTGGCACATTCACGCTCAACGGGCGCACGGCGCGCTGGTGCTACTTCACGGAGTGGGGCAGCCACGCACAGTATTGGACGCGCATCAACTCGTCCATTGCGTTCCATTCCGTCATTTACAACACGGTCAATACGATGGATTTGTCGGTCAAGTCCTACAAGAACCTCGGCAAGCGCGCGTCGCACGGGTGCATTCGCCTGACCGTTGCGGATGCGAAGTGGATTTACAACAACTGCGGGGCAGGGACGGTCGTCACGATTCGCGCCGATATGCCCGCTGACCCGGAACTCCGCGCCGCGCTGAAGCTGCCCTCGCTGAACACGAAGAACATGCTGCCCTACGTCACGCCGCAGCCGACCGCCGAGCCGGATTACCGCGCCGGGGCGATGCCGCCGCAGCCCTTCCGGACGCTGAAAGTGAACAGCTCCGGCGAGGATGTGTACTGGATGCAGCGGAAGCTGACGGATTTGGGGTACTATTCGGGCAAGTGCTCTGGCACGTTCCTGGCAGGCACGCAGAACGCGGTGAAGGCGTTCCAGAAGGCGAATGGGCTGTCCGCGACGGGGACGGCGGATGTCAAGACGCTGAAGCTGCTGTATGCGGAGGAACTGTCGGCGACGCCCACGCCGGAGGTCGCGGCGGATGACCGCACGCCGGAGCCGCTGCCGACGCCGGCGGCAGGGCAGTGAGATTCCCTGCGGGCGTGATACGATTTCCAGATTCACCTGCGCCATCTGCTTGCGCCTTTTCCCTTCTGGCGTCCGCTCATTCCACTTAGCGTAGCG
>PPYF01547741.1_pt1 | contig 11593 bp, 11 predicted proteins | sample 1559871 | NCBI WGS metagenome assembly PPYF01 (sample SAMN08240021, study PRJNA423297) | Human gut metagenome, whole genome shotgun sequencing project. | reverse complement strand
GGATATGGCTGCCCGCCATGTAGGAGATGCCTTCCTGCATCAGCGAGATGCCGCAGCTGGACGAGGAGGTCATGGCCGGGATGCCGCAGGCGCCGGCGCCCAGCAGCATGTTGATGGCGGCCACTTCGCTCTCGGCCTGCACGAACTGGCCGCCGCATTCGGGCAGCCGGAGGGACATGGTCTCGGGGATCTCGTTCTGCGGCGTGATGGGATAGCCGAAATAGCAGCGGCAGCCGGCGTCCAGGGCGCCAAAGGCCACGGCTTCATTGCCTTTGATGAGAATGCGGTCGTGACTCATGCGGTCTTCTCCGTTTTTTTGGATTTGAAGACACGGATGGCCACGTCCGGGCACATGAGCGCACAGGAGGCGCAGCCCGTACAGCGGCCTTCGGTTTCCATCACCTCATAGCCCTGGCGGTTGAACCGTCCCGAGGGGCGAATGATGTGCGCCGGGCAGACCGCTGCGCACAGGCCGCAGCCCTTGCAGCGTTCTTCCAGAAAAACAATTCGCGACATGCTGTTCCCCTGATCGATACAGGTTGCGCATGGCGCGGCATCCTGCCACAGGGTGCCTCTCCATGCGGATGTTTGTCTCGTGCCCCGAAGGGCTGCTTGCCGGATGCCGTCTGCCCCGTGTGCGGGAGCGGGGCATCCCCAAAAGATATTTTTCGCGCGGCGCTGCCGGTGGCCCCCCCCGCACGGATGCCGCCTACCGGATGAGCATGGCATCCCCGTAGGAGAAGAAGCGGTAGCCTTCCTTTACGGCCTCCTGATAGGCCTCCAGGATGCGTTTGCGGCCCGCGAAGGCCGAGACCAGCATCAGCAGGGAGGACTCGGGCAGGTGGAAATTGGTGATGATCCCGTCCACCACGCGGAAGGGACGGCCGGGATAGAGGAAGATGTCCGTCCAGCCGGCAAAGGGCTTGGCCCGGCCGCAGACCTGGGCCACGCCCTCCAGCGTGCGCACCGAGGTGGTGCCCACGGCGATGACGGGCCGGTGCCGGGCCTTGGCCTCGGCGATGGCGTCGGCCGTCTCTTCGGGCAGTTCCACATATTCCCGGTGCATCTGGTGGTTGCGGATGTCTTCGCAGCGCACGGGGCTGAAGGTGCCGTAGCCCACATAGAGGGTCACTTCGGCCCACTGGAAACCGCGGCGGCGCAGGGTCTCGCGCAGCTCGTCGGTAAAGTGCAGGCCCGCCGTGGGCGCGGCCACGGAGCCGGTCTTCTCCTCGCGGGCGTAGATGGTCTGGTAACGGCTGAAATCTTCCTCGGCATCGGAACGTTTGATGTAGGGCGGCAGGGGGATGTGCCCGGTGGCGGCGAAGGCCTCGGCCACGTCGCCCTTCCAGCACATGCGCACACGCCGGTGGCCGAAGGTGCCGCATTCGAGGATGGTCACACTGATGCCCGCGCCGAAATGCAGGGTCTCGCCTTCGCGCACGCTGCCCCCGGAACGGATCAGGCCGCTGACCTCGGCGCACCAGGTGTCCTCGCGGCCCTTGACGGGCGTGGCGTCGGCCCGCACCAGCGGCAGGGGCGTCAGCAGCAGGAATTCCACTTTGCCGCCGGTACTGCGGCTGCCCAGCAGCCGTGCCTGCAGCACGCGGGAATTGTTGGCCACCAGCAGGGCGCCTTCGGGCAGGCAGTCCGGCAGGTCGCTGAACATGTGGTGTTCCAGGCCCAGGGCGCCGCTGCGGCGCATGGTCAGCAGGCGCGACGCGCCCCGCTGGTCCGGGGGATACTGGGCTATCTGCTCCTGGGGCAGCTCATAGGTATAGTTTTGCAGCAGAAAATCATCTTCGGAAACGAAAACAGGCGGCATGGTTTTTTCCTTCATTACTCTCCGGGCCGCGGGGCGGCCGCAACATCTGCCGTCGGGACAGGGCCGGGCGATGCCGTTTTTTCCTGTCCGCCCCGTACGGGGAGGCGCAGCCGGGCAGCCGGAGAGACGCTTGTCAGTCCGTGCCGGAGAGGCTATCCTTTTCGGGCTGTCCGGCCTCCCGGACGACAGTTGAAGGAGTATAGCCAATGCGACGCCTACTTGTCACCTTGATCCTTGGGGTCTCCCTGGCCAGCGCCGCCGGTTGCGCCGACCTGGGCATCAGCAACCCCTTCGAATCCTCTCCGGCCGCCACGCACAGCCAGCTGCTGGGCATCGGCCTGCCCGCGGGCATGGAGCTTTCCGCGCAGCACTGCGCGCGCACCACCGGCAGCGACGGCCAGCCCCAGGGCATGGAGACCGCGTACGGTCAGGCCGACAGGATGCAGGTGGCGCAAAGCCTGTTCAGCTCCATGCAGGGCGCGGGCTGGAACCTGCGCATGAGTCTGCGCAAGGCCGACCGCATCATGCTGGCCTTCGAGAGCGGCAACCGCCTTGCCGTGATCAGCCTCTCCTCACAGACGGTCTACAGCTGCGTGGCCGAGATATGGGTCTCGGAAAAGCTGCCCGACGGATCTTCCCTGAACCTCCTGCCCCTGCGCGGCGAAGGCAGCCAGAGCGGCGGCTTTGGCGGCGGTCCCGGCGGCGGCTTCGAGAGCAGCGGCCCTGCCACGGGCGGCGGTTTCGAGACGCCCGACGGCGGCGGCACCCCGCCCCCGGTGGGCACCAGCGAGAGCTGGGGCTCCTCCTCCGGCAGCGGTCTGCAGGAGCGTCCGCTGTGAGCGCGTCGCCCTTCCGCAGCAGCCGCCGTTTCGCGGGCAGGCGCCTGCATCTGGGCGTGTGCGGTTCCATCGCCTGCTACAAGGCGCTGGATCTGCTGCGCGCCCTGCACGCCCTGGACATCCACGTTTCCGTCACCCTCACCGACGGCGCGCGCCGTTTCGTGACGCCCCTGCTCTTCGAGGCCCTGGGCGCCATGCCGGTCTATGGCCGCATGTTCGAGGGCGACGAGGTCTTCGATCATCTGGAACCGGGCCAGCGGGCCCAGGCCATGCTGGTGGCCCCGGCCTCGGCCGACGCCCTGTCGCGTCTGGCGGCCGGAGCGGCGTCGGACATGCTTTCGGCGCAGGCGCTGGCCTTTGACGGGCCGCTGGTGGTGGCCCCGGCCATGAACCCGCGCATGTGGCGGCATCCGGCCACGCAGGACAATGTGGCCACCCTGCGGCGGCGCGGGGCCGAGATCGTCGTGCCCGGCTGCGGCGGCACGGCCTGCGGCGATACCGGCCAGGGCCGTCTGGCCCCGGTGGAGGACCTTTTCCTGGCCGCCCTGCGTGCCCTTTCGCCGCAGGACATGGCGGGACAGCGCGTCATGCTGACCATGGGGCCCACCCGCGAGAAGTGGGACGGCGTGCGCTACTGGACCAATCCCAGCAGCGGCACCATGGGCGCGGCGCTGGCCACGGCCGCCTGGCTGCGCGGGGCCGGGGTCACGGCCGTGTGCGGGCCCGGCTGCCCCGACCTGCCCGCCGGGGTGGAGCGCATCGGCGTGGGCAGTGCCCGCGAGATGTTCGAGGCCGCGTCCGACTGCTGGCCCCGTATGGACATGGGCCTGTTCTGTGCCGCCGTGGCGGATTTCTCGCCCGAGCCGCTGGGCCCGCAGAAGTTCAAGAAAGAAGGACGGCAGGACGGTTTCAGCATCCGCTTCACGGCCAATCCCGACATTTTGCGGACCCTGTCGCAGCAGCGGCGGGAAGGGCAGAAAGTGCTGGGCTTCGCGGCCGAGACCACGCCCGACATGGAAAGCCTGCTGGAGCTGGCCCGGGGCAAGCGCGCCCGCAAGGATGCCGACCTGCTGGCGGGCAACCGCGTCAACAGCGGTGACAGCGGCTTTGGCGCGGCCACCAACAGCATGGCCGTGGTGGACCGTACCGGCCATGAAGAGATCTGGCCCAACCAGAGCAAGGCCGACGTGGCCTGGGATCTTTGTTCGTGGCTTTTGCGCCTGTAAACCCGCTGGCGGCCCCCTGGCAGGCACGCGGCCTCCATTGCCTGCTCATGCCCGGGGATCTGCCCCCGGAGCTCTCCCTGTGCGCCATGCCGGATGCCGTCCCGGCCGCGCCCGTGCGCCGTCCGCAGCCTGCGGCCCCGCGGGCGCCGCGTCCCGTGCGTCCTTTGCCTTCCCAGCTGCATCAGGAAGACCGGGACCGTGCGTCCGCTGCGCCGGCCCAGGCCGTGCGGCAGGGATGTGCCCCTGCGGCTTCTCCCGCCGCTTCCGCTCCTGCGGCGCCCGCCCCGGAACAGCGGCGTCCGGCCCGCCCGCGGCCCGCGGAACAGGCCCCGGCAGCCGTCGCGGCGGCCAGGAGCTGGCGGCCCCTGCCGCCCCACGTCTGGCCCGCCGTCTGGCAGGAGCGTCTTTCGCGCACCCGGCAGGGACGGGTGGTCTGGACCTACTGGAACCTCGGCCCGGACCTTTGCGAGGCCCAGGCCCCGGGCAAGGCGCAGCGCAGCGCCTTTTTCCGCCGTCTCATGCAGGATCTGGCCTATCCGGCGGGCACCAGCACCTTCTGGCCCGCCTGCCTGCCCGATCCTGATGCCATGCCCGCCTCCCCGGCCCCGGCCGAGGGGGAGGACAGGCCCCGCTACCAGCCCAATGCCGACGTGTTCTGGTCCGGCGTGCAGGCCCTGCATGCCCGTGCCGTGGTGGTCATGGGCTCCGTGGCGGCCCGCGCCCTGGGGCTGCCCGCCGGGGTGCGTCCCCTCCAGCAGCTGCGCCATCGCGGCACGCTGGTCTGGGTGCTCTGGGACGTGGAATTCCTTCTTGACGAACCGCAGCGCTACGCGGCCATGCTGGCCTTTGTGCGCCGGGCGCTGCAACAGATCTCCAGACGCTGAAAACATCATGTTCACTGCTATCGGACTGATGCTCACGGGCATCGCCCTGGGCTTTGCCCTGCGCTCGTTCCAGTGGCCCGAACTGCTGGGCCGCGCCATCTCCCCCACCATCATGCTCATGCTCTTCGCCCTCGGCGTGGCCGTGGGCGGCAACAAGGCCCTGATGGCCGACCTGCCCGTGCTGGGCGGCAAGGCCCTGGTGCTCACCGTGGCCTGTGTGGCGGGCAGCATCATCTGCATCATGGCCGTGCGCCGCTTTTTCCCCGGTGCCGGGCCCCGGCGCCATGCGGACGCCGGGGACGGCAGCGAGGGCGCGGGCGCGGCCATGAGCCTGCGCCATGACCGGGAAGACGGGGAGGGCCGGGCATGAGCGGGAGCCTGATGATCCTGGGCTGTTTCGTGCTGGGCGTGCTGCTGGCCCGGCTGGGCTGGATACCGGACTATTTCCTGGAGCACGACGGCACGCTCTATGTGCTCTATGCGCTGATGTTCCTGGTGGGCATCTCCATCGGGCACGACCGCCGTCTGGGCGAGATATTGCGTACCCTGCGGCCCCGGGTGCTGCTGCTGCCCCTGGCCACCACCGTGGGCACCTTTGCCGGGGCGGCCCTGGCCAGCATCACGCTGGCCTATTCCCTGAGCGAATGCCTGGCCGTGGGCTCGGGCTTTGCCTATTATTCCCTTTCGTCCATCTTCATCACCCAGTACAAGGGCGCGGAGCTGGGCACCGTGGCCCTGCTGGCCAACATCATGCGCGAGCTGGCCACATTGCTTTTCACGCCGCTCATGGTACGCTGGATCAGCCCGCTGGCCGCCATCTCGTGCGGCGGCGCGTCCACCATGGATTCCACCCTGCCGGTCATCACCCGCTTCGCGGGCAGGCAGTGGGTGTTCGTTTCCATCGTGCACGCCATGATCCTGGATTTCAGCGTGCCTTTCTGGGTGACCTTCTTCTGTACCCTGTAACGCAAGGAGCTGCGTCATGGCCCGTATGCGTGCCGTCAAACAGCAACTGAAAGATCTGCTTTCCGCGCCCGACTGGCGTGACCATCTGCCCGGACTGCGCTCCATGGGGCAGCCCGCCGTGGGGCCGCTCTTCTCCTTCCTGCTGCTGGAGCCGCTCATGCGCCACAAGGCCGCCCTGGCCCTGGGGCAGGTGGTGGCCGGTCTGGAAGAGGGCAGCGCCGAGGACATGCACAACATCATGCGCCGCCTCATGTGGCACATGAACGAGGAATCCGGCAACATCGGCTGGGGCATCCCCGAAGCCTTCGGCGAAGTGCTGGCCGCCTGTCCCCGCGCGGCCAGGGAGTGCCACCGGGTGCTCATCTCCTATGTCATCGACCTGGGCCGGGACGACAACTTCTGCGACCACGGCCCGCTGCGCCGTTCCTGCTTCTGGGCCATCGGCCGCCTGGCCCAGGCCCGGCCGGAACTGGCCGCCAGCGCCCGGCCCTGGCTGCTCAAGGGCCTGGAGGACGAGGACATCCCCTGCCGCGGCATGGCCGCCTGGGCCCTTGCCCAGCTGCCCCGCGACTTCATGGATGCCCCGGCCCTGCGCCGTCTGGCCGAGGCCGGGCATGAGGAGATCTGCGAGATCTTCGACGGTGAGAAGATGGTCGAGAAGACCGTTTCCGGGCTGGCCCGCGAGGCCCTGGGGTAGAGTGATGCCATGCTGCGGGGGAGGGGGGGACTTTTTTTCTTGGAAAAAGTCCCCCTCTCCCCCTCAGGCTCCCCCTTTCCCTTCAAAAAACGCTGCTATGGTCATTGGATGGGGAGCGTGGCGCCCTGTCCGTACCGTGTTCGATGGTCCCCCGGTGCTGCGGGGGATTTTTTTTGTGTCTGGTGTACGGGAAGCCGGGGGTGGACAGGAAGCCAGGGCGACAGGCCGATTGCGGCATGGCGGTGCCCCCCTGCCGGTGCCGGGCCTATCGGATATATGACAAAAGGCCACCCGTTACGGGTGGCCTTTTGTGTTCATGGGGATGTCGGAGCAGGGGAGGCCCGCTCCGGGCGGCGTTTTTTACAGGCCCTTTTCCTGCATCAGGCAGATGAGGTCGCAGACGCGGTTGGAGTAGCCCCATTCGTTGTCGTACCAGGCCACGGCCTTCACCAGATTGCCGTTCTGCACGGTGGTGTAGGGCGCTTCCAGGATGGAGGAATGCGGGTCGCCCTTGAAGTCCATGGATGCCGTTGAAGTCCACCACGGAGACCGTGGGCGTGGGCACGCGCAGGGAATAGCCGGTGAATTTGCCGGCCAGTTCGGGGATGACCTTGGCCACGGCCTGGGCCGCACCGGTGGAGGTGGGGATGATGTTGCAGGCGGCGGCGCGGGCACGGCGCAGGTCCTTGTGGGCCATGTCCAGGATGCGCTGGTCGTTGGTGTAGGAGTGGATGGTGGTCATGTTGCCCAGCTTGATGCCGAAGTTGCGCTGCAGCACCAGGGCCACGGGCGCCAGGCAGTTGGTGGTGCACGAGGCGTTGGACACGATGTGGTGCTTTGCGGGATCGTACTGGTCGTGGTTCACGCCCATGACGATGGTGATGTCCTCTTCCTTGGCCGGGGCGGTGATGATGACCTTTTTGGCGCCGTTGTCCATGTGCACGGACGCCTGGGAGGCCTTGCGGAAGATGCCGGTGCTTTCCACCACCACGTCCACGCCATGCTGGCCCCAGGCCAGCTGATGGGGGTCACGCTCGGCGAAGCAGTGGATGTTCCAGTCACCGACCTTCACTTCCTGGCCGTCCACCTGGGCGTCCAGGAAGGCGCGGCCGTAGACGGAGTCGTACTCCAGCAGCTGGAAGTTGGTGGTGGCGTCGAAGAGGTCGTTGATGGCCACCACTTCCACGCGGTCAGCGTAGCTCTGGCGCAGGGCGCGGAACACCTGGCGGCCGATGCGGCCGAAACCGTTGATACCGACACGAACTTTTTTCATCGTATTCACCTTTGCCCTTGCGGGCATCCTGTCTTGAGGGGAGCGGCACGGCGCCGGGCAGGGCCCCTGAGGCCGCCATGCCGGGGCGCCTGTCGCCGGGCCCGGCGGGCCGGGACCTGCGGCAGGGCCCGCTAGTCTTCGTAGACCGAGTAGGCGTGTTTGGCCATCAGCTCGTAATTGTTGCGCAGGGCGTCATGCAGGCGGGCGTTCTCGATGGCCACGGGGATACTGGAAGCGGCCGTCAGAGGTGGCGTCCTTCAGGTGGATGGCCTTGCCGGACAGCACTTCGCTGTCCAGACCGCTGCGTTTCACTTCCACGGGGCCTTTGCGCATGTAGGTGGCGGAAAGGCCGTAGGCGGCGCTGGGCAGCAGGAAGTGCCCGGTGCTGTCCAGCAGGCGGATGGTGCAGGCCTTGCAGTTCATGGTCTGTGCCGTGTGCTCGCTGATCTTGTGCAGCACGTCCTTGGGGTCAAGGCTGGCATTGATGGCCAGGGCCACATCACGCAGGGCGCGGAAATAATCCTGGGGCATGGAAGACCTCCTTTGGATGGGGTGACGCCCTCCCCGGCAGGGCGTCGGTGATTGCCGTTGGCCGCCCCGGGCGCAGGCGCGTGACCGGGGGTGACGGACGCGCGCAGGGCGGCGGAGATGGGATAGTCGTCGGCCGGTCGCCCGGCAACGGGATATCCGTATGGATGTTGCGGCGGGGTCCCGCTGTGCCCCGGGAAAGGAGGTGGGAGGTCTCCTTCCGGCGCGCCTGCCGTGCGGGCAGGCAGGCTCCGGGCTCAGCTCTTGAACATGAAGCGCCGCATGGAAACATTAAGCACGATGCCCAGCAATGTGAAGTTCACCACCGTGGCACTGCCGCCGTAGCTGATGAAGGGCAGGGGGATGCCCACCACGGGCATGAGCCCGATGACCATGCCCATATTGATACATATCTGCCAGAAAAAGTAAAAGAAGACCCCCACGGCCAGCATGCTGCCGAAACGGTCCTTGGCCTGGACCACCGTGGAGAAGATGGAGAGCAGGAACAGGCAGAACAGCGTCACCAGGGCCACGCAGCCCACAAAGCCCCACTCCTCGCCGAACACGGCCAGGGCGAAGTCCGAGTGGCGCTCGGGCAGGAAGTTGAGCTTGTTCATCATGCCCTCCATGTAGCCCTTGCCCCACAGTTCGCCGGAGCCGATGGCGATGCGCGACTGCAGGATGTGGTAGCCCGCGCCCAGAGGGTCGTCACCGGGGTTGAGGAAGGTGAGCACGCGCTGCTTCTGGTAGTCGTGCATGAGCACGCACCACATGAAGGCGGCCACACCCGGCACGGCCAGCAGGCAGGTGCCCAGCACATAGCGGCGCAGGCCGTGGAACAGGATCATGCCGCCCATGATGAGCAGCACCATCATGGCCGTGCCGAGGTCGGGCTGCTTGAGGATGAAGACCACGGGCACCAGGCCCACGGCCAGCACGGAAAAAAAGCTCTTCCAGCCCAGGGGCTGGCTGTCGCGGGCCAGCAGGCGCGCCACCAGGACGAGCACGGCGATCTTGACGGGTTCCGAGGGCTGGATGGTGAACAGGCCGAAGGATATCCAGCGCTTGGCGCCGTAAAAGGTGGAGCCCACGAAGGGCACCAGCATCAGCAGCACCAGGAAGAGCAGGTAGGCGGGCCAGGCCAGGTTGCGCAGCTGCCGGTAGTCGAAGAGCGTGGCCAGCAGCATGCAGCCCAGGCCGCACAGGCCCCAGACCAGCTGGCGCTGGTAGAAGCTCTCGAAGGCGAAGCCCGTCTCCACACGGGTGCCGCTGGCGGAATAGAGGTTGGCCACGCCCGTGAAGTAGAGCAGCAGCATGCAGGCCAGCAGTGCCCAGTTGATATAGCCGAGAAGGCGCTTGTCCATGGGGCGTTCCTGTTGCCGTCAGCGGCGACGGCGCTTGGGGGGATCGTTGCTGTCGTTGGTCATGCCCGGCAGGGGACCGGATGCGGGGCCCGGCATCAGGCCGGCGGGCCGGGGCGCTTCCGGGGCCCTGTAGCCGGGCGCGGCGGTATCCGGCCCGAAAAGATATTCATAGACCTTCTTGGCCACGGGGCCGGCCACGCTGGAGCCGCCGCCGCCGTGTTCCACCATGACGATGACCACATAGGTCTTGCCGTTCTTGCTGCCCCAGGTGGCGATCCAGGCGTGGTCGCGGTGCAGGTAGGCCAGCTCCGCGGTGCGCAGGCGGCGGTCGTTGGCGGTCATCTTCAGCTTGGTCACCTGGGCCGTACCGGTCTTGCCGCCCATGTCGGCATCGTGGCGGCCCACCACCCTGGCCGTACCGCCCCCGGCCGTGCGGCGCATGGCCTGGACCACGAAACGCAGGTGGTCCAGTTCGGCGGGGACGCGGCCGCGCACCTCGCGGGGGGCATCTTCCAGCAGCTGGGGCTTGAGCAGGTCGCCGCCGTTGAGCATGGCCGACACATAGACGGCCATCTGGATGGGCGTGACCAGGGTGAAGCCCTGGCCGATGGAGGTGTTGAAGGTATCGCCGCGCACCCAGACCTGTTTGCGGTAGCGCTGCTTCCAGTCGCGCGAGGGCACGAGGCCCGAACGTTCGTGGGGCAGGTCCACCCCGGTGGGCCTGCCGAAGCCGCATTGCTTGGCAAAGGCCGAGATCCTGTCGATGCCCAGGCGCTCGGCCATGATGTAATAATACACGTCACAGGAGTTGATGAGCGACTGTTCCAGCGTCTGGCTGCCGTGGCCGCCGCGCCGCCAGCAGCGGAAGATCTGGTTGCCCAGCTTGGTCTGGCCGCCGCAGAAGACCGTCTCCCTGGGGTTCACGCCGTTCTCGAGGAAGCACACGGCCATGAGCAGTTTCCAGACCGACCCGGGCGGGTAGACGCTCTGGATGACGCGGTTCTGCAGGGGGTAGCGCTTGCTGGTGCGCAGGGCCTCCCAGTCGCGGCGGGAGATGCCCGCGGCGAACAGGTTGTTGTCATAGGCCGGGGAGGTGACCAGGGCACGCAGCTTGCCGGTGTCCGGCTCCATGACCACCACGCAGCCCGCCTCGCCGGCCAGGGCGTCCCAGGCGGCCTGCTGCAGGTCGCGGTCCAGGGAGAGGGACAGCTCCTGCCCGGCGCTGGGGGCCTCGCTCAGGGTCTTGGCCAGCATGCGCCCGTGGGCGTCCACTTCCATCTGGTACAGGCCCTTGTGGCCGCGCAGGCGCTTTTCCAGTTCCAGCTCCAGACCGGCCTTGCCCACCAGGTCGCCCATGGCAAGATCGGGGTCCTTTTCCATCTCGGCGCTGTTGGCCTCGGCCACATAGCCCAGCACATGGGCGAAAAGGTCTTTTTCGGGATAATAGCGGTTGGTGCGGACCATGATCTCCAGGCCGGGCCAGTTGACCAGCTCGGCCTCGATGCGGGCCACCTGGCCGAAATCCAGCCCCGAGACCAGGGGCAGGGCCTCGAAGGGCTTGGTCTTGAAGCGGTCCTGGTGGTAGCGGTTCTGGAGCTGCTCCAGGGGCGTGTCCGTCCACTGGCTGATCTGGGCCAGGGTGGCGGGGATGTCCGGGCAGTCTTCGCGGATGATGGCCAGGCCGTAGGCCGTGCGGTTGTCGGCCAGGATCTTGCCGTGATCGTCGAAGATGCGGCCGCGCGGGGCGAAGATGCGCTCCGTGCGCAGGCGGTTCTTCTGGGCCTGCGTGGTCATCTCCGGCCCCAGGTGGAGCTGGAGATACCAGAAGCGGGTGACGAAGACGAAAAAGAAGATGCCCACCAGCACCTGCAGGAGCAGGATGCCGCTGCGCGGCGGCTGGTAGCGTTCGCTCTCCACCTGTATGGTCAGCCAGGAGCGCCAGTTCTTGCGCTTGCGGCGGGGCGTCTCCGCCAGGGGGGCGGCCGGTGCCGGAG
>PPYF01371132.1_pt1 | contig 11594 bp, 7 predicted proteins | sample 1559871 | NCBI WGS metagenome assembly PPYF01 (sample SAMN08240021, study PRJNA423297) | Human gut metagenome, whole genome shotgun sequencing project. | reverse complement strand
CCGATCGCCCCGGATACGATATCATTGCCCAGGCTACCGGCGGACTCATGAGTATTACCGGAGATCCCGGCGGACACGGCATTCGTGTCGGCAACGCTATGGGCGACGTTCTGGGCGGCATGAACTTAACCATCGGCATACTGATGGCACTCCATGCAAGAACACTCATACATAGAGGCCAACGAGTAGACGTGTCTTTAGTTGACTCCGTAGTTTCCAGCTTAGAAACAGGAACACAGCGTTTCTTCGCATCGGGAAAGCAGCCTGAATTAATGGGCAACCGTTATGCCGCCGCATACCCGTATGATTCATTCCAAGCCAGCGACGGTTTATTTGTTATCGGCTGCGGTAATGATAAGTTATTCTCTCTATTTTGCAACAAGGTAATTAATATGCCTGAATTGTTGTCTGATCCCAGATTTGAAACAAACTTGAAACGCTGTGAAAACCATCAGGAATTAAAACCCATTATAGAAGAATGGAGCCGCCATCTTACAATCGACGAAGCCGTTACACTTTTAAATGATGCCGGAGTTCCTGCCGCACCTATTAACGGTCTAAAACGTGTAACAGAAGACGAACATATTGCCGAAGCCCGAGAAATGTTTGTATCTTTACCTCACCCGGTTATCGGAGATATGAAAGTCAACGGCAACCCGGTTAAATTAATGGATACCAAAGTGCAAATCTCCAGACCTGCACCGGCATTAGGACAAGATACCGAAGATGTATTATCCGCTCTCCTGGGTCTTAATGATACCGAAATTGAAGAATTGAAAACAAATAATTATATTTAGGAGGATCTGTAATGGATATTAAATCTGTAAATTTTGTTGAAGTTGGTCCCAGAGACGGTTTTCAGAATGTAAAAGAATATATTCCTCTCGAAAAAAAACTTCACATCATAGATATGCTGATTCAATCGGGAGTTAAGTCTATGGAGCTCACCTCTTTTGTGCATCCCAAGGCCATTCCCCAAATGAAAGACTCGCACGATGTAGTCATTAAAACGCTCGAAAAGTACGGTTCTTCCGACGTTGATTTTTTTGCACTCGTCCCTAATTTATTTGGGGCAAAGGCAGCTGCAGAATGCGGTCTAACCAAAATTGATACGGTTATTTCGGTAAGCGAATCTCATAATAAAGCAAATATAAATCGTACTGTTTCCGAGTCCTTAGAAGGATTAACCGCTATTCGCCAAGAGTTGCCTGATATGGAAATAATTCTTTCTTTAGCAACTGCCTTTACTTGTCCTTTTGAAGGCATTACGCCTATAGATAATGTACTGTCTATCATCCGTAAAGGCGTTGACTTGGGAATTCATCAATTCTGTTTAGCTGACACAATAGGTCAAGCCGATCCTTTAATGGTGCGAAATACTGCTAAAGCCGTGCTTAAAGAATTTCCTAATGAACATTTCGAATTGCATATTCATGATACTCGAGGAATGGGCCTTGCCAGTACATTAGCCGGAATTGAAGCCGGAATTAATTCAGTTCAGGCTGCAGTCGGCGGTCTAGGTGGTTGCCCGTTTGCTCCCGGAGCCTCCGGCAATGTGGCTTCCGAGGACCTGATATTCATGTTAAACGCTATGAACATTCACACCGGCATCGACTTCCAAAAGATGCTTGATACAGCCCTGTATGAAACAACAATTATATCCGGTAACTATAGCGGTCACCAGATACACGTCAACACCCCCTGCTCCAACTAGGTCAGTCACAACGGAGGTATAATTATGGAAACGATTATGGAGATGGATTTACTTGCATTAGTATTGTTCATTGTTACTATAGTTCTTGCTTTCATAAGAAAAGTAAATATAGGTATTTTGGCAATTGCTGTCGGCGCGATCGCAGTCCGTATATTCGGTTTAACAGACAAACAGTTAATCAGCGGCATAAGCAGCTCTATGTTTTGCACCTTAGTCGGCATAACTTTCTTGTTTGCTGTAGTAAAGTCCACGGGAGCCTTGGACTTATTGGCTGAAAAAATAATTTCAGCTACGGGGAAAAAAGTTTGGCTTCTTCCGATTGCAATCTACATAGCCGGATTTATTGTTGCAGGTGTAGGCCCCGGTGCAATCCCCGCTTTAGCAATCATCCCGGCTATAGCCGTTACAACAGCTTTAAAAGTAGGTTACAATCCGATTATGTTAGCCCTAATAGGTGAATTCGGATTGATAGCGGGCCGAATGACCAGCGTTACACCCGAAGCCGCCATTATCACTAGTGCAGCAGCTGCTTCAGGTGTTGACAATGTAATGCCTGCTATACTGGCTTGTCAGACAGTCATTACTCTTGTCATCTCTATCCTTGTATTCATTTATTTCAAAGGATATAAATTGACAACGACCAATGCAACGGTAACAAAACCCGGACCCTTTACTGCCAAACAGCTGATTGCTTTAAGCGGCATATTACTGATGTTAGTATTAATGATTGTATTCAAAGTCAACATTGGTCTGGCAGCCTTTATATCCAGTGCCCTTTTAGTCTTATTCGGCATCGCTCCCGATGGAGAATGCTTAAAAGCCCTTCCTTGGGGAACGATTATTATGGTATTAGGCGTCGGCGTCTTATTAACCATCGTAGATAAGGTTGGCGGAATAAAGTTACTGAGCGCCGCAATTTCTTCCATTATGACCAGTAATACGGCAATTCCTCTTATGGGCGTGTCGGCAGGTTTACTCAGTCTGGTAAGTTCTGCATTGGCAGTCGTATATCCTACCATGATGCCCATGTGTACCGATATAGCTGCACAAGTCGGTGGCGTTGAACCGCTTGCCTTAATGGCAGCCGTCGGAGCCGGAGGATCTTTAGCCGGAATTTCTCCTATGTCAACAGGCGGAGCTCTAATCTTAGCCGCAATGGGGACCAACGTAGAAAACTTTACCTCTACCCAACAGGCTAAAGTATTCGTTCTTCTTCTCTTTCTCAAACATTGAGGAGTAAGTAAACAAATGGTATTACTCGGCACCGAACACAGTTGTGTTCGGTGCCTCTTTTTGCCATACCCATTTTGGAGTTCAATAATATTGAAGTCGGCACCTACTACTGACCTCAATATTTATTATAAAATAAAAAACGCTCAAACCCGATATAAATAATGAACATGTGTTACACACGTTCAAATAATATCGAGAATGAGCTTAGTACCCGACAGTCGGAGCGTCCCCCGCAGGCAACCGGTACCGGTGTCGCTTCGTCTGACGCTAGACCCGACACATCCGGTGACCTAAGTGTATCAAAACATAAGGACGAACGTCAATGAAGAGAAAACAAAAAAACCGGCGTACATACATACACCGGTAAGAATTAAATTTAGCCCGTCCGTCGGAGTACCCCCGACAGGCGTCCCGAGACGGTGTTGCAACGCCGGATACTCAGCCCAACACCACGGGCAAGATCAGTATAACCACTCTCATAAAAATACGTCAAGAGAAAATCATGTTTTTGTTCCAAAATAAAAAGGTGCTACTGCTGCGGTCGATGCTCGTAAGAACCCCGGCCATACGTCCGAATGCAGCGGCAGAAATACACCTTTTCACGACAAGTGTAGCAGATCGGATAGGAACTTGGCAAGGGGAAATCAGATATATTTTCTATAACGGTTCATATGATAGAAAATATTTATCCCCTACTTATTGACGATCAGAGAGATGATAGGTTATTAATCTACGAGAGTAGAAATTAACATATATTATCAGACCAGTCATACGATAACGGAAGCGGTCACATCTACGAGAGTAGAAATTAACATATACTGTCAGACCCCCGGCACATTACGATACGCATCAAATCTACGAGAGTAGAAATTAACATATACTGTCAGACCCTTGACGGAAAAACCATTACAATTAAATCTACGAGAGTAGAAATTAACATATACTGTCAGACCAGGGCGGTTTGAGTTTCCTTCCCGAATCTACGAGAGTAGAAATTAACATATACTGTCAGACGGGCTTCGGCCCTGTTATCGCTAGATATCTACGAGAGTAGAAATTAACATATACTGTCAGACGGGGGAAGAGATGAAGAGTTATTCAATATCTACGAGAGTAGAAATTAACATATACTGTCAGACTTTTGTTCTCATTCACGGGCGAACCGTATCTACGAGAGTAGAAATTAACATATACTGTCAGACTACGGTGGCCACATCGGATACACATTATCTACGAGAGTAGAAATTAACATATACTGTCAGACCTGTACAACCACAACAACAAACTGCAATCTACGAGAGTAGAAATTAACATATACTGTCAGACTCAACTAACCCCTGTTCAACGTCAATATCTACGAGAGTAGAAATTAACATATACTGTCAGACTACAGCCGACGAAAGCGGAGAATGGAATCTACGAGAGTAGAAATTAACATATACTGTCAGACACATTACACGAATTGAAAGCATTGGCATCTACGAGAGTAGAAATTAACATATACTGTCAGACAGGAATGTGGACATGGAGCTTTACAATTATCTACGAGAGTAGAAATTAACATATACTGTCAGACGAAAAGCCGTAGGGGCCATTCAAGACATCTACGAGAGTAGAAATTAACATATACTGTCAGACGTTCGGCAAGATGTAGTTGACTTCACATCTACGAGAGTAGAAATTAACATATACTGTCAGACACGAATGTGTATAGTCCCGTTCTTCCGCATCTACGAGAGTAGAAATTAACATATACTGTCAGATCGCCAGTCGTTCCGTGAAGTGATCGATCTACGAGAGTAGAAATTAACATATACTGTCAGACAAGTCGAATACACGCTTAAAGATGCCATCTACGAGAGTAGAAATTAACATATACTGTCAGACAAACTTTATCCCTAAAGAAGAATCTATCTACGAGAGTAGAAATTAACATATACTGTCAGACAAAGTAGTAAGATAAAGACAATCAAATCTACGAGAGTAGAAATTAACATATACTGTCAGACTTTCGTTCCGTACTTCTCCACTCATCAATCTACGAGAGTAGAAATTAACATATACTGTCAGACCCGGATGCCCGGATGTCGCCGCCTTTATCTACGAGAGTAGAAATTAACATATACTGTCAGACCCGAACGACATCTCGTTCGGCGTTTAATCTACGAGAGTAGAAATTAACATATACTGTCAGACGCCAAGCAGAAGATCCGAGAAGAATGGATCTACGAGAGTAGAAATTAACATATACTGTCAGACGAATAAAATCGACCGTGTCCTCTTCAATCTACGAGAGTAGAAATTAACATATACTGTCAGACTTCAAGAACCATCGGGCGAAGCGGTTATCTACGAGAGTAGAAATTAACATATACTGTCAGACGATTGTTTCTTGAAGATGATGTCATAATCTACGAGAGTAGAAATTAACATATACTGTCAGACACTGATGAGTACGATACGGTTATTTTATCTACGAGAGTAGAAATTAACATATACTGTCAGACAGGCACAACGAGATTATGACGAGATGATCTACGAGAGTAGAAATTAACATATACTGTCAGACCCCTATACGAAACATTTTTCGCTTATGGTTAGGGGTTTTTGTTGTTTTTTAAGTTGGATTAGTCTGACATCATTTTTTTGCTTCATATGACCTAATTTTTTTGCTTGAAAGAATATTAAGACCGAGCTTTGCAAATTTATAGAATAATCAAATCACTCTCTTCGTTTTTAGCGTATCCAAAGCGCTTTACTTCACATGTCTTAGACAGGTTAAATATAAGTACGCTATCCTCTTGCCCGAAAATCTTACTATATTTATTTTCAATGTCTTTAATAATATTATCTAAAATACGGCTGCTGTTGTCAATTTCATACACTGAATATTGGATACGGTGGCCGTATTTCAAAATATATTTCGCAAATTTTCCTCTTATTTTATCATCGGCAATATCATAACTGATTAAAATCATGGGTTTTGTACGAATACGGGATATTCTCCCGGACTCTTTCCTTTCATCATAGATCGATAAAATTGCTGGACATACAAAAATATCTCATTTTTCCGTTCCAAGATACTTTCCGTCAAAAATTTTATGTATTGCCCATTCATTTTCCATTTTAATAAATATTGACCGTTAATAAGTTCGAAGTCCTCTTCTTTACACTGTTGCAAATTGATTGCCTTCCTGACCTGAGCATCTATCAACGGTCGGAAGGGTTCCATTATGTCGCAAACCAATGATTTACGCATATAGAACTGCCTATGTAATACCCCACAATATGTATCGAAGCCATACACCCTTAACATGGCATCTATAATATTAAAGAGAACTGTATATCCGATATCGAGAGTCGAGTTAATATAATCTACTTTTACTCTAGGCTGCCGCCCTTTCCACTCAACATTATCAAAGAAATTTCTGAAATAAATTCGAGCAGCCGACCCTTCATAGCCTAACAATCCGTCTAAATCACCTTCATAACACCTGATATCATCAATATATCCGTCTAATTTTCTTATAGCCTCTTTTTGTTCGGACGACTTTTTCCGCAATTTATTCAATGTCTCTCGCTGACAAACTACTTTATTTTCTAAGATATGCTTGCCGATCCCGATACCCTCGTAGGTATATTGATGGCGTCTTAATAACGTATTCCCTTCCGTTCTCCCTCCGAAGTTTTCATATAATTTCATAGACATAGTCATTAAAAAGATGGGAAATCCGAACTTATGAGATCTCTGAATAATCCCGCTTGTCAAAGTAAAGTGTCCTATTACAAATAATGCAAAGATTTTATAACACGTTATTTGATACTTAATAACACCTTCTTTATCCTTTACAACAATATTATCGTTTCTAAAGGATATTTTTTCTTTTTCTTTCAGGGTAATAAAGACTACTTGCTTCGCCTCAAAATCCCGAACTGTCATCATAATAGACTCCTGTCGCAAGCAGGCTCATATATACAATGAGCACACTTTTTGGAATTAGTCTGATAAAAATCAACTAATGAGAAGTGCTTTATTTCATCAAAAAGGTTTTCAAACTTTCTCTTCATTTCCAAATCGTTTTCAGGTAATGCTACAGGATACATCTTATTGTCATCCATGCTATAGAGTTGAAGTTTACGAACAGTATACCCCATTTCACATAAACAATAATACTGAGCATAAAGCTGAAATATATATCCGTCGAATATTTGTTTTATTTTCTTTTTCCGTTCCGTTATGATCTCCTTTTCTGCATCGTACGTATCAATTCTCCCGACTACCTTTAACCGTTCACTGTAAATAAAAATAGACTGGAAGACAGTTTTTCGCGTACTGTAACGACCGGAATCGACGGCGGCATGAGCCGCCGTCCCGTTGATTTGGTCACTGCATTGATAAGTCATTTTTTCCCGATTTCCATATAGCTGATGAAAGTAAATAGATGCGGGACAAAATATAAAATCATTCAAATAGGAAATAAGCAGAAGATCATCCATTATCCCCTCATTTCCTGAATATAGTTCAGCCACTCTTCATTACTGATAGCAAGCTTATCATCATTCCGAATCCGCTCTGTCAGCAATAAGCCCTTCATAGCTATATGGAAGGCTCCGTTCGCATCGGCATCGTGCGGTAACGTATCATCTTCCGCTCGACTGTCAAAACAAATACCCGGACGCCCTTCAATAGGTGAGCTGATATAGTCTTCACCTGTTTCACTATTACTGTTTCTCATCTGAAGAGCAGCTTTAATAATATAAAAAAGGCCTTTTACAAGTTTATCGTCATCAAGCTCTTGAATAGTTTTCAATAAGTCTTGTCCCAACGTATATTCAATGCCGTATTCACTCAACAACTTTTTAAGTTCCGTATGCGGATAGTATGCACACATGCGATTATGTCCGGTTGTACTATCATCCATATATACTATCCGTTTGCCTACACAATAAGGCGTCCCGGTCTTACCGAGTACCTCCTTGTTTTCTTGGATTAAAATATCCCAATCCGCTATTCCCCAATTTCCTTTTATCGTATACTTGCTTTCCTTATTACTGTGGTGATAAGCCAAGACGAAGTCATGTGTATCCACGTCATAATAGAGTTTTGAGAACAAGTTCATAAAATTCCTTCTGTCCTCTCTGTTTTTAACGTGTTTCCAGCTGAAGGGGGTTATAAATCCTGTCAACGGGTCAATCTTTGACGTATATGCTGCGGGTACATAGAACAGAAAGCCTGTCTGTTGCCCCATTTTACTAAAACTTTCAAACTTGTCCGTCAACTGATAGGCATTTAAAACCCCTCCGTAGCCGCTTTGTTCTTCATCTTTAAATACTAAATAATTCAACTTATCGATTAAGGCTTTCTCAAATTGTTGATATACCGACCGTTCGGCAATGCCGCCACGCATACGTTTAAACCCGACATTGAGATTTTCAAGGACTACGATAGCCTTATACTTGACTATCATCTTTGACAACTCATGTACTACTGCCGACAAATAGCCTTGCTTTAAGTCCTTAATTTTTGTAACTGTAGCCCAATCCTGCCTTGCCGTTTGTCGTTCTTTCTCTTTTTGTTCCAACTTTTCCTGATAATTATATGTACCGACCGTATTAAAGGAACGTTGCTCTATAATATTCCCTTTTCCGTCTATGACAACGGCATAAATGAGATTGCGTTCACCTCGGTCGATTCCTATAATTTTTACGTCCGAGCAATCCTTAATATATTGATGTACAAAGTAATTAAATCGGTAAGGACTTGAATCGGCTTTATAATTCAGCGTAATAGGCACATGAAAGAAAAATTTATCCACTGTAAATCTGCGATCTTTTGTAATCGCATGGGGCGTTTTACGGACTGTTACCTTATCTAACCAGTTCTTAGCCTTGTCAGTAAGATTGCCCTTCTTACCGTTTCGTACAAACTTTGACAACTCAACATAAACATCATCCGGAACAGGAAGTCCTGTAGAAGTCGTTTTATTAATAATGACTTCACCCTCTTCATGCACAACCGGCCGTGTCAAACTCTTCGGTCTATAAAATAATTCTGCCTGTCCGTTTAACTTTACAACAACATCCGACAAGTTTTCTTCTTCAAATAAGGCTTTCCAATACAAGGTGTGCAAATTCGGTTTTCCTATAGATCCGGCCGAAAAATCTTTGTTATGCAATTTAAACAGATATAAAGATCCATCATCAATACAATCATCTATGACTGCGTCAGGTATCCATTCAAAAGTGAGTTTATAGCAGATATTATCTACATCCTTATAAAAACTCGGTAGATCGGGGTAATCACTACTATCCCTGAACAATGAAGTATCATAAATAGCGGTACTGGTATAGGCTTGAATGAATTCTTTCCCGAAGTCAATCCATTCTTTTAATGCCGCCCTATAGCCTTCCATATCTCCGGTCAATCTCGGATAATCGACCTGGAATTTCTTTTTACCGTTGATCGTCTGTGTCCCTAAATCATAAATCTGTTTTGTTATGACAATCGATTTCTCAAATTTATCCGTCTGCAACGTAAAATCTTCATCGGATTTTTGAAAATGTGCTTTTGTATCCTTCAAAGAAATCGTGCATTTAGGCAACATCTTTTTAAAATCCGGAAATTGTTTATATATCATTTTTTCATATCCGATGCCGGCTCCGCCATCGGATACTAATTTAGGTTTATTTTTAGAGTTAAAAATTCCTAGAAAGTACTCTCCCTCTTTTCTTAATAAAATAGCCCCGTTTGCCTGCTCCTTATTTTTATCCCATCCGTTGGCCAGGCTGGAGTTATTAAAATTAAGTTTAAACTTTTCGGTAGAATATACTTTGCGCGTTGAAAAATTCCGGACCTTATTATATAGAGGAACAGTCTCATTCATATCATCAAGGATAGCATCCAAATACTCTTCAAAAACAGGATCCGTATCTTCAATACTGTCATGACTGAAGTATTCTAAAAACCTATATAAGCCTAACATTGAATCCATTATGTGCTTTATACTTGCTCTTTCATCGTCTGTTTCGATTTTTCCAGGCAAGGATTCCGCCAACCCTGCACGATAATCTTTTACCACAGACATGGCATATTTCTTGACTTCTTCATAAATATCCTTCTTCGGAAGTGCCTCTTTAATTTCCTGAAGTGTCACACCATACTTAATTCCTTTATCTATATTTTCTAATTCTTTTTTCGTCTTCTTCCCCGTTATTAAAGACTCCTTATAAGCTTTTACCCCGTCACGAATCTCGCTCCATGAGTTAAAAAGAAGCTGTGACAACACGGACACGTACTTCCCTCCAATACTCATCCGCTCAGGCGAATATGCTTCCATGTCCGATATTAATTGAAAAGCTCTGTCCCCTATATTTTTTCCCGATAAATACTTCCTGTATGCATCGACAGCTGACAATACTTCATCATCATCGGCAAAGGCATCCGGAATAAACGACATTGTACTCCTGTCACTTAAAATCTGTTTAAATAAAGGTGTAAAGCGATGCGCCTTATTTTTCAGAACTTCCTTCACCTCGGGATTCTGCTGCATGGCTAAATTAATAATCTCATTCAACCCTTGTTGCTTATATTCGCCTTCTTTCCCGGAAATCCCGCCTAATAATTGATTAAACTGATCAATCCCAGTCTGAGTCAATAAGCGGTTGTAGAAAGATATACTAAAAACTTCCTCTAACGATACGCCGGGGAATATTCCTAAATCACTCGCACAAGTTTCTAAACTTTTTGCCATATGAGGCGATATATTTACGACGTTTTTAAACACTATGCAATTATCAAAAAACTTTATAAAATTATCATTTACCAATCTATAGGTAAATGAGGTGCTAAGTGCTTCATCAGTAAAAACATTCTTTCGATTTTCGAAAAAACCTGTAAAATATGTCGTAAAATCTTTGAATTTTTCCAGAATTAAATTTTCTTCATCACTTAATCGGATTTCCGGAAAAGCTGCCAACACTTCCCCCGTGATAATTTTACTGCTAAACATACCTTTAAAAAGGTCTTCTGTCCCTACTTTCTGCTTTTTTACATGTTCTAAGAGGGCCGTGCGAATCTTACTCTGAACTTTCTCATATGCTTTCTTATCTTTACTTTTTCGAAATTCCTCTGTTGCAGTGGCTAATTCTCCCCAATCTATTACAACCGTCTCCATAGTAAAGTCCAATATATATTTATACAGTTTATCGAGAATTCCTTTTGCTTTCTGATAATCTTCATTACGCTGTCGATCAACGGAGATAATACCGTCACGCTTCATATTATCTAACGTTTTACCTTGAGGAATTAATTCGAATCTCAATGTCTTGGATACCTGATATTGTTTAGTGAAATTTTCAAAAGTAACCATGGCTCTCATCTCCGTTATAATTTTGATTTATTTTATTGTTATTATTGTAACATTTAATTGCCACTATTTTTATATAACTTGTTTATATCAATTTATTTTCCCATTACATTGACTCATCAAAAAAGCTCTCGCCACTAAGCGAGAGCTTTTCACATATTAACATTATTTACCTACTACATCCCCAAGCGTCTACCGATTATCCACCTTTTCCGGATACATGTCGTGTTCGGACAGGCGTTTAAAGGCCACGTCTTCCCACTTAGTTCCTTTTTTTCCGT
>PPYF01269217.1_pt1 | contig 11596 bp, 9 predicted proteins | sample 1559871 | NCBI WGS metagenome assembly PPYF01 (sample SAMN08240021, study PRJNA423297) | Human gut metagenome, whole genome shotgun sequencing project. | reverse complement strand
ATTTGAACGATGCAAATATAAAAACAATTTCCTACAATCTATCACAATTTCCCATTTTTTTGCGATAAAATATAAGAATACTTTTTATTAAGGCAGAAATAAGACAAAATAGTGGTGAAAAAGAAGGAAAAACAGGAGGATTCACCACAGATTACACAGATTCACACAGATTTAGTCGACCTAACTCTTTAGTATCAATCGTCATAATCCGTGTGAACCGTTGTAAATCCACATAATCTGTGAATCTGTGTAATCTATGGTGAAACTATCCCCCGTCAGAAATTATAAGCAACACCTACCCCCAATATTTCTTTGAACTGAACTTTCGCCCCTCTTTTAGTTCCATCCTCTTCAAAAGTCTTCACATCATTATCATATTTCAAAGTCGTATTGATGGTGGCGGACAAAAACTTATTAATTTTCATGCTGATCAATACATCCCAATTTACATCCACATTACCAAACTGGCTACTGTAAGGAGTAAAGAAATCGGCTGTTGTAATCATGCTCACATTTTCCATAAGTGGCATCTCGGCCCTGCCTTTCAGATAAGCGCCGCATTCTATTTTGAAACGATCTCCCGGATCCACACCAAAAGCTCCTATCTCCGAAAGATAATCATCTTCCACAAAAGTCATTTTTGCAGAAACCGGAGAAAGAAAAACAGAATAGTTACTCTTAGGGCGATACTCCATACCTAATGAGATATTAGAATAAGCCGGTGCAAAGAAGTTCGAGATATAGTGAGTCTTGTCCGGATAGTTGTATCCTTTGGCAAATTGTGTATTCAAGTCTCCCATTAAAGTATAATACCATACATTATTAGTGGAATATCCTAATTGGGTAGAAAGGCCTATTTTATCGGTAGTCTTTCTCATTCCCTGCGATTTTGTTTTGGACAGGCCATAATCCAATATCAGATTAGTCACCCATAGCCAGTTTCCATTTTTATGAGTCAACGAACCATTCAGGTAAGCGTTTCCCGATAAGGCATTCTCACCACCGGCCGACCAGTTAGTCATGGCGGTTTGTGACAAATTCAGACCGGTAACACCATTCAGTACCCATGCTCCTTCCTTATATCCTTTATCATCGGTTTGAGCATATATGCCGGTTGACATAACGGCAAGTAATATTAAAAAGAATATACGCTTCATTTCAGTTTTATTTTTTAGTTCTTTAATTTATAAGACGTCTTAATAACTAAAACGGAATAATCTTTCCATTTGTTCAGGTATTTTTCATTTCGATAAGAAAGCAGCCTTGAAAAGCCTGCACCAACTGTGGGCAGGATTCACCCAAATGGGTAGGGAAATGTCCGTCTTGCGGTGCATGGAACACATACGTAGAAGAAGTTGTACGCAAGAAACCTGCAAATAAAAGACCGGTATCCGGTCTGGAACCCGTAAAAAGCAAGCCTGTCACACTGAATGACATAACCGGAGGAGACGAGCCTCGAATTGATATGCAAGACGAAGAGCTGAACCGGGTATTGGGAGGTGGCTTAGTACCGGGCTCACTCGTTTTACTGGGTGGTGAACCGGGGATAGGCAAATCTACCTTGGTGTTGCAAACCGTACTTCATCTGCCTGACAGAAAAGTATTGTATATTTCGGGAGAAGAAAGTACACGACAATTAAAACTACGTGCAGACCGTATCCCGCATAATTCTTCCGACTGCCTGATCGTCTGTGAAACTTCATTGGAGCAGATTTATATACATATAAAGAATACACAACCCGATCTCGTCATCATCGACTCTATTCAAACCATCTCCACTGAAACAATAGACTCTTCTCCCGGCAGTTTAGTACAGGTGCGTGAATGTTCCGCCTCTATTTTGAAATTTGCCAAAGAAACAAATACGCCGGTCATCTTAATCGGCCATATCAATAAAGAAGGAAGCATTGCCGGACCGAAAGTACTGGAACATATTGTAGACACCGTATTGCAATTTGAAGGTGACCAACATTATATGTACCGCATTCTTCGCAGCATCAAGAACCGTTTCGGAAGCACTGCCGAACTGGGCATTTATGAAATGCGACAAAATGGTTTGCGCCAAGTGAGCAACCCGTCCGAACTGTTGCTTAGCCAAGACCATGACGGAATGAGTGGAGTCGCTATCGCCTCTGCCATGGAAGGTGTCCGTCCTTTCTTAATTGAAACACAAGCCTTAGTCAGTTCGGCTGTATATGGAAATCCGCAACGTTCTGCCACCGGATTTGATTTACGACGTATGAATATGCTTCTGGCAGTACTCGAAAAACGGGTAGGATTCAAACTGGCACAAAAAGATGTCTTTTTAAACATTGCGGGTGGATTGAAAGTGAATGATCCGGCCATCGACCTGTCTGTCATCAGTGCCATTCTATCCAGCAATATGGATACAGAGGTAGAACGCGATACCTGCATGGCCGGAGAAGTGGGACTAAGTGGTGAAATCCGACCTGTAAACCGTATTGAACAGCGAATCGGAGAAGCGGAAAAGTTAGGCTTTAAACGAATCCTTATACCAAAACATAATTTACAAGGAATGGATACATCAAAATTGAAAATAGAAATTATTCCGGTCAGAAAAGTGGAAGAAGCATTCCGGGCCTTGTTTGGATAAAAATCTATTTTCCCTTTTAAGACTTAATTTGAAGAATGATATAAAATGACAAAAGATAAATCTCACACCCCTACCTGCGTAGATTGCGGCACACAGAACTGCAAGTTCAAAGAGCGCACCTACCCCGAATTTTGCCTGACAACCCATTTGGAACAAGAAGACTTGGAATGGGCATTGAAACGATATAACGAAAACCACAACGTAATGGTGGCCAGTGCCGAAGTGGAATATGAAGGTTATTGCCGGTTAACCCGTGTGGAAGAAATCATGACTTTTGCACGAAAGATGGGATATCAAAAAATAGGAATTGCTTATTGTATCGGGTTGGTAAATGAAGCCCGTATTTTTGCCCGTATCCTCCGTGCTAACGGCTTTGAGGTTTACTCAGTAATCTGCAAAGTAGCCGGAGCAGCCAAATCCTCTATTGGAATCCCCAAAGAATGTGAGAATATCGGTGCTGCTATGTGTAACCCTATCCTGCAGGCACGTCTTCTCAACCAAGCACATACAGAGTTAAATGTGGTGATCGGACTGTGCGTAGGACATGACAGCCTGTTCTACAAATACTCTAATGCCTATACTACAACTTTGGTGACCAAAGACCGTGTGACAGGACACAATCCTGCCGCCGCATTATATACCGCCAATTCCTATTATCGCAAAAAATTAATGCCGGAAGGCGAATAACCTAAACAAGAACCATGATACAAGAATTTCAAATAAGAGTCTTGCCTGAACAGGCAGCTAATGAACAGTCACTGAAACAATTCATCGGACGTGACAAGGGATTGGATATACGTACCATCCATGCCCTTCGTATCCTGAAAAGAAGCATAGACGCACGTCAGCGTACTATCTATGTAAACCTGAAAGTGCGTCTGTACATCAATGAAGTTCCGCAGGACGAGGAATTTATCCGCACTATATACAATAAGGTAGAAGGAAAGCCACAAGTCATAGTTGTAGGAGCAGGTCCGGGCGGACTGTTTGCAGCTTTACGATTAATAGAGTTAGGACTTCGGCCTGTCGTAGTGGAACGAGGAAAAAATGTACGCGATAGAAAAATAGATATCGCCCGTATCAGCCGTGAGCACAAAGTTGACTCCGAAAGTAATTATAGTTTCGGAGAAGGAGGAGCAGGAGCCTATTCAGATGGTAAGCTCTATACCCGAAGCAAAAAGCGGGGTAATGTAGACAAAATTCTGAATGTATTCTGTCAACATGGTGCCAGTACCTCCATTTTGGTAGATGCCCATCCGCACATCGGTACGGACAAGCTGCCGCGCGTGATTGAAAACATGCGGAATACCATCATAGAATGTGGAGGTGAAGTGCATTTCGAAACACGAATGGATTCCCTTATCATAGAAAAAAACAAAATCACAGGTATAGAGACAAATACCGGAAAGACTTTCAAAGGACCTGTTATTCTGGCTACCGGACACTCCGCACGGGATGTATATCAGTGGTTGTATGATAATGGTGTAGAAATGGAAGCCAAAGGTATTGCGGTAGGAGTACGTCTGGAACACCCGTCCATGCTGATTGACCAGATACAATATCATAATAAAAACGGACGTGGAAAGTATCTGCCTGCCGCCGAATATAGCTTTGTGACACAAGCAGAAGGACGTGGAGTCTATAGTTTTTGTATGTGTCCGGGAGGATTCGTAGTTCCCGCCGCAAGCGGTCCGCATCAAATTGTAGTAAACGGCATGAGTCCCAGCAACCGTGGCTCCAAATGGAGCAATTCCGGAATGGTAGTAGAAATCAGACCGGAAGACCTGTCGGACAATAGTCTTTTTACAGAAGAATTAAAAACGAAAAGTGAAGAATTAAAAGCCACGAATAAAAATAATGGTCAATGGACTACTGGCCATTGTCCATTAACCATGATGTATTTTCAAGAGGCATTAGAAGCCACCTGCTGGCAACAAGGCAATATGCGCCAAACCGCACCCTCACAACGAATGATGGACTTCACCCGCAAAAAACTAAGCTATGATTTACCTGACAGTTCGTATAGTCCGGGATTAGTTTCCTCTCCTCTGCATTTTTGGATGCCCACATTCATCACCAGCCGTTTGATCAAAGGCTTCCAACAATTTGGGAAAAGCAGTCATGGCTTTCTGACCAATGAAGCAGCGATGATTGGTGTCGAAACACGCACATCGGCTCCGGTACGGATTCTGCGAGATAACGAGACACTGCAACACGTCACTATCAACGGGTTATTTCCTTGTGGAGAAGGGGCAGGTTATGCCGGCGGAATTGTTTCAGCAGGTATTGATGGAGAAAGATGTGCGGAAGCCGTTGCCACTTATTTAGGTATAGAGGAGGATTGAATCTGTCCGAAAATGATTTACTGTATACATTTGGGCGCATTAAATGCGCCCCTACAGTAAATAAATGATTTGCGATATTATTTTATTATTCTTTCTTATTGGAAGTAAAGTCTTCTTTTATCAGCTTGCACCAATCAGCAATACGTTTACTGGTCAATTGAGCCTGATTTTCTTGGTCAATTACCAAACCGCAGAATTTTTCACCACGTACTGCCCTCGATTGGTTGAAGGTATATCCGTCTGTCGAAGTAAAACCTACCAACTCAGCCCCCGCCTTTTGAAAAGCATCTGCTAAAATCCCCATTCCATCCACAAAATTATCAGGATAGTTCTTCTGATCCCCCAAACCGAATATTGCTACTTTCTTTCCCTTTAAATCCAACGACTCCAATTCGGGAACCAGTTCGTCCCAATAAGTAGGAAGTTCACCATCAAACCAAGTTGACGCTCCCACTATCATATTGTCATACGCTTGAAAATCATTCTGCCAAGCCTTTTCTATCAAAACGACTTCTATTACTTTCACTCCTCCCAAATCTTCCCGAATCTTTTCAGCTATATGGGAAGTCTTGGCTGCATTCATTGCATAAAATAATCCTATTGTTTTCATAATTCTTTTTTATTCACCACAGATTAACACGGACAACATATAAAACGGTCCATGTAACCTGTGGACATTTGATTAATATTCCAGCAGTGTCCTGGCTGCATCATAAATTTTATCCTCAGTAGGTAAAATAGCCTTTTCCAATATAGGATGGAAACCTACAGGAGTGAAAACAGAACCTACACGCTGTACAGGAGCATCCAGATAACGGAACAGCTCCGTACCAATTCCGGCAGCAATTTCAGCTCCGAAACCAGAGAAAACTTTATCCTCATGAACCACCAAAGCCTTACTTGTTTTCTTCACTGACGCATAAATAGTTTCTTTATCCAGTGGAATAAGCGAGCGAAGATCAATCACTTCCACACTCCACCCCTCTTGAGCCAAGCGTTCAGCCACATTCAAACAGAAATGAGTTGTATTTCCATACGTTATCATACTTAAATCTGTACCTTCACGGCGGATACGCGCCTTCCCAAACGGAACCTCAAAATCTTCGGGTACTACGGAAGAAGCCTCTACTGAATTATACAAGGCCTTCGGTTCAAGATATAAAGTAAACCCACGAGAGCGCATCGCAGTACGAAGCAACCCGGCCGCATCATCGGCAAAAGAAGGGCAAACAATCCGGGCCCCCGGCAAAGTAGCTAATGCACCCTCTATATTTTGAGAATGATAAAGTCCACCACCAATATATCCACCCGAGGCCAGACGTAATACAATATTGGGAACAAACTTCCCATTGCTACGCCAGTATTCATGAGTACACTCTACATATTGCTCCACAGCAGGCCAGAAATAATCGGCAAATTCAGCTCCTTCAATAACGACATGTATCTTAGGATCGAAACGGCACATGCCATTTGCCGTACCCACAATATAGTCCTCTGCTATAGGAGCATTAAACACGCGGGCATCCCCAAACTCCTGCTGCATTCCTTTAGTAATATTGAATACTCCACCTTTCTCTTTATTCGCTACATCCTGCCCATAAATGAAAGTATCCGGATTATGGCGGAATTCCTCTTTCAACGTTTCGTTGATAGCAGTTACCATAAAGGCCTTCTCACCATTTTCTTCTTGATGAAGTCCCTCTTTATACTTTTCCGGTATATAAGGATCGGGCAAAACATAATCAAAGATACTTTTCGGATCAGGATCAGGCGCTGCAAGTGCTTTCCGGTTAGCAACCGACAGTTCTTTCTTTGCCGCTGCTTCTATCTGTTGCAACTCTTCTTCCGTAAGACGTTTGTAACGCAACAGCATCCGGCGGAATTTCATCAAAGGATCAGCCTCTTTTACATAAGCCAATTCGTTTTCATCCCGATACAACGTCTGTTTATCTGAATTAGAATGGGAACCAATACGGACACAATTGGCATGTACAATAACAGGAGTACGATGGGCTATGGCAAATTCACGGGCTTCACTCATGGCATTCATCGAGTCGAACACATCTTTGCCATTACAATGAATAATCTTCAGATTCTTAAAACCGGAAAAATTATCAGCATACTTCCGGGCAACTGTCTGATCCTTTTTGGGAACAGAGATACCGTACCCATTATCCTGCCATACAAATATCACAGGAAGACCTTCCCTACTGGCCCCGTTAATCGCCTCGTAAACATATCCTTCCGAAGAAGCAGACTCTCCATGCGAAGTGATCGCCACCCCCTTATGTCCATAATACACCATGGCACGCGCCACTCCGGCAGCATGAAGGTCATGCGTTCCGGTAGCGGACGACACATTTTCTATATGCCATTCGGGTTTAGCAAAGTGGTTGGACATATGACGTCCTCCACTGCCGGGATCAGTTGCTTTCGAAATGCCATTCAATATCAATTCCTCCACACTCATGCCTGCCGAAAGCACGGTCAGCATATCGCGATAGTATGGAAAAAGGAAGTCCTCTCCTTTGGTAAAGACTTGACCTACGGCCAATTGGATTCCGTCATGCCCCGCATAAGGCGCATGATAGGACCAACCCAATGATTGCAACAGATAAGACGGAGCTTTTTCATCAAGCGCACGTCCCAATACCATCAAATGATACCACTTTTTCAACGTTTCGGTATCAGTGGTCTTTATATCATATTTTTTCATTATATTATTTTTTTACTGTGATGAATGGTTATTCTTTCCAATTTTCCAGATAATCTTTTATCGCATAGAGGAATTGCCCCCCTAACATACCATCCACCACCCGATGATCGTATGACAAAGAAAGATACATTTTATGACGGACAGCAATCACATCGCCTTCAGAAGTTTCAATAACTGCCGGCTTCTTTTCGATATATCCCACACCGAGAATGGCAACCTGCGGCTGATTGATTATAGGAGTACCAAACAAAGACTTGAAAGTTCCAAAATTGGTAATCGTAAACGTACCACCCGAAATGTCATCCGGCATCAGTTTATTATCACGCGCTTTCACCGCCAGAGTATCAATGGTCACAGCCAAACCATTCAAATTCAACCTGTCGGCATCATGTATCACCGGAACAATCAGATTTCCATCATTCAGTGAAACAGCAATACCGACATTGATATGCTTTTTAAACAGGACATTATAACCGTCTACAGATACATTTACCTGCGGATAGGCAACCAATGCCTTCGTTACGGCTTCGGTTATGGCAGGCATATAAGTCAATTTGACTCCTTCACGACGGAAGAAAGCCTCTTTATTCTTATCACGCCATTTCACGAGTTTGGTCACATCCACTTCTACCACATTCGTAACATGAGGAGAGGTATGTTTAGACATAACCATGTGATCGGCAATCATTTTCCGGACACGATCCATTTCTTTCACTTCCACGCCTTCTTGCGAACCGGAAACTGGGGGTGTTAAAGAGGAAGCCGATGATGGCGCAGTTGGAGAAGTCCGGACAGAAACAGCCTCAACAGATTGGGCGGATGCAGATACAGGTTCAGTTACGGTTATGTTACCTTGTTCCTTTCTAGTAATATAAGCTTTTATATCTTTTTTACTCAGACGTCCTTCATATCCTGTCCCTTGAATACGATCCAATTCCTCTTTCGAAATATGTGCAGCCTGAGCCAGCTGAAGTACAATGGGGGAATACCAACGCTCTTCTTCTATTTTAGCCGCTATTGCCTTAGGAACTTCCTTTACTTCCTGAACAGATGTTACAGATGGTACATGGGAGGACGTTTCTTCTGCTTGCGGTACATTTTGCTCTTCTACAAGAGCCTCTCCTATTCCTTCATCACTATCTATATCTACAATTGCTACTACTGTACCTACAGGTACGGTATCTCCTTCTTTAAATAATATCCCGATCACCTTGCCTTCTACGGGAGATGGAATTTCAGCACTGACCTTTGCTGTATTCACTTCGAACAAGACATCGTCCTCTTGGACAGTATCACCCACTTTTACCGACCAGGATATAATGGTTCCTTCAGTAATACTTTCGCCTAGCTTAGGCATTTTTATTTCAAATCTTGACATATTGATAATTTTATTTTTTTAATCCTTTTATATGAACAACAAGCCACTGAAAAAGAAAGTTTTAACTTAAATCTTTTTTAAGGTGACCCGATGATGTATCCAATCCTCATTAGCATATTTTTCTACTTTCAGCAACTCGATTGCCGCCAAATCCTTTCGGGAAAAATGATAAATGCTATTCTTTTCATCTTCTATCAAGAAGTAATGAAACAAAAGATGAATAAACCGTTTGATATTCACCGAAACATCCAAAAAACAATTGAGATTGACCACTTCACTAGGTACAGACGGTACGGCACGGATATTCTTTAATCCGGGAATCGACTCCAATTCATCAGACTTCCCCTTCAACACTGTATGAAGTACATCCAAGTTTGCAGAAAATAACAAAGTACAATGATACATCACACGGTTTTTATGAATACATTGCGCACTGCCCGATATTTTCTTTCCATCCAGATAAATCCCCAAACGCTCATCCGTATAGGCCGTGACTCCCATCGTTTCCAGAAAACCAACAATACGCTGCAAATAGTCTTCAAACAGGGGTTGCGATGTCGTTTCTATAAAAGTAAGATTAATATTTCCCTTATCATGGTAAACTGCACCACCTCCCGAAAACCTACGAGCCAAACGAATGCCCTTCTCTATCCTGTAATCCTCATTCACCTCGGCACGAACAGACTGATTCTTGCCCATGACCACGGAAGGTTCCGACTGCCAAATTACAAAATAATCCCCCTGTGTCTGCTTTAAAAGATACTCCTCCACTGCCAAATTGAAATAAACATCCGTACAGCGGTTATCTATGCAAAACATTATGCAAAAAGTGTTTCGTGATAAATCTCACCTACCGTAGGATGTGGAAATACCGTTTTTTGAAATTCTTCTACAGTATATCCATATTGAACGGCAATCCCCGCTACAACAATTATTTCCGAAGCAGGATTTCCCAACAAATGGCAACCTATAATGCGGTCTTCCTCATCCAGAATCAATTTGCAAAGCCCGTTCCCTGTTTCATTTTCTGCCACGAAACGCCCCGAATAAGCCATCGGTAATTTCTGTACATGATAGCTGGTCCCTGATGCTTTCAACTCCTCTTCCGTTTTTCCCACTCCGGCCAGTTCAGGATTCGTATATACCACCCCCGGTACACAATGATAATTCATCCGGTCCTCCACTCCCAGAATATGATTAATGGCAACTTCACTTTCACGAATAGCCGTATGAGCCAGCATGGAGTATCCGGTTATATCTCCACAAGCATAGACTTTAGGATGGGAAGTAAGCATGTGTTCATCCACTTTTACACCGTTACGCACCATTTCCACTTTTAGTTTATCCAGTCCCACTTGGTTTAGATTCGCTTTTCTGCCTACACTTACCAGAACCTTATCCGCTTCAATCAGTGACAATTTACCGGCTTTTTCTATGGTAACTCCTGCCGGACTGACTTCAATCACTTTAGAATTCAATTGGAAGTTAATCCCTCGCTTCTGATACTCTGTACGTAACATCGCACTGGTTTCCTTGTCCATAGCCCCTAATATTTCAGGCATCATCTCAATGACACTCACCTTTACCCCCATACTATTAAAGAAAGAAGCAAATTCCATTCCAATTACTCCGCCACCAATAATAGCCAGCGATTTAGGTAATACAGCCATTTCCAAAGCCTCTTTGGAAGTCCAGTAGTCTATTTCCGACAAGCCTTTAATGGGTGGAATCACGGTATCCGAACCTGTACAAACCAACAGATAAATCACTTCATATTTTTCTCCTCCGGCTAAAATTTGAATCAGTCCATTATCTTCTCCGGTTATAACCGCTTCTTTTTCTATCAATTCGGCTCCATAAGATTTCACAGTCTGTTTTACACCTCCGGTCAGTTTCTTGACCACTTTATCTTTACGGTCTATTATTTTCTCCAAATTGAAGCTGATTCCATCCGGTACAGCAATTCCATATTTTGCCGCACCTTTTGCATTATCCAATAATTTTGCTGAATACAAAAGAGTTTTCGTAGGGATACATCCTTCATTCAAACAAACACCTCCCATGGCTTTCTTTTCAAAAATCACAGTTTTCAATCCTCCGGCAGCAGCTCTTTCCGCAGCCGTATATCCGGCAGGTCCCCCACCGATTATCGCTATATCATATTTCATATTGTTAAGGTTTTAAGCTTTATATACTCTAACAACAAATAAGTGAGGGACTTAGTTGTCCAAAAGAAGATTTCTTCATCTTTATGAACCTATTTTTTCTAAAAGATATGTATCTTTGCACCAAAGAAAGCATTATGCATCATCCCGAAATAGCCATAGTAGATCCAAATACCCTTACTTGTCTGGGGTTAAAAAACATTTTGGAAGATATCATTCCAATGGCTACTATCCGTGTATTCCATTCGTTTGGTGAGTTGACGGATGACACACCGGACATGTATGCCCACTATTTTATTTCTGCCCAAATCTATTTTGAACATACTTCCTTCTTTTTACTTCGTAAACCAAAAACAATTGTATTAGCAGGAGGTGACA
>PPYF01306055.1_pt1 | contig 11597 bp, 7 predicted proteins | sample 1559871 | NCBI WGS metagenome assembly PPYF01 (sample SAMN08240021, study PRJNA423297) | Human gut metagenome, whole genome shotgun sequencing project. | reverse complement strand
GTTATACATTCTAAAAGCTACGGATATAAATTTTTTTACATTTGAATCCTTTGCTGAGTTAATCGAAATGAGTGTACGAATTATGAATACAAAAAATACATCTCCAGAATTGATAAAACGGGGAGAAGAGCTTGTTCAATATTCTAATAAAAAAAGAAATGAAGCTATGGAAGAGTGGGAGAAGAATAAAGCAACAAGCAATACTATTAAATAGTTACTAGTAATTTATATAAAAATTAAAATACCATATTAATAATTTTGATCTGGTTCTTGTATACTCTCTGTATCCTGAGAACTAGCTGTCTCCTGAATGGCTTCTTCATGCCCTGTCAGGGCAGCAAAGGGAGAGAACTGGGCAGCTCTGTTGACTCTGGGCATACGGGGATACTTGGACTCAGGACGCGACAGATTGATGATATCATCGTACTTGTCGCTCATGCCTTGTGCCCTCCTATCTGCTGGTTGCGTTCCCTGGTCGTTGCTCCCTCTTCCAGGTTCATGCCCTTCAGCAGGGCATTTTTGCCATAGCGTTCACGGATTTTCAGGATGGCCTCCTGTCTCTTGCGTTCTTTCTGGAGCTGTCCCTGTTCCTGCTCTTCCCGCTTCTGCTCCGCAGCATAATCGGTGAACAAATCGAGTTGTCTGGGCTTTTTGTCTTTGCCTATCTGGCTTTCATGCAAGACATGGGCTGCTACCAGGTTGATACGCCTGACCAGCAACTTTCGATCCACGATGCGATCAAAAAGCTCCAGCACAGCATGTGTCATCCGTCTGCTGGAAGATGTGAACTGGCCTAGATTGACCGTACCATGTGCATGCTGAGGAAGCTGGCGTCCATAGCTGTCCGTAATCACCAGACCGGTATAACCACGCTCAGGAGACAGACTCTCGATATCATACCCCACCGTCAGTACCAGCTGATCCGTCAGCAAACGCTTGCCCACCAGATCCAGAGCAAGCGAGTCTACCATCTCCTTGACCACCAGACGAGCTTTTTCCACCTCATAGGGAGAGTGTAGCACCTGTCCTGACCCTATGCTCCTGGAAGATGGCTGATAGGCCTTGATATCTGCCATCGTACACGGTTCATAACCCCAGGCATGATCTATCAGCAGCTCTGCATTCACCCCAAACAGGCGAAAGAGTAAATCCTCGCTATGGATGGAATAGCGGGCAATATCTCCCATCGTTTTGATGCCGTACTTTTCCAGCTTCTGGACATATCCTCTGCCAACTCTCCAGAAATCCCTCAAGGGGGTGTGATGCCACAACTGCTGACGATACGACATCTCATCCAGACAGGCTATACGCACACCATCCTCATCTGCTGCTACTTTTTTTGCCATGATATCCATAGCCACTTTTGCCAGATAGAGATTGGTGCCTATACCTGCTGTAGCTGTGATACCAGTGCTGCGTAGCACATCAAGAATGACAGTCTTAGTGAGTTCATGTACGGATGTACGATAATTTTTTAAATAGGAAGTAGCATCGATAAAGACCTCATCGATGGAATAAACGTGGATATCATCAGGAGAGAAATACTTCAGGTATACGCTGTAAACTCTGGTACTGTACTCGATATAGAGAGCCATACGAGGCACAGCTGTCAAATAACTTATGGCTAGGGAAGGATCAGCAGCCAGCTCAAGAGCATCTGAGGATTCTCCCGTGAATCTCCTCCGTGGAGCTTTCTGTCTGCGCAAAGCATTGGCTGCATGTACCTTCTGGATGACCTCAAAATAGCGTGCTCTACCTGGAATACCATGAGCTTTCAATGAGGGAGAAACTGCCAGGCAAATGGTCTTCTCTGTTCTGCTGGGATCAGCTACCACCAGGTGAGTAGTCAATGGATCAAGACCACGCTCCATGCATTCCACAGAGGCGTAAAAAGACTTGAGATCGATGGCTATATAACTGCGTGCTGGCATATGAATCATGCTGCTCTATCTGTGCCTAGTAGTTCTTCGAGAAATTTCATCTATCATCTTTATATTTTTACTAGTCAGCAGCTTAAACTATAGCAATATCAAGAAGGGGTTCCAAGCTGATAAAATATCAATTTGATAAAGCATTCGTCAAGGAAATCTGATGATGTTTTTCTCTGACGATATAAAGACAAATAATATGAAAATATATTATGCAGATGAATCCTCTTACAAGTATAAAATTGATCTTATACAGATATTTTTCTCCCCGTAATACTGTGATGATAAAACTCAATAAAAATACTCTCTATAATTTTTGATGAATTTTACAGGGAAGGAGAGAACTCATGAAAAGATCATCTCCTTCCCCTTTTTATACTATCTAGCCTTTAGGCTCTTTTTAAATGCTTGATCATCTCGTTTGCCTCAGCACCTGTCATATTACTACTACCGTGGCTAAACATATCCATACACAACTGATCTATATGTATACGCTTTCTATCAGCCAACTGCTTTATAAAATCTTTCTGTTTCTCACTAGCCAGCTTGCTTCCACCTCCATGTTTATTCTGAGAAGGTGGTAACGCTGTTGTACTGGAATTGCTATTAACTGGATATGTAGAATCTTTCTGAGCCGTAGATACTGATGGATGATATGCTGCTTGAGACGACATGAAATTCATCTGATCTTGAATCTTTGCCTGAGCATCATTTCTAGCAGCATTGATAATATCGACTGTGTTGTAAGAATTCACTGTAGCCTGATTTGCACTACCAAAGTTGGATACTGTCATCGTACCATCACAGAGAGATACAGATACGATAGCAGTATGCTCGTTTTCAGAATTTGGTGACTGCTGCACTGAAAAACTATAAGATTTTTTGTTTTGAGTATCCATGACAATCCCCTTAATTATTATCAGAATTATGAGAATCTATGTTTTTATTTTTAGGTAAACGTGACATACCAAAGTTTCTCTGTCCATCATGAATAGAACCTTTGGTATATGCTTTTGCTAAATATAAAGCCTGCTGTTTCACTTCATCTAATCTTGAATCAAACTTTTCAACATCAGATGTCCTGGTAATCATTTTGCCATTATAATCCCTATTGGATTTATTCGTGCAGTAGTCTATCAATCCTTTTGAATCTCTATCTATATCCAGAGTAGAATTCCAAATTGTCTCAACACTTTTAAAGACATGGTTATAAGTCTTAACTCTAGTACCATCTAACAAGAACAAACAATGGTAGTGAGGATGATCACTTTTGTTTTGTTCACGTACCCAAATATAATACGGATCACATTTACGACGTTTATACTTTTTGACCATATGTGCCATGCAATCAGATATATTTTTTGATGAGGTATCTCCAGTATAATTTTGAGGATATCTAACATCAAACCTAATGGATAATGTTTTACGATGATTGTCTGTATAGAAGTCTAACAAGTCATTGACACTATTTTTGATATTATCCAGATACTGTACGTTTTTGTTTTTCATGTTTTCACCTCATATTTAGACAAAGAACATAAAACAATGATGAGCCAATACTCTGCAAACATGTCATCAGCATATTTGCAGAGTATTGGATAAATATACTTTCACATTCCATATCTTTTTTGTTAAATCAATTATTTTTACATACTCAATATTCAATCAGCACATTTAGTTGCTGTTTTAATGTTTAAACAATTACTAACTATTCCACATATAAAGTTACTATTTTAATATTTAAACAATCTAACTATTTCCAATATAAAGTTACTATTTTAATATATTATATTAGTATTACATACCCCCTATATGGTTGAGTGTTACAAACCTTAAGAACAGAGACCATGAAGAGTAAAACTTCATATTATGTATGTCCGAATTATTTTATACATAAAAAAAGAGCATAGCTTAATACTATGCTCTTTTTTTATTCTCATTTAACGAAAACTATATCACAAAAGTAACGCTCTTATATAAACAGAGATCCTTCAAAGCTTACCTATGCACCATAGATGACAGCAGTTTGAGGAGAGGGGACAGCATTTTTTATCCGATTTTTCCGCTAAAAAATCACTCTATACCATTTTTTCCCTGATCGAGAGAAGATTTCCATAGTTTGAACCGTCTCTTCGGATCATAAAGAACTTCTATGGAATCCTTGTAACGCTACTTGCATGTCTGCTTCTGAAGGACATTATTCTAATACAAACCTCAAAGGTTTTCTCATTCTCTATTCGTCTACCAGAAGCTCAGTTCACTCTCGCTATGAGTCTCCCCTTCAAGTAGCAGTGATGCCCTCTTCTGTACGGCAATTTCAATATACTTCAAACGCTTTGAAGAAAGGTTATAACGAGGATGTTTCTTCAGCTTAAAGTTTAGGAGATGCCGTAATCCTTCACGATGTCTTGACTTCATACAAGACTTAGCTACAGAGAAAAAGTTGCTGTAACACACTGGTGCTTGGACATCAGCAAAATTAATAAAAACATCCTTACTCTCTATTTCTATAGGAGAGGCAAAATTAAATAGTGAGTTCCCGTGATCAAACAATGGTGCAGGAGCTTTGAGAGTATTCGTTGCAGCATCCACAAGGAAACCAAAGTTTCCAAAGTGGCGATCAGTATTGGCAATGACAGCATCAAAGACGAACATATCCTCCAGCATGTCCCTATACTTAGAATCAAGCGTTCCATAGTAATCGATGACTGCCTGCATTCCTCCTTGCTTCACGATATTGCCCACAGGAACAAATGAAATATCCTTGCTTGTGAAAATTTCACACTTTGAACAAAGTCTCGATTTCCATTTGGCGATATTATACTCGATTGCATTCACACCGAGTATCTTGGCAATCTGCCATGCATAGTATTCTGAATAGGGCTCATTTCCTGTATTTGATGCCCCTACGGTACCACCTTTATAAAGGTATATTTTACCAGATTGCCTGCGCCAGCACTTCGGAAGCATACCGTTCGTTGTGAATTCAGGACTTGATACTACAGATGTACGAACAGAGCTGCCATAGCCGGTAAAAGCAATATTGGCTAACAACTCACTAAATTTATTGTCATAAAGATTGCACTGGTCAAAGGTTTTGGAATCCCCTTCCCGTACAACCCAGTAGCTGTCGTTGAGAGAAAGCCCCTTGCTGACATCTATGATGCCCATTGTGCTATTCGCAGATAGACCGGTCTTTGCCAGAAACGAATGGATGTACGCTCTGTTCCTGGGAATCTTTCTGTGCTTCAGCCAACGGGCAAGGCCCTTATCCGACACTTCCATTCCAAGCGGCATGAGTGACAGAGCATCCTGATCTATGTGCGTTATGGAGATCTCAGGAATGTCACCGGTATCCTTAGCGGAAAATCGAATCAGCTCCCTGTCGAAAAGCTTCAAGATATAATCAGCCATGCCTGCTCCGTTTCGGGCTACTCGCTTGCCTACCTGAAATTTTTTCCATGTGTCGAGCTGTGTGTAGATGCGCACAAAACACCTTTCTTCCTCTCCGTCACCTGGATGAGGAAGCTCTGTGAACCATCCCCCAATTAAGGGATACCACAAAATCCTACACGCTCTATGCCTCGGGCATACCACGTTTTCCTTAAATCAAAAAGCGTGCTGTTCCTCCCTCAATGCAATGGTGTTGCAAGTCCCGTTTTAGCAATATTTCTCTCGTGCTCCTCCGGAGGAGTCTGGTTAGTGTTGGTTGAGGGAGTAGAGAGAATCCAGGAAAGCACATGGCCAGGAAAAGTCGCTATCCTCCCAAGGCATCGGAAGGGTAAAAGACCAGCCTATCTCAGCAGCAGATGGAATACAGGAGCACCAGACGGAGAGGAGTTCCAGAAGTGTCCTGTGCAGAAAATTATTTCTCCTCCAGATATGCTAGATTATCATATTGAAATATATCATCTTTTTTAGAAAGTAGAAAATTATTCGCTTGATTTACGACGCATTGGGCACGCAAACGAAGCGTAAACGGAGACAGCATCTCCAAATTTTCGCCACAGTTCGGCCTCATTCAGGCGAAATTGGTACGGAAGAAACCAGAAAACCCCCTTGGGGGCTCGAACCTCCCAAGGGGGTTTTATAGCTCAACTGCGCTGTTTCCCAGTGGGGTTAGCGGGTAATCGGGGTATAGTAGGTCCCCTTGCCTTGACCGCACTTTGCCAGTCTTTTCTCTGAAACCAGCTTGCTGAGGCACTGAATCGTTTTGCTCTTGCTCAGTCCTGTGACATCCTCGATCTCCTGCCTGCTCATGGATATCCCTTCTTCAACTGCCTTCAGCACCTTGTTGGCATCAGGGGAAAGAGAGGCGTCCTTGCCCATCTCCTGCTGAGTTGTTTTGACTACCTGCTCACGGGAATTGGGAGTGCTTTCCGTATCAGGGTTTATCGGCTGCTCGGAGTGCTCAGGAGCTCTTTTTTCCCATGTGCCTGCAAGCAGCTCAAAGCGCTGTGCGTTCTCATCGTGTTCCAGCATCAGGGTAGGATGCCATGCCCCCTGCTTCCATTTTTTCACGGACAACTGGACCACAGCATTTCCTTTTTGAAGAGCCTGCCTTGCTGAATTCGAGAAACAGGCGTTAACATTCTCCAGGTCTCCTTCACCGACAGTCTTGACGTAGAAAATCGTCTTGCACAGATTTTCCAGCGTGTTGTCTCCACGAGCTTGCCCTGTTTTGTTGGCATGATGAACGAGCAGCATCGCAATCCCCAGTTTCTTCAGCTCTTCGGCAAAGTCAGTATAAAATCCTGTTCCTCCATGTGTCGCCTCAGGAATTAGCGAGCTGACGTTGTCGATGATGACGACATCAACGTTCTGCCTGCGTAAGTCCTCGAGGATTTGCTCCTTGTTCTTGAGGAGGTTCATATGGGCTTTCTGGAACAAGAGATTTTCGAGAGAGGAGTTTTCTCCGACCCTGGCAATGATTTCGCACAGTGCCTCTTCATCGTTTTCTCCATCATAGTAGGCTACCCTGTGTTTCCCCATTGTGCTGAGGCCAAACACCTCATGTCCTCCAGCAAGCCCACAGGCGATCTTGGCCGTAACGTGAGATTTGTAGGAATTGGTTGGCCCCCACAGCATGACATACGACGACTGAGAAAACAGCCTCTCCCAAGACAGTGGCTGTTTAGGCATCATCTGTCTCGTAGCCATTATTTCTCTCATAGAGGCCAAGCAGAGTTCCCCAGAAGCCCCTCCGGGAGCTACCTCAGGTGTGGTGATGGCCTTTCTCCATTTCTTGTACTCATCTACGGAGAGAGCCTCCCTCTCGATTTTCTTCAGCAGCAGGGCTGGATCTTCCAAATTTGAAAAGTAGTCGTTCTTTTCAGCTCTTGCGTACATGATGCTGTTACTGTGGAAATCCTCTCTCGAATAGGGCAATTCTGTAATGAGCCAAGGGTAAATATACAAGTAAGTTGAGTCCTCAAGTACCTTGATGATATTTTTCAACCCATCAAGACGCTCATCTTCATGAGAAGCAACCAAAACAACTTTCTTCCCGCGCAGAATATTTTTCAGATCTACATCCTCATAGTGCCTGTCATCGAATATACCAGAGACTATACATTTACCGTCATCGAGTAACTTATATTTTTTATCAATGAGGCACCATTCTAACGCAACTTCACTAGAAGCAAAAAATATGATTGTCTGAGTATCATTTTTTTCAATCTTTTCTTTATTGAGGCAGGTTGCTGGTAGAGGAAGTAGACCTATAACTTGCCTTTCTAATGCATGCATTGCTGGAATCCACAAGCGCTTTATACTATTTTCACTTTTATATTCATACTTAATATAGTATATTTTTATTTTTCCAAATATAGTATCTTCGATCTCATCAGAATACTGCATTAGTTTATCTTTATATTCAAAACAGCCTATCTTTTTAAGGCTATAAGGTTTATATCGATATGCATCATAATTCCTAGTTAAGATGTCATCGATTACAGCAGTTCCTTTTATTTTATGAACATCGAATATTGAGGAACTGCTAATCCCCATTGACTTAAGTGCTTCAAGTAATGCTTGATACAATTCACATTCATAATAAGCCATACAGTTATTGTAGAAATTTTTTTCCTTATCATAACCATTCATGTAATGTACATAGGAAAAAGCATTTTTACGCCAATAGGTTATATCATCAAAAACAGTACGATACGGACCGCAAGTAGACTCAATATGTCTTGCGGAATCTAGAATAAATTCCTTTAAAAAGGCAAACTTCAGAAACTCGTAATCCTTATCACGCAGCATTGTATTCTCCTATAGGTAACTAGAATTTATTTCTTACTAAAACAGTTCCTTGAAATCCCTATTCAATTTTTAAAGAGCAGCAGTCAGGACTCAATCCGTGCTAAAGGGTGAAAGGGGAAAAATTTCTTACGATATTTGTAGGATAGCTATCCAGAGACTCGAGTGGTGGGTTAAGGGGGGTACAGATCTCTCATGATGGTTTCTCCTTCGCTGGGCTAGTTCACCGTTCACGACTCAGGGGGATCTACAACTATGGATTTCCAGTTGCAGGAAAAATTTTGTGCTCCTTCATGAATGCCTCGACATCAGCTAGGGCATAGCGAACAGATTTCCCAAATTTCGTGTAGGGTAAACCACACCTCTTAAAACGGTGGGCACGGAGTGTCGAAAGGCTCATTGCCGTCAAAACACTTACCTGCTTCTCGGTCAGCCACTTTTGCGCAATTTGTTCGGTATCCACTTCATCTCTCACCTTAGGACTCCTTCAGGCTAAGAACCTTTTTCCTGATGACTACTTGTACTGAATGTACCCAAAATGACCAGACTCCCTTTTGATGAAAAAGGGAGTCTGGTGGAAATGAGGCAGACCAGGTGCTCTAGGGAGATAGCGAGAAACGTAGAAGGTAATCCGCAGACAAGCAGCATGATTACGCACGAAGATTTTTCATCACTTGGTGCTATTTTTTCGCGTGCGTGTTGGGAATGGTGTTGGGACAAAAGAAAAAGGGGTTACGGATAAATCCGTAACCCCTTGATTTTCCTGGTGGGCAGTACAGGACTTGAACCTGTGGCCCCCGCCTTGTAAGGGCGGTGCTCAACCAGCTGAGCTAACTGCCCAAGCTGCCTTTTCCAGAACGGAAAAGGCATGCCGTCTTCTAATATAACGCCGTACGCGTGTCAACCGCAGCCGTCGATCAGCTGAATTGCAAAGGCTTTGCCATCAGCGTTGCCATGTCTCCGGCCAGCTTTTCCTTGAGGGCCGCGGCACGTACGGTATCCTTCATGATCATGTCCACCTGACGGCTGTGGATCAGCAGATAGCCGATCAGGCGCGTCCGGCGCAGGGTCTCTTCGGCATCATACGCTTCCGCCACGGCAAACATGGAGTCATTCTTGATGTCCACGCGGAAACCGTGGGTCTCCAGCAAATCGGCCAGCATCCTGGCACGCAGGATGCGGCGGCTGACGTCCGCTGCCCCGCCCTTGAACTGGAAGCTGACGAAGTTCTCGTGCTCATCCTCGCCCGCAAGGCATTCCACCGTGCAGAAATGGTACCCGTACCGGGCCTGCAGGATCATATAGCGCGAGGCGATGATGAAGAAGTTCTTGTCAGCCATGGCCGTAGGCGCCGTACTTTCCAGCTCCCGGTTCATGGTGCTCTCGAACACGACGCTCATGAAGCCCGAGGCGCTGGTCGCCGGCGGCCCGGCCCAGGGCACGGCCACCATGCCGTTCCACAAGGCCAGCATGGGCTTGCAGGCGATGTCCCCCAGCTCCACCAGCGGCCCGTTGACGCTGCGCTTGAAGCCATCATCCATGTCGATGACCCAATATTGCAGCTTGACGCCCACCTTGAGCTGTTTGCCCATGTTGCGGTTGAGGGCCGCCTCGCTATCGAACATCAGGCCCACGGCCTTTTCATGGCAGAAACGGGTAATGTCGTGCAGGCTCGTACAGTTGGCCGGCGAGAAGTCCGGAGAATCCGGGTCCAGCAGATGCAGGGGCGTCATCAGGGCCGCCAGCTCCTTGAGGCGCTGGTACACAGGACTCCCGGCCATAAGGTTGGGGGGCGTCGCTCCTGCCGGGATCAATTCGGGATGGCTCCCGGCCAGTACCGTGCCCCGGTCGGCCAGCAGCGTGACCTCACCAGCATTTTCCAGCAGCTGGCTGGCATCCTTCAGGCTGAACAGGGCCGGGAGCTTGTATTCGCGCGCCACAGAGGCCAGGTGTCCGGCCATGCCGCCCGTCTCGCTGATCAAGCCTGCGGCCCGGGAAAGCAGCGTGGCCCAGCGGGGCTGCGCCCGCTCGATGACCAGGATGCCACCACGCGGGAAAGACAGCATGTCCGCATCCTTGCGGGCCACGAAAACCGGCCCCACGGCCACCCCGGAGCTGACGGCCATGCCGCCCTGCGCCAGGACGGGCAGATCCCCCGGGTCCTCTTCCCCGGCCACTGCCGCCGGAGCTTCTTCCGTCTGGTCGGGTACGCTCTCGAACAGCGGGCGGCTTTGCAGGACCACGATGCGCGTGTTGCCCTCATAGGGTTCCAGCGCCCATTCCACGTCCTGCGGTTCATTGTAGAATTCTTCCAGTGCCAGGGCCACCTGCGCCAGCTCGCGGGCCTGGGCATCCGTCAGGCTGGGACGGACAGCGGCCTCCCCTTCCAGATCGGAACGGCTGACGCCCTGAGCCGCCTCGGGAGCGCAATCCAGGCGAAAAGCCTTGTGGGCGATGTGCTTTTCAAGCAGTTCCGGCGGATTCTGCCGACTGAAGGCGAACACGTCCGGGGTGACGGCCCCGTCCACCACGGCCTGGGGCAGCCCGGGAACGGCATTGAGCGTCACCTGTCCCCGTCCCTGCCGGCTGGCCACGGGGTCACGACTGTAGGCCACACCGCCGGCCAGCGCCTGCACCATGCTGAGCACGCCCACACTCATGGGCGCCGCCTCATCCGGGATGCCGCGCTGGAAACGGTAGCTCATGGCCGTGACTGCGTATTTGCTGGCCACGATCTCTTTCCAGACCTCGCAGGCTTCTTCGGGCAGGACATTGAGCTCCGAGCGGTACTGCCCCGCAAAGGTCACGCCCAAGGCATCCTCGCCCACGGCGCTGCTGCGCAGGGCAAGGCGCAGCTCGCTGCCGCAACGCTCCACCATGCCCGCCACGGCCTCTTCGATGGCCTGCTCCAGCTGCGGCGGCAAGGGCGCGTTGAGGATGCACTGCTGCAATGCGGCAGACAGGCTGAACAGGTCGTCCATGCTGTCCATGTCCGCGCTCTGGATACGGCGGGAGATCTCGTCACGCAGCCCGTTGTATTCCATGAAGGCATGATAGGCATTGACCGTCACGGCAAAACCATCCGGAACGGCCAGCCCCACATTGGCGGAGACTTCGCCAAGATTGGCCATTTTGCCGCCGACCTGCGGCATGTCGCCCAGACGGATGTCCGTCAGGGGCAGCAGCAGGGGGCCGTCCGTGACCAGGCTCTTCCGCTCCAGCACGTCCGTGATGCGGCCGCTGACATCATTGAAAGCGGTCTGCAAACTTTCGTAGTGGTTGTCGGAAAGCGCGTTCAGTTCGCGTACCATCTGGTACACGGCCGTTGCCGCCCGCGTACCGGCACCGCGGACATAGCTCATGCCGAAGGGACGCGAACCGGCCAGGGCCTCTTCCACTTCGCTCATG
>PPYF01130420.1_pt1 | contig 11601 bp, 9 predicted proteins | sample 1559871 | NCBI WGS metagenome assembly PPYF01 (sample SAMN08240021, study PRJNA423297) | Human gut metagenome, whole genome shotgun sequencing project. | reverse complement strand
ACATACCGCCGCCCTGCTGACCAGCGGTGGCAGCAGCGATAGCGTCCTCAAGCTGAGTGTTCTTGGGCACATCGGAGACGGTGGCCTCGGTGATGAGGATCAGGCTGGCGACAGAAGCAGCGTTCTGCAGGGTGACGCGGCTGACCTTGACGGGGTCGAGGACGCCCATCTCGATCATGTCGCCCCACTCGCCGTTGGCGGAGTTGAGACCCTGGCCGGCGGGCAGCTCGGCAACCTTGTCGACCACGACAGCGCCCTCAAAGCCAGCGTTCTTGGCGATGGTGGCGACCGGAGCGGTCAGAGCCTTCTTGACGATATCGACGCCAATCTTCTCCTCGGGGTCGTCGATCTCAACAGCGTCGAGCGCAGGAGCAGCGTCCATGAAGGCGACGCCGCCGCCAGCGACAATGCCCTCCTCGACAGCAGCGCGGGTAGCCTGCAGGGCGTCCTCGACGCGATGCTTGATCTCCTTGAGCTCAGACTCGGTAGCAGCGCCGACCTTGATGACGGCAACGCCACCGGAGAGCTTGGCCAGGCGCTCCTGGAGCTTCTCGCGGTCGAAGTCAGAGGTGGTGTTCTCCATCTCGCCCTTGATCTGAGCGATGCGGGCGTCGATGGCCTCCTTGGAGCCAGCGCCGCCGACGACGACGGTGTTGTCCTTGGAGATGGTGACGGACTTAGCGGTACCGAGCATATCGGCGGTGATGTCAGCGACCTTCACGCCCAGCTCGTCCAGAGCGGCCTGGCCACCGGTGAGGACGGCGATGTCCTCGAGGATGCGCTTGCGGCGATCGCCGTAACCCGGAGCCTTGACGGCGCAGACGTTGAGAGCGCCACGGATCTTGTTGAGGACCAGGGTCGGCAGAGCCTCGCCGTCGATGTCCTCAGCGATGATGAGCAGGCCACGGCCGGCGCGCTGGACAGCCTCGAGAACAGGCATGATGTCCTGGACGCTGGAGATCTTCTGGTCGGTGATGAGGATGTACGGATCCTTCATCACGGCCTCCATGCGGTCGTTGTCCGTGACGAAGTAAGCGGAGACATAGCCCTTGTCGAACTGCATGCCCTCGACAGTGTCGATGGTAATGTCGAACGTCTGGGAATCCTCGACGGTGATGACGCCGTCCTTGCCCACGACCTCCATGGCCTCGGCGATCTTCTCGCCAACCTCGGGGTCACCAGCGGAGATGGTGCCGACGGAAGCGATCTGCTCCTTGGTCTCGACCGGCTTGGCCTGCTTCTTCATCTCGGCGACGGCGGCGTTGACGGCCTTGTCGATGCCGCGACGGATGGCCAGCGGGTTGGCGCCAGCGGCGACGTTGCGCAGACCGTCGTTGACGATAGCCTGAGCGAGCAGGGTTGCGGTGGTGGTGCCGTCACCCACGGTGTCGTTGGTCTTGGTGGCGACCTCCTTCACCAGCTGAGCGCCCATGTTCTCGATGTTGTCCTCGAGCTCGATCTCCTTAGCGACGGAAACGCCGTCGTTGGTGATGGTCGGGGCACCGAACGTGCGCTGCAGAGCGACGTAACGGCCCTTGGGGCCCATGGTGACGGTAACGGCGTCGGCCAGAGTGTTGACGCCCTTGGCGAGCTTGGCGCGGGCATCGGTGTTGAACGTAATGTTCTTTGCCATGGTAGGTAATCCTCCAAAAGAAATGTGACTCGCGTCGCCGCTTCCGAGTCCTATGCGGCGGACGCGTTCAAAGACGAATCAGAGATTCTGACGAGACTAGGCCTCGACGACGGCGTAGATGTCGTCGGCGCGCATGAGCAGATACTTCTCGCCGTCGACCTTGACCTCGTTGCCACCAAACTTACCGTAGATGACAACGTCGCCGACCTGAACGTCCATGGGGATGCGCTCGCCCTTGTCGTTGACCTTACCGGCGCCAACGGCAACGATGGTGCCGCGCTGCGGCTTCTCCTGAGCGTTGCTGGCGATGTACAGACCAGAAGCGGTCTTCTGCTCGGCCTCGTCGGGCTTGACCAGGACGCGATCTGCAAGCGGCTTCAAAGACGACATGCTTGTTTCCTCCTTTGTGGGCCGCGCGGTCATGCCGCGCGGGTTAACCCTTTTTGTTTGCGTACGCGTTGAATGGTACCCACGAATGGCGGGTTATACAACACGGAGTCAAAAAATCTTATTTTTTGGCACTTAGATTTTCTGAATGCCGGGGGATAACTTGTGCGCAGCTCCCGTGTGGCGCCGGAGGGGCGGGATATAAGGTTTCCTGCTCGGGCAGTCCTGCTCGCACGAAGGCCACATTAAGTGGCCTTCGGCTCGTGCGGAACTCGCGATAAACCTTATATCCCGCCCCTCCGGCGCCACACGGGAGCTGAGTCAACGTTATCGGGCCCGGCATTCAGAAAAGTCTGTGCAGCAAAATGGCGATGCGGATGGCGACATGGGCATGGTTTTCGCCGCGCGCACGGGTCCCCCGGGGAGCACCGTGCATTTTTGGGAGTATTCAGCAGGCCAGAACGGCTGCATACGCGCCGGACACCCCTTATTGGCCCCAAAGACGCCTTCGACCGGCGATTTGGGTCGGCAGACAGACTTCGTCGAGACGAATAAACATGTCTCGCGTCGCACCGGACCCCAAAATGACGTTGATCTCCGCAATGTTAGCCAACTGCAGCGGCACCGGCGGAACTTGCGTTGCTGAATACTCCGTTTTTTGCACGGCCCAGGCGGGGGTACATAAGGACCAGAAAGAACATCCCATCCTATTTATGCAATCTGCAATGGAAAGTATGCAAAACACCAAGAGACAGCATTGCTGATGTCCAAATTGAGCGCGCGGGGCAGCGGTGCCTCCGCCCCGCGCCCAAATCCAGCAGAGTGGGGACGCTCCTAACGGACCCGATCGGCAAACAAACGCGGCTCGAGCGCCATCCCAAAATAGGCTGCCCGAGCCGCGTTTAACGGTACGGCATGAATATTAGCGCTCGTAGATTAAGTTGCCTGCCAGGTAGGTGGCCTGGACCTTGGTGGCTTGCAGCTCTTGGGGGTCAATGGTGAGCGGGTTTTGGTCCAGGACTACCAAGTCGGCGTATTTGCCGGGCTCTAGGCTGCCGAGGTTTTGCTCGTCGCCCGCTGCGTACGCGCTACCAAGCGTGTAGTTGCGCAGGGCCGTTGCCGCATCGATGCGCTCGCTGGGGAGCCAGCCGCCCTCGGGCCAGTGGCTGCGAGGGTCTTGGCGCGTAATAGCCGTGTAGAGCACGTTCATGCTGGTAACGGCCGTGATGGGGCTGTCGGTACCAAAAGCTTGGCGGATGCCGCGCTGCTTATAGGTCGCAAACGGCCACATGATGCGGCTGCGTTCCAGGCCCAGGTCGCGCTCCGGGCCACCCGGGTCGAGCGTGATGTGGCAAGGCTGGCTCGAGGCAATGACGTTGAGCTTGCGCAGACGATCGATGTCCTGAGGCAGCAGATTCTCCAAATGCTCAAGCGTATTATGACCGTGCTGGGGCAGGCCGTAGAGCTCTGCCGCCTCCTCAAAGATATCGAGTGCGGCATGGATGGCACCGTCGCCGATAACGTGGATGCGCACGGTGTGGCCGCGCTCGGCTGCCGCCAGAACCAACTTGCGCATGCGCTCGACAGGAACCGTCAGGCGCCCCTGGTCACCCGGGAAGCGCGGGTTAGTATAGGGCTCAGTGAGGTATGCGGTATGCTCGCTCGACACGCCGTCGAAGAACTGTTTAAATCCTGGCGCCGAGAGCAGCGCGTTGTTTGCGTAGCGGGTCTGGAGTTCTTCCAAGCGCGATTGGTCATCCAGCAGCGTGGGAAACAGATGGGCGCGGATGCCCGGCTTGCCGGCGGCCTGCAGCCTGTCGTAAACATCGTCGCGAATAAAGTCGCAGCCCGGCATGGGCATGAGCGACATATCGCAGATTGAGGTGATGCCTTGCTCGGCCATACGCTTCATCTGGTCGCCGTAAGCGCTCGCGATGCGGTCCTCGCCCAGCCATTCCAGGCAGCGCGGCAGCAGCTGCATAGCAGCTGCCTCGTGGGCAATACCCGTAAGCTCACCGTTTGAGTCTTTGTCGTAACTGCCACCCGCCGGAGGCTCGCTGTCACGCGTCACGCCGAGGGCTTCGAGTGCGCGGCTGTTGAGCCACAGCGTATGCCCATCGCCCGAATACATAACACAGGGGCGACCGGGGAAGGCGGCGTCGAGGGAGGCCTTGGTAGGATGCTCGGGCGGATCCCAGCGGTAATCGCGCCAGCCCTGGGTCACGACCCAGGCGTCGTCGGGCAAGCCTTGGGAAAACTCGCGTGCATGCTGCACCAATGCTGCCTCGGACGTGCCCATATCCATGAGCATGTACGGCGAGGAACCGACCGAAGTATGGAAGAAATGCAGGTGCGCATCGTGGAAACCGGGGCAGATGAACTGCTCGCCGTAATCGACCACCGGCGTGGCGGCAGGGGCGGCGGCAATCACGTCATCGGGCGCGCCGACCGCGACGATGCGATCGCCCGCGATGGCGATCGCCAACTCGCGGGCGGTATCGATGCCGTCTTGCGCGGTAAAGACGTTCTTGGAGCGAATAATCCGATCGATATGTCGCATGGGCATCCCCATCTCTGGCAGGTAATTCAACACCCCCGAGTGTACTCCCCCGCCCTTGTAACAAAACCCCAAGCGGCAAACGGCAACTTTACCAGCCCTAGCGGCAGGTGGCATACTGGAGAAAGCCTGTACGATTTTGCGATCAACCCAGCAAGGAGCAAATCGACCATGACGAAGACCAAGGCACAGCAAATTATGGCGGCAACCGAGGTTCGCGCGGCAGACGACGTCACCGCGGCCATCCAGGATATCGCCGCCGAGTTTGAACCCTACATCATCAAGCAGCGCCGGCACTTCCATAAGCACCCGGAGTTGAGCCTTGCCGAGGAGCGCACGACTTCCGATATCGCCAACCAGCTCGACGCCATGAATATCCCCTACGAGCGTCCGCTCAAGACGGGCCTGGTGGCGACGCTTCGCGGCACCGCGCCGGATGCCTACCGCGAGGACGGCACGCCGCGCCGCCGCATCCTGCTGCGCGCCGATATCGACGCCCTGCCCGTCACTGAGCAGACCGGCGAGGAGTTCGCCAGCGTCAATGAGGGCTGCATGCACGCCTGCGGTCACGACTGCCATATCGCCATGATGCTCGGCACGTTGCAGATTCTGCGCCACATGACCGATGACATCCACGGCGAGATTCGCATCGTATTCCAGCCCAGCGAGGAAAACGGCCAGGGCGCCAAACTCATGATTGGCACGGGTGTGCTCGACGGCGTCGATGGCGCCTACGCCGCGCACATCTGGAGCGAGGTCGACGCCGGTACCGTAAGCTGCGAGCCCGGCCCACGCATGGCAAACACCGACTGGTTCCGCATCGACGTCCGCGGCACCTCGTGCCATGGCGCCATGCCCCAGCGCGGCCACGACGCCGTTATGGTTGCGGCAGAGATCGTCAACGCCCTGCAGACCATCGTCTCGCGCGAGATTAGCCCCTACGAACCCGCCGTCATCACCGTCGGCGAGCTGCACGGCGGCACCGCGCGCAACGTTATCGCCGGCACGGCGTACCTCGCCGGCACGGTGCGCACCTATGGCGACAAAACGCATGAGGAGATGCCCGAGCTTATGCGCCGCATCGTGGAGCACACCGCAGCAGCGCTAGGCGCCGAGGCCGAACTCACCGACTACACCATCGCCAACTACAAGGTCGAAAACGATGCCGCCTCGAGCGAGCGCTGCCGCCAAGCTGTGCTCAAGTGCCTGGGCCCCGCAGGCGAGGGCCATTACCGCGGCACGCTTTCGGGCGAGGACTTCTCGGAGTACCTGCGTCGCGTGCCAGGTGTGCTCGCCTTTGTCGGCGCGCGCAATCCCCAGATCGGCGCCACCTATGCCCAGCACTCCTGCTTCTATAAGATCGACGAGAGCGTGCTCGCCAAGGGCTCCATGGTAGCCGCTCAGTATGCCATCGACTTTTTGGCCGAGCCCACGCAAGAAGAGCTCGACGGCCCCACGATCGCCGCGGTTGCCGAGACCAATCCCGACCTGGCAGCCAAGCTGCGCTCTGCCAAGGCAACGGCCGCCGAGGCCCGCGACGCCATGCACGATGCCCGTACCGCCCGCCATGCCGCAATCAAGGGCATCCACGATGCGCGGGCTGCCGCTCGCCACGAGGAGAAGCATGGCGAGTAGCCGTCACGCCCACCCATAACAACCTGGCTAGAGCAAAGCGAGGGCGAACGTTATCTCAACGTTCGCCCCCGCTTATATGTCGACCGTTTTTCTAGCGCGTCCTCCGTCACGACAGGTAAGAGCGAAGGATGGTGAGCCAGCGTGGGGTTTCGAGGTGGATGATATCGGTGGGAACTCCGGCGGGAGCGTGGCCACCAAAGAGCAGGCCCGCGTCTGCCGGGTTGATAAGGCGCACGATCCATACGGCAACGACCAGCACGCACAGAACAATAACCGCAATGTCGATGCCGCGCTTTAGCTTGCTCGACGTCACCTCCTCGCGCACGAACGCGAGCACAAACGCAATCGGCACCACCCAAAACAGCGGATGGTAGGCAAAGGCCGCCGCAAAATCGAGGCGCAGCGCCGCCAACCAGGCTCTCGTCATGCCGCATCCCGGACAGGGGATGCCCGTCATCAACCGAAAGACACAGCCGATATCGAGCAAGTAGAGCGCGAGCCAGGCAACAAACAGCACACCGATGCAAGAAAGGGCGCGACGAATGAGCTCCGCCGCGCCCTTATGTCCCTGAGTATTACTCACGACGACTTGATCGTTAGGCACGCACGCCGAGACGGGTGTTGTAGACCGTAGCCATTGCGTTGGTGTTCTTGATGATGATGTTCATGGCAAAGATGGGACCAAGGCCGCACAGGAGCGCACCGACAATCTGCCACATAAGAATGGTGGTGCCGTTCTCCTGGAACACCAGGCCATAGCGAGGGGCGTTGGCCTGCAGGCGGTTACCGATCTTATAGTACCAGTAGAGGGCATAGAAACCGCAGGTCACAAACGACAGCAAGATGAACGCGGCAATGCCCGGCGTGGAATCGCCATCCTCCTGGCACATGACATTGATGTCGCGAGCGAGGCAATAGAGGAAGTAATACGGATAGATGCCGCAGGTCACGATGGAAAGCAGGAGCCAGCCGATCAGGCTGCGGTCGGTCTTAATCGGAGCATAGCCCATCGGGGCAGGTGCAGGCTGCTGAGCATACTGCTGCTGTCCGGCGTACTGCTGCCCGGCGTATTGCTGCTGAGGCTGAGGCTGAACTGCCTGAACCGGAGCGGGCTGAATCTGCGTGGGCTGCGGAGCAGGTTGGGGCTGAGGTGCAGGCTGCGGCGCGGGCTGCGGAGCAGGAGCAGCGGGAGCGGCACCGACGGCAGAACCGCAGACGGGGCAGAATTTGGCATCATCCGAAATGGGAGAACCACAAGTGGGACAGAACATAAGCCTCTCCTTTTCCTAAGGTGTTGCACGCCTTCAAACCTTACACGACTATGTTCTCAACAATAGCCGCGACGTTGTTGCGCAACATTGATCAATTTCCGAGAAATATTGCTGCAACCGTTTTCCCAGGCATTTTCTTGCTTCCGCAGTAGAAAAAGGCACCCCGGGCTCAGTTGCCCAGGGCGCCTCGACCGACTATTCGGTTTGATTGTTTTCGGCAGCAGGATTATCGCCCGGCTCATCCGCCGGCGTGGCAACGGCATTCCAATCGGGCTCCGCAGGCGTCGCCTCGGGCGTCGGTGCGGGTGCAGGCGCGGGTGCAGGGGCAGGTGCAGCACCAGTGGCGGCCGTGGGATTGAATCCCGCAGGAGCAGGCTTCTTCTCACCCGGGAGCACAAACGTCAGGACGTCGTCGGTATCCTCGTCGGACCACTCGCTGGCATGGCGTGCCGCCCAATAGCCAACGGCGCGATACTTGAGCATCTTACCAAACACAGTCAGGAACACCGTGACAAAGGCAACGATCATCAAGAACAGGATGAGCGTAATGCCGCCGCCCTCGATGATTGCCTCAAGACCCGTGGGGCGATAGTAATAGCTATACATACCAAACGTAGCAATGGCGCCGAAGATGGCGGTGAAGATCCACGTGATGATGTGCGACACGATGCCCGTCAAAAACTCGGGGAGAATCGATGCGCAGAACAACTTGCCCAGGTTGGCCTTATAGGACTTCCAAACCTTCTCAAGCGAGAACGCGCTCTCCACGCGCCCGACGACGGCAAAGTGCATCACGGCAGCATCACCAAACATCTTAAAGAAGATGCCCAGCACCACCGACACGATCATGGCAAAGACGAGCAGGCCCATCGAGCCGAAGAGTGCGGCCTCGAGACCGCTCGAACCGGAGTAATAGTACGAGCCGACGGCACCGATCACGACGCTCTCGATAGCCGAGAAGATCACGCCGATCACTGGGATAATGGCAACGAACTCGAGCACACCGGTAATGACGGACGAGAAGATACCCAGGCCAAACGAGGTCGAGCGCAGCAGCGGACGCTCCATGCCGTTATCATCCTTGAGCGACAGGTCACGACCCCACTCGATAGCAAAGCCCGCGCCGCACACGCTTGCCACGTACGCGAGCAAAAAGCCAATGGCCGCCGCGATGCCACCGATAACGGGGATAAACAGCACCAGCACCGAGACAACACAGATCAGCGCCGGCAAAAAGGCGATCTGGCATACGCGAACCAAGGCACCGGGAACCTTGAGCATGTCGTTGAAGGCCTGAGCCATGCAACCCTTGGGCACGTTCATAGCCGGCTGGGGCGCAACGAACGGCTGCGGCTGGGCAAACGGCTGACCCTGCGGCTGAGGTTGAGCTTGCGGAGCGGGGCCGGCGGCCTTGGCCTCGGTATTAGGAGCACCGCACACGCCGCAGAACTTGTCGTTATCGCCCATGGGGGCGCCACACTGCGAACAGAACATCGAAATCATCCCTTCGTATCTAGAGCGAATCACCTGGATCGCAAACGATGTCTTTGGCAACATTATCGCCCAATGTGGGGACAAATACCCCAAGATGACCGATTTGCAACGTAGGCGGCTTTATTCAATGATTCGAAGGGTATATCCGCGCTAGTTCGTGCCGCGGAAGCCCTTGCCCACAATCTCGGAGCTGTCAACGATCGTGATAAACGCATTCGGATCGATATCGCGGGTATAGCGGCGCAGTTGTACTGCCTCGCGACGGCTCAGCACGCTCATAATCACCGTGACGCACCTGCCCGAGAAGGCGCCGTAACCACGGCTGATCGTTGCCGTGCGGTTGAGATGCTTGACGATAAACTCCTCGACCTTAAGGGGCTCGGAGCAAATGATCGTGCAGACCTTGCGCAAGTGAATGCTCTCGATGGCCTTGTCGACCACGAGCGTCTTGGCAAACAGGCCAAGTACGCAGTACAGGCCGACGCGCGGGCCATACAGGAAAGCCGCGACGGTCACGATGCCGATATCGACCAGCAACAAGGCGCGTCCGATCTCGAGCGTCGTACGACGCTTGAGGATCATGGCAAGGATGTCGGTGCCGCCCGTCGAGGCGCCAATGTCAAAGACAATGGCACTGCCCAGCGCCGGCAAGATGACGGCAAAACACAGGTCGAGCCACATATCGCCCGTCATCGAAACATCCGTCGGGATGAAGAGCTCAAACAGCGAGACGTAGGCCGAAAGCGCAAACGAGGCAAAGACGCTCCAAAGGATTGCCTTGCGCTCCAAAAAGATAAAGCCCAGGATGACCAGGACCGCGTTGATAATCCACATAAAGACGCCGACGGGCAGAGTCGGGAACAGCGTGGAAAGAATGACCGACACACCCGAGGTGCCGCCGAAGGCAAAGTGATTGGGCGTTTTGAAAGCCACGATGGCAAAGGCCGTGAGGATCAGCCCCAAATTGAGCTCGGCAAAAAAGCGCGGAAAGCCTGGCTCCTGGCTGCGCTTGCGGCCGGCGCGCTCGCCACGTTCGATATCCTCGCGACCGACAACGCGCTCCATCGGTACCACTGGAGGACGATGCACCTCCTCGGCGGCACGCGACGCCGCCTCAGCCGCAGCGGCTTCAATCGCCCATGCCTTGCTTTCGGTCTCGTGTTCGTCGGCCATTACGGCAACCCCTCGTTAACAATTTGGAAACAATGCGCCCATTAGGGTAACGCGGAACGCGAAGATTGCAACCCTTAGTTAGACGAGCGGTATGACTAGATCGAGGCTATATAGAAAACGGTCGACCGCGCTTTTGCTTGCGCGGTCGACCGTTTGGCGTTTTCGCAGGTAAAACCTACCAAAACAAACCTGTCCCTTTTTAGTAGGTTACTCGTGCTGGCTGGTGCGGTGCTCGTACTCCTCGGGGGTGATGACATCCTCGATGCGCAGGTTGACGCCTGCCACCTCAAGGCCGGTCATCGCGGCCAGACGCTCGGTGACGCGCGCCTTAACGTCGTCAAAGATCGCAGGCGCATAGGCGCCGTACTCGATGATGACCGAGATGTTGACGACCACGCGGTTGTCATCGGTGACCTCAACCGTCACGCCCTTGGTCAGGTTCTCGGCACCAAACTGCTCCTGCACAAAGTGCATGAGGTTGCCCTTCATGCCCAGGACGTGCGGCACCTCGCGGGTGGCCATGGCGACGATCTTCTCGATCACGCCGTTGGAATAGGTCAGCGAGTCCTCGGACTCGTCCGCCTCCTCGTCCATCTCCTCGTTGTCCTCATCCGCATCGGACTCGGCCTCGACGAGCGCCTCGTCCTCGAGCGTTACGTCCTCCGCCTCGGCGGCGACGGCCTCATTCGCCTCGAGCTCGGTATCGGCTACATCGACCTTCGTGTTAAAAGCCATGGTTCCTCCTTATGCCTGCCGCGGATGCGACAGTCGAATTCATATTAGCGGCCGCTAAACAGACGGCCGAAGAAGTTGACGATACCGTTCTCGCCGTCGCGAATCTGGCCGATCACGGCGCCGATCAGCACAAAGAATGCGATGACGAGCGTGTCCCACAGGCCCAACATAAGTACCAGCACGGCAAGGATAAAGCCTGCCACGGCGCCGAGCGTAGTGTTGGGATGGCGCACGGCGTAGCTCCAGATAGCAGCGCCCGTACCTTTGATGAGACCCATGGCCTCGTCAAAGTCGTTGGCGGCGCTGTCGTGCTGCTCGCCGGCCTCGGGCTTGGTGTCGGCGGACTCGCCTGCCAGCGTAGCGTTCTGGTCGATCGTCAGGCGCGGCGTGCGGGCGGTCTTGTCTTGATTGGTATCACTCACCGGAAACCTCCACGTTCTGGACGGTAGTCTTGGATGGCAAAAAACGGACGCGCGCGGTCGTGCCCGGCGTGCCGAGCATGGTGTCGCAGGCCACCTCGATGCGCTGCTGCATCGAGGTGGCAAGAGCGGCAACGTCCTTGTCATCGAGCGCGATGGCCTCGACCTTAAAACGAACGCGCGACTCGTCGGAGCCTTGAACGCGTGCCTCGACATGCTCAACCATCACGCGATCATCGCGCTCTGCCGCGGCACGGGCGCACGAGGAAAGCGCTGCGAGCGTGACCTCGATATTGC
>PPYF01673281.1_pt1 | contig 11602 bp, 9 predicted proteins | sample 1559871 | NCBI WGS metagenome assembly PPYF01 (sample SAMN08240021, study PRJNA423297) | Human gut metagenome, whole genome shotgun sequencing project. | reverse complement strand
TCAGAAACGGATACGGAAACGGGTCAGTTTATCCGGATAGGTACGAAGAGAGAAAGTACACCCATGTTTTATCAAAACTTCACGAATAAAAATAAGACCGATACCCTGTCCGTTAGGCTTGGTGGAGAAGAAAGGACTGAACAGCTTGGTTTCCACCTCTTTACTGATACCGGCACCGGTATCAGCAATTTCCAACATCGTAGGTGATACGGAAGTACGGATAAAGATATCTCCTGTTTCCCCGATACTTTCAGCCGCATTCTTGATAATGTTGACCAATACTTGCTCAAACAAGGAAGTATCCATCATCACTTCGGGATTCTCTTTACATAAATTAAGATGCAGCGTAATCTTGCGGTTACGGCAAACCGTTTCCATAAATGTCTTGCAAGCGGCCACGCGGTCATTCAAGTCCACTGATTGTAATTGAGGCTCGGGAATCTTCACCACATTGGCGAAATTCGTGATAAAACGGCTCATGCTGTAGCAACGCTCTATGCAGACTTTCATCACTTCGCGCAAGTCTTCCGTATCCTCCATACATTCCAAGGCACCATCCACCGTATCAAGAGTAGAGGTAATGCCCGCAGTCGTATTATTCACCTCATGTGCTATCATACGGATCACTTTTTCGTATGCCTTTTTCTCTGCTTTCACCACCTCGGAAGTCAGACTTTCCACCAGAATAAACGGATGAGAAAAGCCTCTGTCAACAAAAGAAAGCCGGGAACAGCGGTAAATCATGGAGTCGCTCAGACGAATTGTTTCCGTAGTATCTTTGGGAATACGTTCTATTTCTTCGGCCAAAGGGGAAGCCAACTCGCACAGCAATCGGCCTCTGACTTCCTCTGACGAAGAATAATCCAAAAAACGAAGAGCTGCCGCATTCAGCATGGAAATATGTCCGTCCAGAGTCAGTATGACAACTCCCATAGGAGAAGCACTGACCAGCAAGTCAAGAAAATGATTCTGCTCACGCAACCGGAGACGCTCGTCTTTCAACTGCTCCATCATGCGGTTGAAAACCAACACAATGCGGTCGGCTTCCTTTTGTCCGACAGGAGTCAGCCTACTGCTGAAATCCTGCTCACGAAGAAGTTCCATACCGTTGCCGATGATATCAAGCGGTTTCACGACTTTGCGATAGAAATAAACCAGAAACACAAGACTGAATGTAATGACTCCCTCTCCTATATAAAACAGCGCACCGCGTTCCTTCAATGTAAGAACGAGCAGGATAGTCCATACTGCTGTCAACAGTAATGCTAAAAAGAAGAACAAGAATTTCAGTTTCATATTTTATCCGGTTCCGTTTTTGCTAATCATTCACTTGTATATTGTATTTCTCCAAACGGCGATAAAGAGCGGCCCGGCTGATTCCTAAGGCTATGGCAACCTGTGACATATTATTGTTATACTTTTCAAGCGTTTGCAGAATAGTCTGCTTTTCTATCTCCTCCAAGGTCATGCCTTGCAGATTCGTTGTCATCTTCTGTTCTATAGGATGCTGGTATTGTGATTTAAAATCATCCGCAGTCAATATTTCCTTTCCACTGACCAGCAAGGTACGTTCCACCAAATTCTTTAATTCACGGATATTACCCGGATAAGGCAAACGGCTCAAATAATCCATCGCTTCAGAAGTAAATTCCACTTTGGGAAGACCGTTCGATTCACATTGTTTGTCGGCGAAATGACGGACCAATAACGGAATATCCTCACGGCGTTCGCGTAATGCCGGAAGATGCACCGTAATTAAATTAATACGATAGAACAAATCCTCGCGGAAGGTGTGTTCCTGCACCATCTGCCGTAAATCGGCATTCGTCGCACTGACCACACGGATATCGACTTTACGGGGACGGCTGTCGCCCAAAACTTCAAAAGTCTGCTCTTGTAACACCGCTTCGGCTATCAACTCCTTACCTGTACCACTTTCACCGGTAATCAAGACCGATGCGTTGGTACGCGCTATCCGCTTGATCGTGGCCAGCACATCCATCAGTGCCTTACTCTTTCCAATGATATGGCTACGGTTGAAGCCGTCATTATCTTCCACCGGAACCGCTGCTTTCTTATCTTGTGAAGTCAGCTCCAAAGCAGTTTCTATCCTTTGCATCAACGCTACGTTGTTCCAAGGTTTGGTAATAAAGTCGAATGCACCTGCCTGCATCCCTTGCACGGCAAGCTGGATACTTCCCCATGCCGTCATCAATATAACGGGAACATCGGGCCGGAACACTTTGACCTGTTTCAAAAGCGTCAATCCTTCTTCACCACTGGTGGACAGGGTGAAGTTCATATCCATCAAGATTAACTGGGGTGCAACCGAACGGACTATTTCAATAGCCTCTTTGGGACCCGGTACGGCCTGCACATCATATTTCGCCCTTTTCAGCATAAAGCTCAGAGAAGAACGAATGGCACTGTCATCGTCTATAATTAATATCATACTGCTGCAAATGTAGAAATTATTATTTTAATAAGTACAAAGACAACCCCATTTTATATTCAAACAGAATTGAATAGTAAAAATCCTATTGTTTGATAATCTTTTCGAAATCGGCATCAATATTAGTATTGGTATTGAAATCCCACAATGTCAAGCTGCGCAACTGGTAATAATAGTACCAATAATAGAACAACTCATTGATATGCTTCTGACGAGCCTCATCTTTCTTTGTCTGGGAGTCATTCAAATCCAATGTCGAGATTTTACCAACCATGAAGGTTTCCACATTGGTACTGTAACGTTTCTGGGCAATCTTGTCCGCATCGTCTGCTATCTGCAACTGGGCCTGCTGATTATTGAACTGTTCTACAAGGATAAACAGATTCTGATTGAAATTCATGGTTTCCTGACGTAACTTGCTTTCGGTCACATCGCGGTTACTTTGAGCTATCTTTACCTGACCACGACGTTTTCCCCAGTCAAGAATAGGAATCTTAAAACCGACTTCCACAATCTGGTTGTCTTTCAAACGGCGGTATGCACTATTAAATTCATTGTCTGTTCCTGTAAAACCTACCTGTGCATAGAGCTTGATTTCACGTAAATTACCTTTCGCCTTAGCCACTTCAAAATCTGCTTCCAACTGGCGGCGACGAATATTATGTGCAAATGAATTATTGGCAAGTGCTTTGTCCAAAACATCCGGATAGTTCAGCAAAACAGTTGGAATCGTTTCGGGAACAACCGGCTCCAGTTCCTCATCCTCTCCTAATGCCAGAAATGAACGGAGTTTGAACATATTACTTTTCAAGTTGCTTTCATTTTCAGTCAACGTAGAACGGGCATTCAATACATTCAGTTCCAATTGCAACAAATCATTTTCACTGATCTGCCCCATGCTACGCTTTGCCTTAGCCACTTCATACAGTTTATCTGCATTCTTCAGATTCTGTCGGGCAATGCCTACATTTTCCTTGGCCAGCAACAAATTGAAAAAATAATTGATAGTAGTCATGGTTACCTCTTCGGTTGCAGTAAGAAATGCGGCTTTAGCTTCAGCGTATCTCACCGGTTCGATGCGGCGGTTCCATTTAATTGTATTCACTCCGAAAATAGGTTGTTCCAAAGTCAATGCCACAGGAACAGACATATATCGTTTTGATTTATCTCCATCCAGTTGTTTCAAGAAATCAAGAGAGGTATTCAATGAGAGTTTACCACCGGTCAACCAAATATTCTGATCGATAGAAACTTCACCATTCATTTCCATATAATTATTACGTACAAATGTATAAGCACCGTTATCCTGCTGATAAGAATTATACTTCTTATTATAGCTGGGAATAGTGGCTTCAAAATTCATTTCCGGAAGCAAATCCGCACGGAAAGTACGATATTCCCAATAAGCGGTTTTCAGCTCGTTTAAAGCTACGGCCGCATCTACACTTTGCACACGGGCAATAGTAATGGCTTCCTCCAAAGTGATGGCACGTCGCTTTTCTTGTGGCTGCGCTCCGGCAACCAACGATATGCCAAAGGCTAAAAATAGAGATATTACTTGTTTTTTCATTGCGTTATTATTCTTTTTATCAAAGGTAAGGCAAATGGTATGCCAAAAAACTATTTTACTGTTTTATAACACCTTACAACAAAAATGGAGTGTCCGAAATCGGACACTCCATTCATATACGAACACTGCTGATCATGTGACAATGAAATAACATTATTCATTATGCAACGCGTCTGCAGGCTCAATCCTCATCGCTTTCCGGGCGGGGAAATAAATGCCGAGCAAAATTATTATCCCCAACAACAGCATGGCCGACACAAAACAAAGCAAAAAACGTCCCCAAGCAGGTTCCATTAATGTATGCACAGTAAGATCCGCCATCTGCATATTCGCACAAACAAAAACAGCGGGAATGGCAGCCGAAACCAAGAGAAGGATGCCCTCAAGTACATAATAACCAAATACATTCATCCTACTGCAACCTAGTGCCATACGCAAAGCTATCTCACTTCGGTTTTTACGAGTCCGAAACCAGAAAGTACCCAGCATCCCTAAAAATATATTGAAAACAAAGAAAAGGATAACGGCATAGGTAGTATTCAGATAATTCACCGTTCCTTGCTCTATATCGAAAGCTTCCTTCATATCGCCATACGAATTTATATCGTATAAGTAATAAGGGCCGATAGATAATTTCCCTTGCATATCCTGCATAAAACGTTCGGTAAATCCCGGTATGGAATTAGAAGCCACACGCACCGCAATGTGATGCCAATAAGTCAGCGGCGAACTGGGAAGATAAATAAAAGGTTCGTAACGCTCGTACTCATCGGTCTTATGAGCAGGAAGTACCGCCATTACCTTATAATTAGTTTCCGGCTGCACACTATTCAGGAAATAAGGATTGAAACAAGTTTCCCCTACTCCATTGCGTCCGCTAAACAAGGAATCACTTAACGTTTCACTCATCAACACCGGCATGGGGTATTCATTCTTGTCCCAACGCTCCGCCTCAAATGAACCTGATAATGGCTGCAAGCGAAATACCTTGAAATAAGTAGGGCTGACATAACGGATGAAACAGCCTACCACATGAGTCGAATCCGAATGCGGAGCATATCCCTCATACATATTATTTCCCGTATAAGGTATTGTCCCATAATAAAAACAAGCTTCCTCCACCCCTTGATATTGTTGGATCAAATGATAGATTTGCTCCAAATATTCAGCAGAATGACTCATTAATACAGAATCATTTTGCAAAGCCGGCTTAATATTCAGTTGAATATCAAAAACATTCTCCGTGTCATATCCTTTAGACTGACGGGCAGCAACCTCATAATTATAAACCAGATCGATGCTGTACCATAGCAAGACAAGAACAACAACCAATTCAACCCACACCCATACATTAGCGTGCCTTTGGTTCCACATTTGTCTGAATAAACTCTTTATCATTTTTCCTTTCCTCCTATTCTCCTTTAATGGTAGTTGCAATATTACGATGTGTGACCATCCATACCGGAATCAATACCGACAATAAATTAAAAACAACACATACGCCGAAAACCAACACAAATAAAGCAGGATGCAACAACAAACCTCCATCCAGACTGATACCTGATAATTCTACCTCGCCGCTACCAAACAACCATACACGTCCCAGCCAAACCAAAACACACGAAAACAGATATCCTAAAATTCCACCCAAAAAGACCGTAAGCAGATTCTCTAAAAACAACCTCACCATAATGGAAATACGTGATGCGCCATACGCCTTGCGAACTGCAATTTCTGTCACACGCTCCTGCATTCGGGCATTGGTCATACCTGAGATATTAATAGCAGGAACAATCAGCAAGACCATCAATAACATACTGTAAACCAACGGTGCACTAATATCTTTTCCACGAAAAAAGGTGTATTCCGTATGAGTATAGAGTTCGTTCATCTCGAAAGCATATTCTGCCGTTGAACTATTCAAACGATCCTGCCGATGCTGTACTTCAGTCCGTACCTCTGCAGGACGAGTATCCGGCAGCAGTTTGAGCAATCCCAGACGGATTCCTCCCAAGCCCCCTGTCCAAGTAGCATAATAGTCTTCATTTTCCAATGAGAAAGGAACAAAAGCATCAGCGTATGCTGTCTGGAAAATAGCATTGACATCTTTCACCACGCCTACCACTTTAGTAGGAAAAAAATTACTTTGATATTCTTTTCCTACCACATCCGTCGTGCCGAAAAGCTGCAAGGCCATACGCTCGGTTATCACACTGACCCACCGACGGGCATCATACTCCTCTTGTGTGAAAGAACGTCCCGCTATAAATTCATAATCAAAGAACTTAAACCAGTTATCAGCCACAGGCCGCACATAATAGTTGAATATCTCATTCGAAGCGGACAAGTTACAAGGGGTCTTGGAAACGCCACGATACCAAGTAACCTCTTTTACACCAGGAAGCTCTGAAAACAATGCTTCAAAAGCCTTGCGTCCCATACCGCTGTTCTGGTTGGTATGATCCAGCTTACGATAGGTCATTCCCGAACCTGTATACATCATATCGCTCCGATCACTTTCCGGAGCCATATCCATTGTACGGAAGTCATAAATCATCACTACTACCATAACAAAAGCGATAGTGACAGCTGTTCCTATAATACTGATTGTAGCATAAAAAGGATTCTGCCGTATCAGATTAAATGCTTGTAATAATAGCTGTTTCATTCGTTTTATCTCTTCATTTTATTTATTCTTCATGTAATGCCTCAGCCGGTTCGATACTCATGGCACGACGGGCAGGGTATCCTATTCCAATGACAATCATTCCAGCAATCAGAATAAAAGTGCCCAGAACCGTAATCGCAAAACGACCTGCCGTAAAAGGCATACGTGTAACTTCCACCAGTTCGGCATATCCCAAATTCCACGCCACAACCAATGCAGGAATAGCAGATATCAGCAATAACAAGACTCCTTCCCCCATCAGACGACCGCAGATTCCCCAACGGGTAGATCCTAAAGCCATACGCAACGCTATTTCGGCACGCCGATGCTGTGTCCGGAACCAGAAAGTTCCGATAATGCCTAGAAAGATATTCAGCAATAAGAAAAATATGATACAAAATTGCGTATTCAACTCATTCACCGAATCCGTTTCATAAGCTGTGCGTACATCACTCAAAGGAGTTATATCCAAAAGATATAGATTGCCCACCTGATATTGACGGTCGGCATCCACTATCAAACGGTCTATGAATCCATCATTCTGTCCCTCACGAACACGCAGGCAAACTTCTATATAAACCGTCTCACCTAAGGATTCCAACGCCTCATCTGTCAGGTACACAGCAGCATAACGGGAGCCGTAATCATCCGGAGCTGTAAAATGGTCATAACGGACCGGCTCGGTAAGAGCAGCTATAGAAAGATGCTCCGCCTCCGGCTCATTCCGCCAAACAGGCACCCTACGCCCTAAAAGTTCCTTACCATGCCAAGGTGCATCCTGATAAACATCGGCAATATTCACAGATAAGACCATGCCGGACGGTGTCAGTGCCTCAGCAAGGCTTTCACTACCCGAACCGTCTATATTGCGGTAACGGAATACATTAAAATACTCCGGAGTTATCCATCGTTTCAAACTACGTACCGGGACTGTATCCAGATAAAATGAAAAACTGTTTGCACCGTCATTATAAGGTATACAGTTTTGCGAGAGGCTGACTGCTTCCACATCCGGACGATGCGCAAGCCTGTTTACAATTTCATGCAAATCGGCAACATCTTCTTTCATAGTACGGCCAGGCTGATAAGCAGCCGCCTTCGAAGTCATCCGCTCAAAACGAAGAACATACGTATTTTCTATATCAAAGCCCATCGGCAAATTATAGATGCTCAACGTGACATATACCACATCCACAATATACCATAATATGACAAACACCACAAAAAGTTCCATCCACAGAAACGCATTGCTGCGGCGCTCGTTCCATATCTGTTTCAATAAATTCCTGTTCATGATCTAACGTTGGTTTAAAGCGTCCGTAATATTCATGCGCGATGCCCTCCAGGCAGGGATGCACGCTGACAGCAAATTCAAGAGCAGGCAGAAAATGAATGCGGCCAAGAATATCCAGGGACTGAACAACATATCTGCCGAAAGACTGGTTTCTCCTATTTGGGCACGGTTCTCGCTATTGGAAAATAAGAAATCATTCAATAAAAAAGTACATGCATAACTGAAAAGCATTCCTACTGCTCCGGCTATGAGCGTCAATAATAAATTTTCATAAAACACTTGCCTCAACAAGACATTGGCAGTAGCACCAAATGCCTTCCTCACCCCTATTTCCGACATGCGCTTCCGCATACGGGACAAAGTCATGCTACTCAAATTTATAGCCGGTACCAGCAATAAAATAACAATCACCTCTTTCACAACACCCACTACCGTATAATCGGCCAAGTTGAGTTGGACCGTACGTCCTACCGCTTCTACCGTACCAAACAAATTCCGGGCCACAGAAGCACTAAGTACAACCTTAGGAAGTCCGCTTTCACTATCGGCAGCCGTAAACGGCTTTCCGGCAATAAAATCAAAAGAGAACACTTTCCAAAAGGTATCGTCAGTTTCAAGGTTATCCACTGTCATCATTTTTCCAGCAGGTACAGAAATACGCATCCTGCCTCCTGTAGACACTATAGTTACCGCCTCAGGAACAGTAAGTGCCTTAAAACACTCTTTAGCCACTGTGAGTGACATACAGCCGTTTGATGAATTATCACTGGTATCTCCTTTCTGATGAATAGACATCGCTTTCATATAAAGAGAACGTGAACGGTTCACCTCGGGCACACAATCCGTAATGCGTACTTCCAACACCAGGACAATGACCATGATCATACAAATAGCCAATGCCGTTCCTATGATAGAAACCAAGCTGATGAGCCTATTCTCACGAAGTTGGTAAAAAGCCTGTTTAATATATAGTTTTATCATGTTTGTGCTATGCTCTAAAACCTTTTAACAAAAAAGAGATTACTCATTATGCAATGCTTCCGCCGGCTGAACTTTCATAGCCTTACGTGCGGGAATCCAAATGCCTACTACAATCATCAATGCAATCAAAATAAAGGAAATAAGAACTGTTATTATGAAACGTCCACCTTCAATAGTAGTGCCATTCATCCAAGCATTCAATTCACTATTTGCCAGATTCCAATCAATAAAAATCGCAGGAATTGTGGCCACCGCCAATAATATCAATCCCTCTGCCAACTGACGGACAAAGATACTATGATCTGTTCCACCCAATGATTTCATCAATGCAATCGCTAAATTATATGTATTCGTTGTATCCCCGAACAAATAAAATTGTTTGTCTACCAATGAAGTCAAATCACATCCATAGCGCCGTTTATAAAGATTATCTGAAGCTAAGAAATTCTTCGGATGTTTCAGCATCTCAGCCAGTTGTTCAGGGGTCTCCCCACGGGTGCCACGATAACGGAACACACGGACAAAATCGGGAGACACCAATCTGCGTATAGTCCATCCCGGCGAACGTAATGTATCATACACCACTGACGCACTGCTGTTACTGCCATTATACGGGTAAGAATTTTGTCCTAATCCGGCTGCCTCTATATCCGGTCTATGCTGAAGACGACTTAGAAGTTCCTTGATATCCTGCCGCTTTTCCTCGTCTGTCTGATTGGGAATAAAGTCTGGACTTTTGTCCGTAAGACGTCCCATTTGCACCAAATAGCAATGAGAAATATCAAATCCCCGTGGTTCATTATAAATTGAGGTCTGCACATACATATAGTCCACAATATACCATAAAACGACACTTACCAACAATAATTCGGTGACAAGCCAAAGATTAGACCGCCATTCATTTTTTATCTGAGTAAATAGTTTCTTATTCATCTTGATTCTTTACTTTTAATTCGTTATCACCTTAGTGAATCCTTCCTCCCAGTGCATTGACAATGCTAGTCCTTGAAGCCCTCCAAGCAGGAATGCCGCTACTCAGCAAATTCAAAACAAAGCAAAACAACAACGCATAAAGGAAAGTGGAAGGGTGCAATAAAATACTGGAATCAACTGTAGGGGCATTCAATGTCGCACTATAAGGCTGTGCAAACAGGATATCGGTACCTAAATAAGCCATAACAATACTGATAAACAAACCTACGGCACCAGCCAACAAAGTCACGACCAGGTTTTCCATGATTATTTGTCCAACCATTTCCATGCGGGTGCTCCCAAAAGCACGGCGTACTCCTATTTCCGCCACACGTTGGCGCAACCGGCTTTGCGTCATACTGCTCAGATTTATAGCAGGTACTAACAACAGAATGATAAAAATGATAGCACGTTCACGACGAGCCGACTTCAAATCCGGCTCCAAGTTAGCTGCAAATGAAATAGACTGAGTTTCCTGATCGTATGGCCGGTTACGGTCTATCAACGTATACCCCTGATCGGCAAGAATAGAATTATACTCACTCATACGCCGCTTGGCTTCAGCACGGATTTCTCCAAAATCATCATGGCTTCGAGCCAAAATAGTGACACTCATCATCCCCATGTGCTGGTCACTCCACGTATCACTAGGCAAATCCGTCGAAGTAAAGGGAATCCATACTTGGCCATAAGAAGCATCGGCAAGAGTAGATACATCTTTCACTACCCCTACCACACGATAGGGAGCATGATTCAACAAAAACTCTTTGCCCGCAGATTCTGTGGACCGGTTTGACTCGGGAGAAAAAGGAGCGACCTTCACTTGTTGTAGCATCACTACCAACATAATAAGGAAAATGCTAAGAGCAGTTCCTGCAATGCTGATGACACTGATAAGCGGATGCTGGCGAAGTTGCGCCAAAGCTTGCTTAAAATACTGTTTAATCATCTCTGTTATTTCTTAATAAATTCCTTTTCATAGTAATCAGTAGTTATTGCACCTGACGCCCATCAAAGAAACGAATGGTTCTGGAAGTCTGTTTGGCTTGTTCTTCATTATGGGTTACCATCACAATGGTCCGTCCATCCTCTTTATTTAATTTATGCAACAATTCCATGACCTCTGCACCCATCTTTGAGTCCAGATTACCGGTAGGCTCATCCGCAAGAATAATTTCAGGATTACCCACAATAGCACGGGCTATCGCTACACGCTGGCACTGTCCTCCGGAAAGCTGTGTGGGCATGTGCCGCATACGATGACTTAAACCGACACGATCCAACACTTCTTTTGCCAGACGGGTACGCTCCTTGGCAGCCATCTTTCTATAGAGCAAAGGCAACTCCACATTGTCAATCACATTCAGCGAATTAATCAGGTGGAACGACTGGAATACAAAGCCCAAGGTCTTGTTACGGAAAGCAGCCAGTTCCTTGTCCTTCATGCTTTCTACAGACGTGCCGTTTATTTCAATCTTTCCACTGCTGGGAGCGTCCAGCAGCCCCATAATATTCAGCAAGGTAGACTTGCCGCAACCGGAAGGACCCATAATGCTGACAAACTCCCCTTTAGCCACATCCAAATTTACATTTTCCAGCGCTAATGTTTCAATCTCATTCGTACGGTAGATTTTATTGATACCGGTTAATTTAATCATTGCCATA
>PPYF01603153.1_pt1 | contig 11603 bp, 16 predicted proteins | sample 1559871 | NCBI WGS metagenome assembly PPYF01 (sample SAMN08240021, study PRJNA423297) | Human gut metagenome, whole genome shotgun sequencing project. | reverse complement strand
TTATTTGAACTTAGCAATTTAGTACTTGATACAAATAATAAATCTATAAAAATATTTTGCAACGAATTTGAAATCTATAAAAATAGTTATATAAATAATGACTCTATATTTAAAGCTTTTAACTTAATCCTAGTTGATAGTAATTCTGATTCAGATATAAAAGATAATATATTCAAAATAAAATCCAATAATCATGGATTTATAGCTAGTATAAATTTATGGACTGAAAACTATGGAAATAAAATTTCATATAATAAATTTATTGATATAGAAGGTGTTTCAATTATATTAGATAGTGAAAATATAGGAAATATTATAATATACAATACTATAAACTGTAATGACTTTGCAGTTGTATTAAATGATGGAAATAATTCTAATATTATAAAATCAAACAGTTTGTCTACTATTGCATCTTCAAATATATTGTTAGTTCTTAATAATATGAATAATTTAATAACTGAAAATTATATAGAAAATGAATTTTTAGGAATATTCTTAGTAATTAACAATAACAACTTTAATTCTATTAGCTTTAATGAATTTTGCAAAACTTCTCAAGATATTTCAATCCCTAAAAACTCCTATAACTATGTATTAGATAATACAAAATATTTTATAGAAGATAATGAATAATAGAGTTTCATAAATAGTATTACCATGTATTATCGTATTTTACTACTCACTTTTTTCTTAAAAGTAACAGAAGGCTTAACAACTTACAACACAACAAGTGATGTTTTATTATCTGCTATAGCAGGTGGTATAGTAGTTGGTATTAGCCTTGGTATGTTATTTAGAGTAGATGCATCAACTGGTGGGTCTGAACTTGCTTGTCTTATTTTAAATAAAATATTTCCATTTATAAGTATCTCTACATTTTTATTTATAATAGATGGCATTGTTATTATTCTTGCAGGTATTGTATCTAAAAATATAGAAACTGCCTTATACGCTACTATTTCACTTTATATAACTATAAAAATCTCTGATACTATTGTTGAAGGATTTGATTTTTCAAAATCTTTCATAATAGTTACCGATAAGTTTGATGAATTATCTAAAGCTATTATGAAGGATTTAGAAAGAGGGGTTACATTTTTAGAAGGACGTGGTGGATATACTAACATAAAAAAAGATGTTTTATTGGTTGTAGTTTCTAGACGTGAAGAAGTTCATTTAAAAAAATTAGTTAATGAGATAGACCCTATGGCATTTATTATAATTAATGATGCTCATGAGGTTTTAGGTGAAGGATTTAGTAAAAAATAAATAAATAATTGTATGAAGTCTATTCTAACCAGTTTATTGATATTACTTACATTCAGAAGTTATCCACATTTTTTTAAATATTATAATATCCTTAAGCGTAAAAAATACCTTTACTCATTAGAAAATTTAGCAACTGTAGCATATCCAGCCCCGTTTCCACCTGTTATATACATCTTTCCACATCTAATCCAGGCATGTGCCTTCATTTCATTATTTAATTTATTTACTCCAAGATAAATAGTAGTTGATATATTTCGTTTTTTTAACATCTTTTGAACAGTCAAAGCTTGAACCAAGCATAAACTCTCCCATGGAGTGTATTTACTTATAGTTGTTACTATCCATCTTACTTTGTTACAAATCCTATATTCACTTAAATCAACATCTTCTTTTGATTCCTTATTATATGTACCCATTTCTTCTTTTAACTTATTAAAAGGCTTTTTAAGTATTTTAAATCTCATTATACCTGTTAAAAAAAAAGCTTCTAAAAATAGAAGCTTATCTTCCATACTGATCTTAAATAAAAATGTTTTTGTTTTTCTAATTAGACGATAAAAGGCCTGCATTGTCTAATCCTTCTATAAACTCCATTACACTTTTTTCACAAGTTTCTCTATCTACATCATATTCTGATAATAATGTATTTACTACTTCAGATATTTTAACAGGTGATTGTATTTCTTCCCATATTCTACTTCCCACACTATTTAATGCAAAGTATTGTCCCTTTTCTAAGTCCATCATTACCTTATCTTCATCTATATCTGTTGTATCTATGTCTTCTCTATAAGATACTATTGAATCTAAATTTAGCATATCCTATGCCTCCTTAGTATACATTTATTTTATGCTTAAATAATACTTTCTTTTTCACATTTATTAAATTACTCTAAAGTAGTATTTTGCTAATTTGTATAGGTTAGTAACTTATTTAGTATGTATATGTTCTTTGTATCAAATTAGCGAAGAGGATAATATATAAGTTGTAACTACATTTAAGCATGGAGTGAAACTTATATATTATCCTGGAGCGAGCCATCTGTTAAAACTTACAAAAAAAGTATGAGTTTTACCTCATACCGTTAATCAAAATTTTAATGATAGTCCCTATCTATTGTTATTATACAATTGTATTCTGGATGTACATCCTTTATTGCATTAATTATATCTTCCTTTAATTCATCTTCAGTCATAATTTTAACCATCTTGTCATTATCAACTACAACATCAAATATTATACTTTGATGTTCTCCATGACCAACAATCCTAAAATCGTGCATTGATTTTATAACTGGATTGTACTTTATTATTTTCTCTACTTCACTTCTTGTATATGCTACTTCCTCAGTTTCAACACATATAGGATCCATATGTATTACTAAGTGAGTTTTAAACTTTTCTGATATTTCTCTTTCAGCTGTATCTATTATATCGTGTATTGTCATTATATCTATATCTGCTGGTATTTCTGCATGAACAGATGCTATTGATTTTCCAACACCATAGTTATGAATTATTAAATCATGTACTCCTTGTATATGCTCATATGAAAGTATAGCTTGGTTTATTCCTTGTACTAGTTCAGGGTCTGGTGCTTCCCCAAGTAATGGACTTATAGTTTCTTTTACTAATGAGTATCCTGCATAAAGTATTGCTACTGATACTATTATACCTGCATATCCGTCTATTGGAATACTTGTAAATTTAGCTGCTAAAAATGATACTAAAACAGTACTTGATGTAAATACATCTCCCATTGCATCAACTGATGCTGCCTTTAATGCAGATGAGTTTATTTTACTTCCCATAAACTTATTAAATCTACTTAGCCATACTTTAACAAGTATTGATATGAAAAGTAATATAAATGGTATTATTTCAAATGTTATAGGTACAGGATTTAATATTCTATCTATTGATGATTTTACAAATTGAATCCCTACAAGCATTACCATAAATGCAACTATAAGTGCCGATATATATTCAAGTCTACCGTGTCCAAAAGGATGTTCCTTATCAGGTGGTATACTTGCTAATTTAAATCCAACTATTGTTATAACTGACGATGCCATATCTGATAAGTTATTAAATGCATCTGCCATTATAGCTATACTTGATGTTAATAAACCTACTGATAATTTTACTCCAAATAATATAAAGTTTGCTATTATTCCAACCATTCCAGCCAGATACCCATATTTATTTCTTACATCTTCATTTTCAATATTTTCATTATCTTTTATAAATGTTTTTACTAATAAATTTGAAAACATATTCTCTCCTCCCTACTTTATTATCTATTATTTCTTTATATGTAGTTATTTATATATGGATATTTTTTCTTCACTAATACTATCATATAATTACTTTTTTTGGAATATTCCTAGTATTTTTAATGTCAAAGTTATGCATAAATTCATATATTATAATAAGACATATCATGCTAAGGAGCTGATATTATGTATGAATTAGCTATTTCCCTTTTAAACCAATATGTAGAAGTATACACTTATTTAACTAAAGATAAGTTATATGGAGAAATTATATCTGCTACTCCTTATGAAATAATATTACTTCGAAGACATATAGATAAAGCCTCTAACAAAAACTACACTTTATATATACCCCTAAATTCTGTAATTTATATAAAAAAATTATAAAGTTTAATTGATTTAAATTAAATATCATCAAAATATTTCATTTTATAGTAAGTTAAAATAGTATTATATCTTATTTATGAGATAAGCTTTTTAATAAACCAATATAATTATTTGTATTCTTTACTTTAAGATTAAGTTTTCTTATTTGATATTGTATTTTTTATTTTGATATATTCTAATATATTATTGATATTATAATCAATTTTGATATCAAAAAAGTAGGTGTATCTCTATATTGATGTACTCCTACTGTTTTGTTCGCATTATATTAAAATTGTAACCAGCTATCCATTCTTTCTCTTACTTTTTGATAATCCTCATCTGTATTATATGGATAAATAAATTCCTTGTTCTCCATTATTATATAAAGTGTACTTTTATCATGTGTTATAAAAAAATAAATATTTTTATCTTCTAAAGATTCATTTTTATCTTTGTTCAATGAACACTCATAAATACCATTATCAGTAAAGTTACCATTTTCATCTGGAAACATATATAAATCATACGGATGTAATAAGTATTTTTCACCATCTATAGTAATACTTCCATTTAACTCTTCACTGAATTTAAGTCTTTGCCAAATCCAGTGAGCTTTATGTATTTTACCATCTAGTTTAATATCGACTGTTCTTACTTTTTTACCATTTTCAAAAACTTGTACATCTTTATACGTTTGCTTAAATGATTTAGGATATATAAATAAGATTACTCCTACTACAATTATTAATAATAATACTATTAACTTTTTATACTTATTCATTTTATACCGTTCTCCCCCATTGTACTTTTTAATCTAATCTTTATTAAAATAAATATGCAATATATTAATATTAAAAATTTGATTATATATTTATAAGCAACTAATTATTTTAATAATCTAATAACTCTCTTTGCTTATCAAAATCTTCAACATAAGTACATATACCAGTATGTAAATTCTTTTTTTCATCTATAAGTTTGTTATCAACCACAGTATTTATAGTGTTAGTATTTTTATCATTATAAAATACATTAAAAATCTTATCTTTCTCTTTTATATACTGAACCATAAACATCTCATCATCAGTTTCAAAAATGTATTCTACAACATTCAAACCTAGACTTGATTTTTCATCATATGGATATTCATTAACACTATACTCTACACCTAAAAGATTCTTTATATCTTCTATATCCATATCATTAATAGAACATACATTATCTATAACTTTTATATATACATCATGCCATTTTCCTTCATTATTATCTAATTTTTCTAATAGCTTCTTATGGTCTTTTAAGTTATCTCGATTTGCAATATACATATATCTCATTTTTGTATCGTCTATTTCAGGAATTAAAATAGATAAATTAGTTTCTCCTTTTTCATCCTTTAAACTATATAATGGGTATATTTGTTCTTCATTGTTAAAATTAGAATAAGTTATATTTAAACTTTCATTTCCATTTGTGAAGGTATATGGTTGTTGTATATAATCACTTCCGTCTATATTTTGACCTTCTATCTTAAATTCTTCATCTTTTTTATAGTTATATCCATTTAGTAGTTTTTTGATATATTTACTGCTTATTTCTTCTTTATTAACTATTTTCTCTGCGATTTGAAAATATACATCTCTTAATGATTCTACTTTGTCTACTTTTTGTTGAGTACACCCCATTAAAAGTATACATCCTAAAGATAATAACCCTAAAATTGTCCTTTTCATAATCTTCCCCTTATTTTATTTGTATTTTGTGAAATAAGTAACTACTCCAAAATTATTATATCATCTATTCTCTTTAATAAGACAATTAAAATAAAATATTTTAATAATTCTTATCTCCTTAACTTCTTTTTATTCTATTTTTTATGACAGCTTTTGATTCCCCAAATTTTCAACTATAAATATATAAGTTTTACATATTTATTTTTTTGCTATTTTTTTATTAATATCACCATATTTTATAAGGATTTCTTGTTGAATGATTTTAAAAGGTATTTTAATTTACAGGTTAAATTTTATTATGTAAGGAGTGATATTGTGAATATAAAAAGACTTATTGTTATTTTAAGTATATTATCAATATTCATACTTACAGGATGCAAAAACAATAAAGATATAAATTACAATTCTGACATTAAAGTTAATGGTCCTTCATTAAAAATTTCATTAATTCAAACTGCCCATGAGATATATACTACAAATATAGAAAACTCAGATAATAATTCTACTTATGAAGATTTATATAATAATACTTCAAGAGATGCAAAAAAACATTATAAGTGGCTTAAGAAAACTTATGATTCTATGAATGATGATATGAAGTTTAAACTTAAAAATATATTTGATTCTAATTCATCTTGGAGCTATATAAACTCTGTTATTAATTTAGATGATAAGGCTAATGTATCTGATATAGTGGATACTCTAGTTTCTAGTGAAAATTTAAGTTTATCTTCTGATTTGCAAAATGATATAGATGTTTTTTTTAATTATTTTTATAATGATTATTTCAAATCTTATTTTAATAAAGAAAAATCATCTTTAAATAAAAAGGCTTCTAAGTTAAATGAATTATTGTATTCAAATGATGTAGATATAAAAAAATTCATTGAAAATGTATGTGGAGTAACTTTAAGTAACGATTACATTTGTACTTTTTACTACAGTTTAAACCCTATATCTTCTCAAAGTTTTGAGTTTGATAATAATATAGTATCTACTATTCAACCTAATACATCAGTTAAAGACCTTCTTAGAGTTCCTTTTCATAAATATTCACATTCTTTATTTGATTCTTTTACTGATACTCCTGAGTTTTTAGATATTTGTAATGAATTAGAATCTGATGATGAATTAGTTTCTGTATATAATGAATATGGTCGTGATGCTTATCATTTTAATGAGTGGTGTAAGGAAAATTTAATTGAAGGATTTTCTAAATATTTAGATTACAGGTATTCTCAGTATGAATATGATTTTAGTAATTTTGTTTATGATTTAGATTTTTATAATTATTTAAGAAAGATTAATTTTAATCCTGATAAAGTCAATTTAAAGGATGTTTGTATAGACTTTTATACTCTTTGTCTAGAGTCTTAATTAAAATTATCTTTATTAAAATGTTATAAATAAGTAATAAAAATACTCCCTTTATGGTAGACAGTTTTATTATTTTAACTATCTACCAAAAGGGAGCATATCATTATCTTATTATCTAGCTATTTTTGTTGCTTTAATTAGTAATACATTAAATTTACAAACTTAAAATATAGTATGTTTATTCCTTATACTACATTATATCTCAAACATTCCATTTTGTAATTTCCCCCTAAATTACATTATCCATAAATAACCTATTATTATTTTAATTTTTATTATCAAGTTTCTCTATAAGATAGTTAATTTTTTGAATAATTATACTTGTACAAAATACAATTATTCCACTTAACAATACTAAACCCATATATGAAAACATATGGTATGATAGTGTATAACTATCACCACCGTATGTTATAAACATACCAAAAGGTTCAAGTATATATGCTGTAATTATATAAAAGATTACAGCTGTACTAACTCCATATATTAAAGATTTTTTCATTCTTTAATCCTTTCTTATTATCTTTTAAATCATAGTTATTGCAAATATACAAAAGCTAATTGCAACTATCCATATAATACATGATTCTTTTATTATTTGACATATACTTTTATTTAATTTATTATATTTTAATAAATTAATTTGTTTTAATATCGCAGTTAAAAGTACCGTAATTGTTATAATAAAATCTATTGTACTTGTTAATAATTCTGTATCTAGCACATTAATTGTAGAAATTATTAATGTAATAACACATGAAATAAATATTAGTTTTTTAGCTTTTTCCATTTATAATTATATTGTAATAACTTCCACAATTACGAACATTTATAAGATAAGCAAGAACATCAGGTGCTACTGATGCTGCTGTTACTGCCGAAATGCCAACTTTAAAAGGATAAAATTTATCTTCTGTTCCATATAACTCTTTTATATATGTTTCAACATTTTTAAAATACTCTATATTCTCTTGAATTTCTATATGACTATTTATATAGTTATTTTCCATAGCCGAAACATTATTCATAATAGGTGTGACAACCATTACTCCAACTAACACTAATGCAATACTTTTCCTTACTCTTTTCTTTTTTAAACTCAATTTAATCTCCCTCTCTTGATAACTGGCTAATTTATTTTATTATTCTTAGTTATTTTCATTCTTGTATAAAACAATATCTTTCAATAAACTGATTGTAAAAAATAATAATACACAAATTCCACATAAAGAAATCCCTAGTAATAAATCCTGTACAATACCACTTACAAGTATAGATATTGAATTTAAATTCTCTCCGTTGTTTATTCTCAAAAATAGTTGATTAACAGATTTTGTTACGTTACTATTATTCATAAAAATAAGTGAAAAACCAGCAATAGTACCTAGAATATTTCTTTTAATATTACTCATAATCTTAACCTCTCTATATACTATAATACTTAATTTTAAATCAACTTCATGAGCGTTAAATTTATCTATTATTTATATAGCTATCTAATAACTCTTTTTGAGTATTTAAGTCTTTAATCTCAAATTTAGAAGTAAAACCAGGTTTGTATCCACCAATTGATGTCCCATCTATTAGGGAGTTCACTAGCTCAATTTCATTTAATTTGTTGTATTTTATAAATACTAATTTATCATTATTATCAGTTGATATTACTAACTCTTCATCATCAACACTATATATATAACTATTTAAATCATTCTCATTCCCTTCTTCATAAGAAGAAAAAGGTAAACCTACAATATTTTCCATAATCTCTTTAGTAATTTTTTGATTTATGTAATCATTATTAATTTCTATATATTTAGTTAATAAATCACTGTACTTTGAGTCACTGCTACATCCTACAGAAGAAAATATTACTATTAAAACTAATATAGCAACATTTATTATTTTTTTAATTCTTTTATTCATTTGTTTTCCCCCTATTTAGTAAAATTTATATGAACTAATAATATTAGTTTCAATCTATACCCCTGCTAATAATTCACAGTATTACTATATATAGCAATACTCTCAGAATCTGTCCCCTTGTAAGCTTTCACTGTTGAAAATATTCTATAACTATTCCCTTTTGAAACTGATATCGTTTTATTGAGCCTACAAGAAGTCGTGCTACTTGTTTCTGTCCATGCCTGTACAGTTTCCCATGATCCATTAACTTTTTTTGTAGCCTTGATGTTATTAATGTTTTACTAACTCCTGGATTAGCAGTCATACTAGCAGTTAAAGTTGCTACACCCCCACTTATTTTTAAATTGCTACTTGCCTTATCGACATGAGTATATCTTTCTTCATTTTGTATTTCTAAGCTTGCCTCATGTTCATTTGCAAATATTGGAGTAGATAATAAAACATTAAATGCTAATACTGATACCCCTAAACTACTGATTATCTTTCCTTTTATACACATAAAAACCTCCCAAAAATTTCTTTACATTAATTAAACGAAATTTTTAGGAGGTTTTGTTTCATTATTTATCAAATTAATTTATATTTTTTGCAATTTTTATTAATTCAGACTTAATATCTAAATATTTATCTTTATTTATATAGTCTAATTTTAAATCATATAATATATTTTCATCTTGCCATACTAACCGACTTTTATTTTCTTTTTCAATATAATCTGCATAAAAATTGTTTATTTGAACTTTATTTATTTTTGCATTCTCTGTATCCATATATAAATTACTATTTTCAATTAATAAGTAATTAAATGTTATATAATCTTCTCCATCTGAGTAAGTTATAGCTACATCATTATTATACTCAACTCTTTCTACCTCTTCAAAACCATTTGGTAGATAATTAATACTTTTCTTATCTAAAAAATTTACTTTTTTATTGTCATTTTCATCTATTTTAAATTTATATATCGTAAATTTTTCATAAACTTCTTTAACCATATCAAATAATTTTACTCTTAAAGCCTCAACACTCATTGTTATTGTAAATAAACTAATTAAAAATGCTATAAATACTACAGCTATTTTTTTTGTATACAAGCATATTTTATTAAGAAACAAACCCATTTTTTCTTTCTTAATTATTTTTTTTATTTTCTTTTCAAATTCTTTAGGGTATTCATAATCTATATCTTCTTCATCAGGGATTTGTTCTAATATAAAATTTTCAGCATTAGCACAATGCTGAAAAAGCAAATCATCAGTAATTTCATATTTATCCATGTACTTTCTCCATTTCATCTAATATGATTTTCAATTTTTCCTTCCCTCTTTTTATTCTAGTCCTTACTGTAGAAGGACTTATATCTAATATATCTGCAATTTTATCATCATGAACTCCATGAGAGTATTTTAAAAAAAATACTTGCTTATATCGCTCTGGTAACTTTAATATAGCTACTTCTACTTTATTAGGTAAAATATCAGTATCATATACTTCTTGTTCAAAACTCAGTATTTCATTTTCTAGCTTTTGAACTTTATTTTTTTCCATTTGTAGCTTTCTGTATATGTCTATTGAAGAGTTCCTTACTATAGTAACGATAAATCCTTTCGTTTTGTTGCATTTTACATCTTCTATTTTATCAATATGTTTAATTATTTTTAAAAAGCTATTTTGAACAGCATCATGTGAGTAATGTTCATCTTTTAATATGCTATTTGCAATATAATACATAGTTTTTTTATAATTATTAAAGATAGCCTCAAACTTGATCTTATCTTCTTCTGTCTCAATTAAACTTAAGTATAAAAACATTAATTTACACCTCCTATAAATAAAAAAGAAGACTCTCCTATTTATAAAAAACCAATAAGGAGTTGATATATAAAAGTCAGGAATAAGTAGTCAAATTTGTATCATTCCTGGCTTTTTCTCATTTAATTTTCGATTTCTTTAATTAAATTCTAACATAAATTTATGTTTTAATATATAAAATTTAATTTTGAATACCATTTTGAGATTTTTATTGACTTTCTCAACAATTTCAAAAAATTTTGGAAGAAATAGATTTAATGCAATTAGTGGCTAATTTAGTATTTCTTGATATAGTGACTCTAGGCTTTTTATTAAATGCTGAATATGCATTAAGTGCATATTTTATTATAAGTTCCACCTATCCAACAAGTTGAAAATCCAAGTGACGCAGCCTCTAAAGCTATCATTTTTCCAAAATACCCTAATTTTACTTTATAGTTTTCTATATTTTTATCTTCTACTAATACACAAATTTATCATCTCTATTATAGATGTTATTTTACTACTTTCTATATCTTTATTATTATATGTTCTTCTTGATACTCTTTTATCCATTCTTTCTTAGATCTCATACTTCCTTACTTCTAATTTTTAATATAAATTTAATTATATTATATTTGTATCAGGTATATTAAAATATTTATACATATACGGTTAACATTTTTTACTTATTATACTCATTACTAATTATATAATTTTGTTTGTATTATAAAGTAAAATTTACATACTCTATATTATTATTTATGGTAGTATATATATATAAATAATAATTTTGGAGGTTTGTTATGGTTGAAATGAGTCTTAAAGAACTATTTGAAATTGGTCAAAGCTTTGAAAGTTCTGT
>PPYF01621768.1_pt1 | contig 11604 bp, 10 predicted proteins | sample 1559871 | NCBI WGS metagenome assembly PPYF01 (sample SAMN08240021, study PRJNA423297) | Human gut metagenome, whole genome shotgun sequencing project. | reverse complement strand
GAGACCTTCATGGACGGCAAGGCCGCACCCCGGGGCAGCGGCACGGACATCGCCGCGCTGCGGGACATCGTTTCCGCACAGGCGCAGCGCTATCTCAGTGCCGAGTCGCCCTCGCCCGTCAGCGTCCAGCGCAACACCGTCCTCCGCGCCTGTCTCGAGAAAGGCGCTCACGGGCTGCAGGGGCTCTACACCCTCACCGTACCCACCGGCGGCGGCAAGACCTTCGCCTCCCTCGCCTTTGCGCTGGAGCACGCCGCCGCCCAGAAGATGAAGCGGGTCATCTATGTCATTCCTTATATGTCCATCATCGACCAGACCGCCGCCGTCTTCTCGGACCTGCTGGGCGCAGAAAATGTTCTGGCCGACTTCTCCAACGCCGAGTACAAGACTGTTGAGCAGGACGACCTGACCCCCGCCCAGTACCGCCAGATGCTGGCCAGCGAAAACTGGGACGCCCCCGTCGTGGTGACGACGGCGGTGCAGTTCTTCGAGTCGCTCTACGCCAACCGCAGCAGCCGCTGCCGCAAGCTCCACAACATCGCCGACAGCGTCATCATCTTCGACGAGGCGCAGACCCTCCCGGGCGACTACCTTGCCCCCTGCGTCAGTGCCATCGCCCAGCTCATCCAGCATTACCACTCCACGGCCGTCCTCTGCACGGCCACCCAGCCTGCCCTTGAGCCGCTGTTCCAGCACTTTGCGCCGGAGCTCCACCCGCAGGAGATCACACCCGACGCGGCCCACCTCTACGAAGTGCTCCGGCGCACCACACTGCAAGACCTCGGCACCCTGCCGCAGGAGGAGTTCGCCGCCCGGCTGGCAAATCACCCGCAGGTGCTCTGCGTGGTCAACCGCCGCAAGACGGCCCAGCAGCTCTACGCTGCTCTGCCCGCCGAGGGCAGCTACTGCCTGACCACCCTGCTCTGCGCCGCCGACCGCCGCCGTCAGCTGGACGACATCCGCCAGCGGCTGAAAGAGGGTCTGCCCTGCAGGGTGGTGTCCACCTCTCTCATCGAGGCGGGCGTGGACGTGGATTTTCCCGTCGCTTACCGGGAGCTGTGCGGTCTTGACTCGCTCTTACAGACTGCCGGGCGCTGCAACCGCGAGGGGCGGCGGGGCGCAGAGGAAAGCATCGTCTACCGGTTCCGGCTGGACGAGTGTTCCACACCCCAGATGCTCAAACAGAATGTCAGCGCACTGGACTACACCGCCCGGCATCAGGACACACTGGACACGCCCCGGGCCATTCAGCTCTACTTCAACGAGCTTTCCGACCTGCGCGGCCCCGACGCCGTGGACAAGCACGGCATTCTGGATGCCTTTCTCCGGGGCATCCGGGGCTGCCAGTTTCCCTTTGCACAGGTGGCGGAGGAATTCCGCCTCATCGAGAACGCTGCCCGCACGATCTATCTGCCCGTCGGCGAGGGCGCAGCCCTCTGTGAACAGCTGCGCAGCGGTCATGTTACCCGGACGCTGCTGCGGAAGCTGGGCGTTTACAGCGTCTCCTGTTATAAGGACCAGTTCGACAAGCTCGACGCCGCCGGGGCGCTGGAACTGCGGCCCGATGGTTCCGCCATCCTCACCGACACCAACTGCTACAGTGAAAAGACCGGCCTTGCCATGGATGTGGAGACCGGCATCGGCCTTTACTTCTAAAAAGAGAGAAGCGGCAAAGCATACACCGCCTTGCCGCTTCTCTCTCAACGCATTTGACACTAATCAAATATTTCAACCCGCATCGGCGGCATAAATACCGCCAACGACACAACTAGTATAGGTCAGCACCGACCTGTCCGCAACATGTTTTTGCACATTTTATTGACAAACCCTCTACAAAGTGCTATATTGAAGTCAAGGAGACATATCGAACGCATTTGAACTAAACAAATGAAATAATTTTTGAAAGAGGTGGTTGCAATGGCTAACATTCATCTTAGTCTGAAAATTCAACTTCACCCGGAAAGGAGGCGATGCTGATGTCCATGCTCATTGAGGTGTGGGGCGACTATGCCTGTTTCACTCGTCCGGAAATGAAGACCGAGCGTGTGAGCTACGACATGATCACTCCATCCGCTGCGCGGGGCCTTGTGGAGGCCATCTACTGGCACCCCGGGCTGCGTTATACGGTTGACCGCATCTATCTGCTCAAGCCCTTCGGCCTTGACCCCGAGGATAAAGCGTCCACCGAGGAATACACCCAGCGGCCCATCCGGTTCACCAACATCCGGCGCAACGAGGTCAAGTCCACCCTGCTGTCCTCCGCTGCCCTCAGTGCGGCCAAAGGCGGCACGCCGCCGGTGCTCTACACCTCGGAGGACATCCAGCAGCGGGCCGCGATGGTCCTGCAGGACGTCCACTATGTCATCGAGTGTCACTTTGATTTGACGGACAAGGCCGCCCCCAGCGACAATCCCGGCAAGTTCCAGGACATCCTGCGCCGACGCCTGCGCAAAGGCCAGTGCTATCACCAACCCTGTTTCGGGTGCCGGGAGTTCCCGGCCAACTTCCGGGAGTGGCCGGGCGGCAGCATTCCGGCGCTGAAGGTCACGCAGGACCTCGGCTTCATGCTCCACAGCCTCGATTACTCTGATTCGGCCAACATCCGCAGCCAGTTCTTCCGCGCAAAGCTGGTGGACGGCGTGATGGAATGCCGGGACGTGGAGGTGTTTACATGATACTCCAAGCACTCACCGCCTATTATGAACAGCTCTTGAAGCAGGGCAAGGTGGAGGCCCCCGGCTGGGACAGCCGCTTCAAAGTCAGCTATGAACTGCGCCTCGGCCCCGACGGCCAGCTCCTCGCCCTCAACGACCTGCGGCAGGAAGTCCCCAAGGGCAAAAAGACCGTCATCGCTCCCCTTGAGCTCCCTGTCCCCCACCGGGTCAAGCGCGCCTCCGGCGTCGCTGCGAACTTTTTGTGCGACAATACGTCCTATCTGCTGGGCGCAGACGAGAAGGGCAAGCCCGAGCGCTCCCGCCAGTGCTTCGAGGCCTGTGCCGCCCTTCACCACAAGGTGCTCGACGGTGTGGACTCCCCTGCCGCCAAAGCCATCCTCGCCTTTTTTGACAGCTGGGAGCCGGATACAGCCCCCACCCACCCGCTGCTGGCAGGGCAGTGGGCCAACCTGAACAACAACGCGAACCTTGTGTTCGGCTACGAATCCCCCGACGGCTCCCACTGGCTGGCCACCACAGATGACGCCATCCGGGACGCCTGGCAGTCCGCCTTTGACACCTCCGATGCAGACGCCGAAACGGCCCGCTGCCTCATCACCGGCAAAGAGGCCGGCATCGCCCGCATCCACCCCGCCATCAAGGGTGTGATGGGCGCACAGGCCGCCGGTGCGGCGCTGGTCTCCTTCAACGCGCCCGCTTTCTGCTCCTATGGCCATGAGCAGGGTGCCAACGCCCCTGTCAGCGAGTACGCGGCTTTCGCCTACACCACGGCCCTCAATCTGCTGCTGGCTGACCGGAACTGCTGCCAGCGCATCGGCGACACCACCATCGTCTGCTGGGCCGAAAACGCCGCTCCCGCCTACTCAAACGCCATGCTGATGTTTTTCTGCGGCGGTTCCGAGGCGCGCGGCGTCTCGGAAAGCGACCTTGCCGCCGCACTGAAATCCCTTTCTCAGGGACGCCCCGTCTCCTTCCTCGACGACAAGCTGGACCCGAACCAGAACTTCTATGTGCTGGGCATCTCGCCCAACGCGGCCCGGCTCTCCGTCCGGTTCTTCCTGCACAGCAGCTTCGGACAGTTTGCCAAAAATCTGCAGGACCACGCCGACCGGCTCAGCATCACCCGCCCCGCCTTCGACAAGCGGGAAAACCTGTCGGTCTGGGCGCTGGCGCAGGAGACGGTCAACCAGAAATCCCGGGACAAAAATCCATCGCCCCAGCTGGTGGGCGATCTGCTCCGGGCCATCCTCACCGGCGGACCCTATCCCGCCACCCTGCTCAACGGCGTGACCCTCCGCATCCGGGCCGAACGGGAAGTCACCCGGGGCCGCGCCGCCATCCTGAAAGCCTACTATCTCCGCAACTACCCCACCGAGCTCAACAAGGAGGTATTTACCGTGAGCCTGAACGAAAGCAGCCATGTCCCCTATGTTCTGGGGCGTCTCTTCTCTGTGCTGGAGACGATCCAGAGCGTCGCCAATCCCGGCATCAACGCCACCATCAAAGACCGGTACTTCAACTCGGCCTGTGCCACCCCGGCAACGGCCTTCCCTACGCTGGTCAAGCTGGCTCAGAAGCATCTGCAGAAGATGAGCACCCCCAACGAGGTGCATTTCAGCAAACAGCTCACCGAGCTGATGGCCCAGCTGCCCGAGACAGGCTTCCCGGCGCGGCTCAGCCTGCCGGAGCAGGGTGCCTTTGAGATCGGCTACTACCACCAGACCCAGAAACGCTACGCCAAAAAGAATGAGGAGGAATAAACCATGTCTGAGCCCATCAAGAACCGCTATGATTTCGTCATCCTGTTCGACGTCGAGAACGGCAACCCCAACGGCGACCCCGATGCAGGCAATATGCCCCGCATCGACCCCGAGACGGGCTACGGTCTGGTGACCGACGTCTGCCTCAAGCGGAAGATCCGCAACTATGTCGAGACCCTGAAAGAGGACGAAAAAGGCTACCGCATCTACATCAAGGACGGCGTTCCCCTCAACCGCAGCGACGCCGAGGCCATCAAAACTCTGGGCATCGACCCCGACCTGAAAGCCGCCAAAAAGGCCGACCCCAACATCGATGCCAAGCTGCGGGACTATATGTGTGAGAACTACTTCGACATCCGCACCTTCGGTGCCGTCATGACCACCTTCGTCAAGGGTGCGCTGAACTGCGGTCAGGTGCGCGGCCCCGTCCAGCTGAGCTTTGCCCGGTCGGTGGACCCCATCGTCCCGCAGGAAGTCACCATCACCCGCGTGGCCATCACCACCGAGGCCGATGCCGAGAAGAAGGGTACTGAGATGGGCCGCAAGCACATCGTGCCTTACGCCCTCTACCGCGCCGAGGGCTATGTCTCGGCCAACCTCGCCCGGAAGACAACCGGCTTCTCCGAGGATGATTTAAAGCTTCTGTGGACTGCCATCCTGAATATGTTCGAGAACGACCACAGCGCCGCCCGGGGCAAGATGGCCGTGCGGGAGCTCATCGTGTTCAAGCACGATTCTGAGCTGGGCAATGCCCCGGCCTACAAGCTCTTCGACTCCGTCACCGTCGAGCGCAAGCCCGATGTGGGCGCCGCCCGCAGCTACCGCGACTACACCGTCACGGTGGCAGACACTCTGCCGGAAGGAGTCACCTGCGAGAGGCTGTCCTGATGGGCGGCCCGGACGATTGGCTGCCCTTGTCGGGCATCCAGCACTTCTGCTTCTGCCGCCGCCAGTGGGCGCTCATCCATCTGGAACAGCAGTGGGCGGAGAACCGCCGCACCGTCGAAGGCCAGCTCGACCACGCCCGCTGTCATGACGCAAACCAGACCGAACGGCGCGGCGGCCTGCTCATCACCCGAGGAATGCAGGTGGTCAGCCGTCGGCTGGGCCTGAGCGGAAACTGCGACGTCGTCGAGTTCCGGGCCGACCCGGAGGGCATCCCGCTGCAAAACGCGGAAGGACTCTGGAAGCCCATGCCTGTCGAGTACAAGCATGGCCGCGCCAAGGCCAGCGACGCCGACCGGCTGCAGCTCTGCGCACAGGCCATGGCGCTGGAAGAGATGCTGGTGTGCAGCATCCCGGAGGGTGCGCTCTTCTACGAGGAAACGCGGCGGCGGGAGGTCGTGCCGCTGACCGAAGAACTCCGCCAGGCCACCCAGAAGATGGCCGATGAGATGCACACCTATTTTGCCCGGGGCTATACCCCCAAGTCGAAGCCCGGCACCCACTGCAGCGCCTGCTCCCTCAAAGAGCTCTGCCTCCCCGTGCTGTATCAGCGTGCCGACCCAAAAGCCTATCTCCGCACCCATCTGGACGAGATGCAGGAGGCCGCGCCATGAGAAAGTTTTTGAACACGCTCTACGTCCTCAACAAGGACGCCTACCTTTCCCTCGAGGGGGAGAACATCGTCCTGCTCTGCAACAAGGCTGAAATGGGCCGGGTCCCGCTCCACACGCTGGAAGGCATCGTCTGCTTCAGCTATCCCGGCGCAAGCCCTGCCCTGATGGGCAAATGCGCCCGCCTCGGGGTCGATTTGAGCTTTTTCAGCCCGCAGGGCCGCTTTCTGGCCCGGGCTGTAGGCGAAGAGCGGGGCAACGTCCTGCTGCGGCAGACCCAGTACCGCATCGCAGACAGCGAGGCAGAGAGCTGTCTCTATGCGCGCAATTTCATCCTGGGCAAAGTCTATAACGCCCGCTGGGTGCTGGAACGGGCCACCCGCGACCATCCCCAGCGGGTGCCGGTGGAACAGCTCAAGCGCACCAGCGCCCAGCTGGCGGCGGCGCTGCCCCTCATCGAGCAGTGTGACGACCTCGACCAGCTTCGCGGTCTGGAGGGCGAGGCGGCACAGCGGTATTTCGACTGCTTTGATTCGCTCATCCTGCAGCAGCACGATGATTTTTCTTTCGCAGGCCGGAGCCGCCGCCCGCCTCTGGACAATACCAATGCCCTGCTCTCCTTCGCTTATTCGCTTCTGGCCTCCGACTGCACAGCGGCTCTTCAGAGTGTGGGCCTCGACCCCTACGTCGGCTTTCTCCATCGCGCCCGGCCCGGGCGCAGGAGCCTCGCCCTCGACCTCATGGAAGAGCTGCGCACTGTTTACGCCGACCGTTTTGTGCTCTCCTGCATCAACCAGAAAATCATGACGCCGAAGCATTTCCAGAAGCAGGAGAACGGGGCCGTCCTTCTCACCGATGAGGGCCGCCGCGCCTTTCTGGGCGGGTGGCAGACCCGCAAGCAGGAGACTATCACCCACCCGTTCCTGAACGAAAAGCTTCCGTGGGGCCTCGTGCCTTATGTGCAGGCTCTGCTTCTGGCCCGCACCCTGCGGGGCGATATGGAGCTTTACCCGCCATTTTTCTGGAAGTGAGGGATGTGTATGCTGGTCCTTATCACCTACGACGTCAATACCGAAACTCCTGCCGGGCGCAAACGTCTGCGCAAAGTCGCCAAGCGCTGTGTGGACCACGGCCAGCGGGTGCAGAACTCCGTGTTCGAGTGTCTGCTGGATGCCGCGCAGTATGCCGTTCTCAAGGCGGAGCTGACGGCCCTCATCGACCCCGCGCTGGACAGCCTGCGCTTCTACCAGCTGGGCAACAACTATAAGAGCAAGGTGGAGCATATCGGCGTTCATCCGCCCTTCGAGCAGGACGGCCTGCTGTTGTTCTGAGTTTCCCGCCCCGGTGCGAAGGGTGAGTTCTCGGCATCTTTCCGGCACCTTCGCACCGGATTTTTGTGTCATTTTGCATGATTTGGATCGTTCTTTGACCCGTTGTAAATCAAAGCTCTTCTAAATTCGTGCAGAATGTTGTATAATTTGTTTGAAAATAGAGATTTTGTCTCTGTTTTTGCTGTCGCCCTCCTCGCAGAGGGCGTGGATAGAAATTGGGATGGCGTGGGCACCACGTTTTCTGAAACAAGTCGCCCTCCTCGCAGAGGGCGTGGATAGAAATCGGTAGAAATTGGGCTGAACCCGCAGTTTATCATCGTCGCCCTCCTCGCAGAGGGCGTGGATAGAAATGATGCGCTGCTGGCCAACGTAGCGAAGAACCCGAGCGTCGCCCTCCTCGCAGAGGGCGTGGATAGAAATTCTTGGATAATCATGCGCCTCACCTCCTTAGTAGGTCGCCCTCCTCGCAGAGGGCGTGGATAGAAATATCTCCTGCATATCGTCCTCTGAGAGACCGAGGAAGGTCGCCCTCCTCGCAGAGGGCGTGGATAGAAATCCCTTTTCGCGCTCTTGGTACGCCTTTTTGAGTGGGTCGCCCTCCTCGCAGAGGGCGTGGATAGAAATTGGATCTCGCTGTTGAAGGACGCCTCACCCTCGGAGGTCGCCCTCCTCGCAGAGGGCGTGGATAGAAATGCTTTTGCTCTACCACAAACGCCGAGAAAAGGAAAGGTCGCCCTCCTCGCAGAGGGCGTGGATAGAAATACCTTGGAGAAGAAGTGGTCACGCAGGAAAGTGCGTCGCCCTCCTCGCAGAGGGCGTGGATAGAAATTTTCCAGCATCGACCACGAAATTATAAAGCTGTTGTCGCCCTCCTCGCAGAGGGCGTGGATAGAAATTCTACGAGTATCGCAGACAGCATATACTCTGCGCGTCGCCCTCCTCGCAGAGGGCGTGGATAGAAATATTTTCCTCATTTCTTTTCTTGCACGGACGGTCGGGTCGCCCTCCTCGCAGAGGGCGTGGATAGAAATGGACTCCGGGCGGCGGTACTTTTGGCAGAGTGCCGGTCGCCCTCCTCGCAGAGGGCGTGGATAGAAATAAGAGAAGTCGTGCTTTTGAAGCCGCTCGTTGTAGTCGCCCTCCTCGCAGAGGGCGTGGATAGAAATCTCCTATGTCACAGATACTTGTTGGCCCCAGAAAGTCGCCCTCCTCGCAGAGGGCGTGGATAGAAATATGCTCCACCATGGGTTAGACCTGCTCTTTCTTCGTCGCCCTCCTCGCAGAGGGCGTGGATAGAAATCTCGTACTTTTTCAGGAGCTCGAGCGTCTCCTCGTGTCGCCCTCCTCGCAGAGGGCGTGGATAGAAATTCGTTGCTCCCGCGCTCTTGCGGGGAATAGGGGTGTCGCCCTCCTCGCAGAGGGCGTGGATAGAAATTGTCCATGGTCTATACCTCCACACCTTGAAAGGTTGTCGCCCTCCTCGCAGAGGGCGTGGATAGAAATCACCATGGCGCCCCGGCTCTCCTGATAGTCAGGGGTCGCCCTCCTCGCAGAGGGCGTGGATAGAAATAAAATTGGAAGAGGCAGGGCTTGGGTAGGTGTTGCGTCGCCCTCCTCGCAGAGGGCGTGGATAGAAATAACCCGGCGGGCATGGTGGTGACGGCCCACTACGTCGCCCTCCTCGCAGAGGGCGTGGATAGAAATTGCCAGCAGATCATGGTGGGAGAGGTTGACCTGGGTCGCCCTCCTCGCAGAGGGCGTGGATAGAAATACGTCCCTGGGGTACAACGCGGAGAACATCATGGGTCGCCCTCCTCGCAGAGGGCGTGGATAGAAATATGTGAAGGGGCTACGCGTTTAGCCGCACACCTGTCGCCCTCCTCGCAGAGGGCGTGGATAGAAATCACGCAAGGCGCTGGCCATCATCGTGGAACACATGTCGCCCTCCTCGCAGAGGGCGTGGATAGAAATTTCACTGGCAATTTGCATATATCCTCGGTGGTCGTCGCCCTCCTCGCAGAGGGCGTGGATAGAAATAAACTGGAATACACCTTCGCCGGCGACTACATGGGTCGCCCTCCTCGCAGAGGGCGTGGATAGAAATTGGAGAGCGACCGGAAAAGAAAATAAATCACTGGGTCGCCCTCCTCGCAGAGGGCGTGGATAGAAATCGCTCCGCCACCTCCGCGCAGTATTCCTCCTGGAAGTCGCCCTCCTCGCAGAGGGCGTGGATAGAAATAACAGGAGGTAAGAAAAACCATGAATGAACTGCAGGTCGCCCTCCTCGCAGAGGGCGTGGATAGAAATTTTGTGGTAATACTCTGCATATCGTGGCAATAATCGTCGCCCTCCTCGCAGAGGGCGTGGATAGAAATCACCGCTGGCAGGCCCCGGGCCGCTCCAGGGTGGTGTCGCCCTCCTCGCAGAGGGCGTGGATAGAAATTTTCCCTCCGCGCCCCATGCGGCGATCTATGAGCGTCGCCCTCCTCGCAGAGGGCGTGGATAGAAATCAGGATCTGCGACATAAGGAACCCGTAGCCCACGGGTCGCCCTCCTCGCAGAGGGCGTGGATAGAAATTGGTTCAGCAGTTTGATCATAATGGCCTGCAGGGGTCGCCCTCCTCGCAGAGGGCGTGGATAGAAATGTCCGTGGGCCTTTCAGCCGGTATGATCTCTGGAGTCGCCCTCCTCGCAGAGGGCGTGGATAGAAATCAGAATGTCCACTTTTGAAGTCGGAAAATCTTATGTCGCCCTCCTCGCAGAGGGCGTGGATAGAAATAGGCTCCTCGTCGGGCTTCAGCTCGCTGATGGCCGTCGCCCTCCTCGCAGAGGGCGTGGATAGAAATTATCGCTTCTATGCGGGCATTGAAGGAGCAGGTCAAGGTCGCCCTCCTCGCAGAGGGCGTGGATAGAAATGCTCAGGATGACGTAGATCTTGTCGGACTCAGGCGTCGCCCTCCTCGCAGAGGGCGTGGATAGAAATTGCATATCTGCCATCAGATCCGTGAAGCCCATGCCGTCGCCCTCCTCGCAGAGGGCGTGGATAGAAATCATCGGGGCTTTCCGGCTTTTGCGGCCTCCAGCGTCGCCCTCCTCGCAGAGGGCGTGGATAGAAATAGCTTGACCAGAGGGCAGACCTCAGCGGTCAGCCGTCGCCCTCCTCGCAGAGGGCGTGGATAGAAATAGCTCGTCGAGTTTCATGTCCTCGTCGTACTCAGGGGTCGCCCTCCTCGCAGAGGGCGTGGATAGAAATATTTGGCCGGGCACCTGCGGCACCATCTCGGCGAGTCGCCCTCCTCGCAGAGGGCGTGGATAGAAATCCATGAGCCGGTCGATGGTGGCCCGGGCCGTCATGTCGCCCTCCTCGCAGAGGGCGTGGATAGAAATCCGCATTTTCTTCTCCTCCTCAGCCTTGGCGGCTGGTCGCCCTCCTCGCAGAGGGCGTGGATAGAAATTTTCTGCATCCAGCTGGTCCTTGAGCTCGTCCGTCGTCGCCCTCCTCGCAGAGGGCGTGGATAGAAATTTATTTTTCATGCTTTGCGCTCTCCTTTCTCCGTTGTCGCCCTCCTCGCAGAGGGCGTGGATAGAAATACCCTCGCCCACGGCGGTGCCGCCCTGCAGGCCGCGTCGCCCTCCTCGCAGAGGGCGTGGATAGAAATTCTCTTCCTCCCACCACATTTGCTCGGCTTCTGTGGTCGCCCTCCTCGCAGAGGGCGTGGATAGAAATGCATCTGCTGCAAAGCCCCGGCGTTCTGGGCGCTGTCGCCCTCCTCGCAGAGGGCGTGGATAGAAATATCGTGAAATGGAGATACATCATCTTGCGGGAACGCGTCGCCCTCCTCGCAGAGGGCGTGGATAGAAATCTGCCCCGGTGTGCGCCTGCTGCGGAAAGAAAATCGTCGCCCTCCTCGCAGAGGGCGTGGATAGAAATTTGGCATTGTACTCTGCCTCCGTAACAGCTCCCATGTCGCCCTCCTCGCAGAGGGCGTGGATAGAAATCACGAACTCGCTTTGCGGATTTGCTTTTGTGGAGGTCGCCCTCCTCGCAGAGGGCGTGGATAGAAATTTGGCACTGTGCGAATTAAAGAAAGTCGCTCCAACGTCGCCCTCCTCGCAGAGGGCGTGGATAGAAATAGTTTCAACGGCCAGAACCGGTACATTCAGAACTTGTCGCCCTCCTCGCAGAGGGCGTGGATAGAAATAACCTCGTATAATAAAATAGTAGTATTTATAGACCGCTCTCCAGCGGAATGCTACAATAAGTTCAGGATGCTGTGGATTG
>PPYF01671676.1_pt1 | contig 11606 bp, 7 predicted proteins | sample 1559871 | NCBI WGS metagenome assembly PPYF01 (sample SAMN08240021, study PRJNA423297) | Human gut metagenome, whole genome shotgun sequencing project. | reverse complement strand
GTATATCGCTGATGCGGAGGATGGTGCCGGGCATGATAAAGATACAGCCAAGGTTTTCTATGGTTTCGGACGTACTTTTTCCGTGAACCTGAAGATCACGTTCTAAGATTATTTTAAATAAAGATGTAGTTATTTTGTGTATAATAAAATACAGTAATTATTTTTTTATACATTTGCGGCGTTTTTCTCCAAATTTATTTGAGAAAGGTTGCAATATAAACTTTAACTATTTCAAAATGAAAAAAATCGTATTTTTAGTACTATTGGTAGTATTACACATTTCTACGTTTGCGCAGAATAATCAGGAAAAGAAACTGCCGGGTTATAAAACATCATTTGAAACCAATAAATTTTGGGATAATTGGTTTATTTCATTGAATTTAGGAGCTCAAACTCTCTATGCAGAGGGGTCTACTGATGCAAAGTTCGGTGATCGATTAACCTTTATGCCAGCCTTGTCTGTTGGTAAATGGTTTACGCCTTGGTGGGGATTGAGAGTTCAAGGTTTGGGAGGTGCTTTACATGGTTTTCAAAATGATGGGAAAATGATGTTGCACAAACATTATGGAGCTGTTCATGGAGACTTTATGTTTGGTTTGTTAAACTTCTTCGGTCGTTACAACGAGAATCGTTGCTTTGATTTGATACCTTTTGCAGGAATAGGTGGTGCTTTTATCGGTAGTGATCAATCTTTTACTATTAATGCTGGTATTCAAGCTCGTTTTCGGTTATCTCAACGTTTTGATTTGAATTTGGAATATGGTGGGATAATTTTGGATGATGATCTCGTGACCAGAGGCGGATTCCCTAATGACGGGATTAGTAATCTGAGTGTTGGTGTTACTTTCAAATTTAAAAATCGTTCGTTTAAAAAGGCTGTTAGCCAGAAACAGTATGCAGACCTTCAGAATTTGGCAAAGGCACAAGACGCACGAATCAAAGAATTGATTAGCCGTACCCCGGATACCGTTGTTAAAGTGGTAAAACAAGAGGTGCCGACAACTGAAACGAACGTGGTATTTAAGGCTTTACCGACAACGATAAACTTCGCTTTCAACAGTTACAAAATTGATCCTACTCAGGAGGTTGGAGTTTATAACTTGGTTCAATTTATGAAAGAGAACCCCGAGGTGCGTGTTCGTTTGACAGGCTTTGCCGATAAACGAGGAACTGAAAAGGCCAATATGATTATTTCTGAAAAACGAGTAAATGCGGTTGCAGATATGTTCATTAGTAAATATGGAATAAATAAAGACCGTATTGTTAAAGATCATAAAGGAGTTAGTTCTCGTTATGATAAGGATGATTGGAATCGTTGCGTTCTTGTTGAGATTATAAAATAACAGTTCATTATGATATAAGAACGAGTTTGTTCTTGCATGGAGTCGCCCCCAAGAAACTTGATAATAAGCTCTTGGGGGCGTTTCATTTATTGTCAGTCCTTTTATATATGGGAAAAATGGAAGAATATGTAATAGATTTTATACTTTTGCGAAGATTTAAAGAATATGAGCTATTTTGAGCTTTTTGTAGATGTATAGATTTAGAGTATGATGATATTATTACAGCGTTTTCGGGTGTATTTGCGTCAAATTCTGGACCCGTCAGATGAACAGGAGCGGGAAGAAGATACTGTGGAGGCTATCCGTAAGGGAATCGTGTTCCGGGGGACAAATTTGTGGGTATTGATTTTTGCCACGTTTATCGCGTCTTTGGGATTGAACACGAATTCGACGGCCGTGATTATTGGAGCCATGTTAATTTCTCCGCTGATGGGGCCGATTATGGGAATCGGTCTGGGAGTTGGAATCAATGATTTTGAACTGATCAAGAAGGCTTTCCGTAATTTGCTGATCGCAACGATATTCAGCGTGTTAACGTCTACTTTATATTTTTTGTTATCGCCTTTGAACGAAGCTCGTTCGGAATTGCTGGCACGGACAACCCCCACGATCTATGACGTGTTGATCGCTTTCTTTGGTGGAATGGCGGGAATCGTGGCGTCCTCGACGAAGTTGAAAGGAAACGTGATTCCGGGAGTGGCTATTGCTACCGCCTTGATGCCGCCGTTATGTACGGCCGGGTTCGGGTTGGCAAGCGGCAACCTGAGTTATTTCTTCGGGGCATTCTATTTGTTCACGATCAATTCGGTATTTATTGCAGTTGCCACGACTTTAGGAGTGCGACTGATGCACTTCTCGAAAAAGAAGTTCATGGATAAGGAACGGGAAAAGAAGGTACACCGTATCGTGTATTCAATCATTTTCTTGACAATGGTTCCAAGCGTGTATATCACTTATAATATGGTGAAAACGAATATCTTCGAGACAAATGCCAGCCGATTTATTAAGAACGAATTTAATTTTCCGAATACGTTGGTGGTGGATCGTTACGTGAAAACAGAGAACCCGGAGCGTCGGATTGAAGTATCACTGATCGGTAAGGAAATATCAGAGGAAGTGATCGTGTCGTTGAAAGAAAAGATGTTGCATTACGGGTTGCATGATGTTCCTTTGGTGATTCATCAGGGATTCGGGAAAGAGGATACTGAGATGCAAAATGACGTTAGTAATATGTTGTTGCAGGATTATTACATGCAGAATAAACAGCGGATTGCCTCGCAAGATGAAGAAATTTCCGTGTTGCGCGAAAGGTTGAACTCTTACTTGTTATATGATACGATCGGGCATCAGGTTACTCCCGAGGTGAAGATTCTTTATCCTTACGTGAAAAGTCTTGCTATATCCAGAGTGATTCGTAATCAAGTGGATTCTCTGCATGCCGATACGTTACATATTGCTATCGTGGCGTTCGGGCAGAAATTATCTGATGTGGAGGAAGAGAAGTTTTCGGCTTGGTTGGCGGCCCGGATCGGGGTGAAGAATTTGAAGTTGATAAAAGAGTAAGTTGCTGTAAAATTTGATAGACCAAGTGAGATTTGTTGATTTCATAAACTTTTACCTGTTTTATTTCGTATATAGACCGTATTTTGGTTGATAATCAAATTAAAATAAGGTACTATGAAGAAATTAATGATTGTAATGCTTGGTCTTCTGACTTTAGTTTCGGCATGTTCAGACAATGATGATGAGGGATCTTATGGGGTAACATCTGGATTAATTACTCCTAAAATAAGTGCTCGGGTAACCGATCCGCTTAATCAGAATCCTTTCACGGGGATTCTTGAGGTATATCCGTGTAAGGATGGAACCTCTATTTACTATGGTAACTACATAAATGGAAAGCTCACGGTATTTAATGGTTATTACGTCATATTAAAGGGGGACGTGTACGGGGACAATAACCGAGAACTTCACCTGCCTATCGGCGAGTATAACATGGTGTATTGGGGGACACCCAAATACGATGAGCCGATTTATAATTCTCCGGCAATTACTCACCCGGGGTTAACGAATGGAGCTGATCTGGCAAAACTCTATTTTAGCTTGCGACCCAATACAGACGGGACTTATATGCCCGTGTATGATTTGGTCCACGCGATAAAACCGGCACATATTGGAACGGAGGATTTGACAGCTTCTCTTACACGGGTTACCGCCGGTTTGAAGGTAATACTGAAACAAGAGGATAATAGTGCGTTCAGTTCCAGCATAACAAGCGTGAACGTCCATATTGGTAATATTGCCGAGAAGATGAATTTTTACACGGCCGAAGCGGAGAACATGACGAAAACCGTGAAATTCGAATTGTCCCGTTCTGAGGATGCCACCATCATGAGTAATCCTACCGTGATGTTGTTTCCTTCCGCCCCGAATCCTTTGTTGGAGTTGTTTATCACTTTGGCGGATGGTTCTGTGCATACTCTTTCTAAAGCGTTGACTTCCACGTTATCTCCCAATACGCGGCTCACGTTGAATATTGTTGTCGGTAAAATATTACCCGGTGGTGATCCCGGAAATTTTACGATTGAGAGTTGGAACGAGGAAAGCGAGACGATCGAATTTCCGGTTGTCGACTAATCAAACGGTGAGCAGGATAGTGTTGTAACAAAAGAATTATAGCGTAACGGAGAGGAAACAGATAAGGCCTTTTAATTTTTCTTTTAGTATTTGTTTCCCCCGTTTCTTGTAGCTTTTCACGGAGTCGAGCGATAAGTTGAGAACTTGAGCGATTTCCTCGTTGGATTTTCCTTTCAGGCTGAGTTCATATATAGTTTGTATCTGTTCGGGTAGTTCGTTTATGGCTTTGTGCATGAGGAAATAGACTTCTTCTTCGATGATGGTATCCAGAAAATAATCTTCTCTGTGCATGACGGATGCATCATGTAGGTAATTCTCCTCGGCCTTTTTGTGTTGCAGGTAGTTGATGCTACGATTTTTAATGGATAGGTACAGGAAGGATTTCAAGCTGTTGATGTTGTTAAAAACACGTTTTCTGCTGTATAAATCCAAAATTGCATCATGGACAATGTCTTCGCAGGCTTCTTTGTCGTGAAGAAATTTCATAGCAAAGTGGGCGAGTATTTGATAATATTCGTCAAATAACACTTTGTAAGCTGACTCGTCACCTTTACAAAGTTGTTCAATCCACCCATCTGATTGTATATTCCCTTTCATGTATAGACACCTTTCCTGCCGACAAAGTTAGGATAATATTCTAGTGTATGCAAAATAGGATAATTTTTAACTTTTGAAAAAAATAATATAATTTCTGACACTTTTAGCTCTCCTTTCTGATTTATATGTAGATCAATGAATAATTATGGAACAGGAGTATAAGATTGCAGCATTAATTCAACGTTATGTCTCGGGAGATGCTACCGAGGAGGAGAGGTATGAGGTCGAGAGATGGATGGCTGAAAGCGAGGAGCATGGCGTGTTAATGGAGAAGTTTCGTTCTGATGCTTTTTGGCAGGAACAATTAGCGGAACACGATATTTTTGATGTTGATGTTGCTTTTAAGAGATTCAGGAAAAGCAAACGGGCAAAAGAGCGTCGTTTGTTGGTTTATCGGATGGCCGGGGTGGCTGCTGTTCTTTTTGTGGTGTTGGGAGTAGCAATTTATAGTTGGATAAGAATAGAGGCCGGGTCTAAAAATGTGGTTCAGATGACGGAAGTTCTTTCTCCCGGTAGCAGCAGGGCCACCTTGATTTTGGCCGGGGGAAAAGAGGTGCATCTGAATGCTTCCACCCATTTGGAGATCAAGGAGCAGATGGCTATGATCAAGGTGAAAGGGGATGAGGTGTATTATTCGGAGGATACCGAGTATGCGGATAGTTCAGATTTGCAACCTGCGATTAATCAGGTGGTGACCTCACGGGGAGGTGAGTACAAGCTGGTTTTGTCGGATGGTACTAAGGTCTGGTTGAATGCCGATTCTCGGTTTGAATTTCCGTCGAAATTTGTCGGGCAAGAAAGGCGTGTGTATGTGGAAGGAGAGGTTTATTTCGAGGTAGCCAAGGATGTTTCACACCCATTCGTGGTCACTACAAAACAGGCGAAAGTGAGGGTTTTAGGAACTTCCTTTAACGTGTGTGCTTATCCGGATGAGATTTACCGGACGACATTGCTTGAGGGATGTGTTGAGGTACTGTATAAAAAGGAGGTCGTGAAATTACAGCCTAATGAACAATGGGTTCTGGATGGGGGTGTAGGGTGTGTTGTTCCGGTTAACGAGAGAATGGCCGCCAGTTGGAAAAACGGGAGTTTCGCCTTTGACGATGAGCCGTTGTCCGATGTTTTTCAAGAATTGGAGAGATGGTATGATGTTCACGTGTTTATTGCGAACGAAGAGATTCGGGATATGAAGTTTACGGGTATTTTCCCTCGTTATGCCGATATGGACAAGGTGTTGAATATCGTGGAATTGGCGACAGGGGTATCTTGTAAAGTGAATAATAGAACGATTGTGATCAGTAAGTATGAAAATAAATCAGGGAAGTAGTTGCGTTACTTCCCCAATATTTAATAATAACTTTCCCGCAAGGGAATAATTATCAATTAAAACAGTTCAAATTTATGAAAAAAAATCATGATTTTGACATAGGATTGAATTCCTATGTAAGAAAATGTATTCTGATGGGCTTTTTATTGTTGGGATTATCGATAATGCCTTTGGCAGGAGAGGCCCAAAATAAAGAGGTGCGTTTGACTCTAAAGATGGAAAATGCTACTTTGCAGGCTATTTTTGGTGGGATTACCGAAAAAACCGGATACGACTTCGTGTATAGCAGTAATTTGCTGGCAAAAGCGGAGAAAGTTTCCGTAGACGTGAAGAATGAGTTACTTGAAAATGTCTTGAAGCTGATATTGAAAGGTACCGGATTGGGATACAAGATTGAAGAGAAACACATCATCGTGTCGCCCATGTTAAAAAAAGAGGATCCGGGAAAGATGATGACCGTGACGGGTGTCGTGAAAGACGAAAACGGGGAGTTGTTGCCAGGAGTGACCGTGGTGTTGAAAGGAACGTCGGTAGGAAGTGCCTCGGATGTAAACGGTAAATTTATGCTTGCTGTTCCGAGAGGAGAAAAGAATGTGTTGATATTTACTTTTATAGGGATGAAGAAGATGGAAGTTGCGGTGAAAGATACAAAACCTTTAGACGTGACCATGGAAACGGATGTGACAGATGTCGAGGAAGTTGTGGTGAATGGTTATTTTACTCAGAAAAAGAACTCGTACACGGGGGCTGTAACTTCCGTGAAAGGAGAGGAGCTTCTAGAGGTGTCTTCGACAAATATCTTGAAAGCCTTGGCATTTTTAGTTCCCGGAATGCATATCGTTGAAAATAATGAACAAGGGGCTAACCCGAATGCGATACCGGAAATTATTCTTCGGGGTACGACTGCATTACCCGTGAATGGAGAGTATGGGCTGAACACTCCGTTAATCATGCTTGACGGGGTGGAGATTTCGTTGGAAAACCTATATGATTTGAATATGCAGGATATCGAGCATATGGATGTTTTGAAAGATGCTTCTGCCAAGGCTATTTATGGTGAAAAAGCAGCTAACGGGGTGATCGTGATTACACGTAAGCGGGTGACGGATTCTAAATTGAAGGTCCGTTATAATTTTACGCCGGATGTACAGTTCCCGGATGTTTCTTCCTTTAATCTCTGTAATGGGGAGGAAAAATTGGCGTTGGAGCAACTTTATGGAGTTTATGATTCTCCAACGGGAGAGAGGGACGAGTTGTACTGGAAACGGAAAAGTATCGTGGAACGAGGAGCCGTGACGGATTGGAAATCTATTCCTTTACGTAATAGCTGGTCTTTTGATCATTCTGTCAGTATCACCGGACGGGGAAGTGGTATGGATTACGGGGTGACCCTACGGTACGGAGATACTCGTGGTGTTATGAAAGGGGATTTCCGTCAACGTTATGGTTTGGGGTTATACCTTTCGTATAATTTGAAAGAGGTGTTAACTGTTTCTTATCGGTTGGATATTTCAAAAACAGACACGAAAGATTCTCCTTACGGGAATTTTGCCCAATGGGTGGACCGCAATCCGTATGAATTACCTAAGGATGAGTATGGTGAGTGGGTGGTCTCTTTCGGAGATACGGGGTTGGAACGAAATCCGGCGTATGAGGCATCTTTAGGTAGTTTTAGTAAAACAAAAGACAAATCAATCACGAACAGTGTGTCTTTTCGGTTTGACTTGTTGAAAGGGCTGTATTTAAATGGAGGATTTAATTACAGGTTATCCGATAACCGTTCAGATAATTTTATTTCTCCCGAATCGATTGCTTTTATTGCTGTCTCTTCAGAAAAAAAAGGAAGTTATGAGATCAAAGCTTCAGAACGTGATTCATGGTCAGCTAATAGTACCTTGTCTTACAGTTGGACGATAGATGAAAATTCTTTACTTAGTTTCAATGTTGGAGGATCCTTGGATCGCGGAAAATCGACGAATTATACTTTTAAGGGAATAGGTTATTTGAAGCCTAGTTTGAAAAGTATAAATTTTGCCTCTGGTTATCCGGAAGGTGGGGCTCCGAGCGGGTCTGAATCTTTGGGAACTTCCGTCGGAGTGTTTGCTAACCTTAATTTTATTTACAAGGATCGGTATTTTGTGGATGGATCCTACCGGAGTTCCGGGAGTTCGAGTGTTTCTAAAGAGCATAGATGGAGTCCTTATTGGGCAGCGGGAGTGGGCTGGAATGTGCATAATGAAAAATTTTTAGAGGGGACTTTCGTGAATTTGCTTCGAATAAAAGGAAGCTTCGGTTCCACGGGTAGTAATAAATTGAATAATTGGGAGACAAGAACTATGTATAGTTATTCAAGGGAGTCTCTCTTTATCACGGGAATTGGGGCTAGGCCGATTTCTATGGCTAATGAGAATTTGAAAGCATCCAGAACGTTGGAATGGAATTTAGGTGTTCAATTGAATATGTTACAAGAGCGTATTCAACTGGACTTTAATTGGTATAAAAAGACGACGAAAGATATGATTTTGCCGATAGCATATCCACTTTCCGTGGGTGTTAAGAGGTTAAACAGTAACTTAGGAGAGCAAGAGAACAAGGGGTATGATTGGAAAGTTTCAGGACTAATCGTTAAGAATGATGACATTTACTGGAGGGTAACCCTGAGTGGACAACACAATCGGGATAAAATCACGAAAATCAGTAATGCTTTGAGAGACCAAAATAAAAAAAATCAGGAGGTGAAATATGATGGGGAGTTGAGTAAACAGGGCGTATTAAGGCCTGTAGCTCCGAAAATTCAATTTGAGGAAGGGAAATCCAGTACTGCTATATTCGTGGTTCCTTCCAAGGGGATCGATCCGGCAACCGGTCAGGAAATTCTCGTGAAGAAAGATGGATCGCAGACGTTTCTCTATGATCCGAATGATAAAATTGCTATGGGAAACACGATAGCCAAGATTGAGTTCGCATTGAGTACCTCTTTCTCTTGGAAAGGCTTTTCGATGTTTGCCGGGATGAATATCACTTGTGGGGGATGGCTCTATAATAGTACACGTGCCGGTAAAGTAGAGGGGATTGATATAAAAGGTAACGTGGACCGTCGTGCGTTCACGGAACGTTGGCATCAAGTTAATGATCGGGTTCATTATATTGGATACGATCCGAATTACGTGCCGGCAAGTCAAACGGAGCGTTTCCTCGAAAAACGAAATGAATTCTATTTATCGACTTTGGGGTTTGCGTACGAGTTTAAGCCGGAATGGGTAAGACATGTCGGGTTGAAAAGGTTGCGTGTTGGGGTGACCTTCTCGGATGTTTTACGTCTTTCTACGGTTAAGTTTGAACGCGGTACTTCTTATCCTTATATGAGAGGATTTAATTTTACTATAAGTCCTACATTTTAATTTGATGAATTATGAGAAAGTATATACAATTATTGATCATGGTGTTCGGGCTTTCCGCTTGCGAGAGTTTTCTGGACGTGAAACCGGAAGGTGAAGTTTTGGGTGATGTCTTGTTCGAGACGTCCGAGGGGTGCGAAGATGCCTTGTACGGGGTTTACGCTAATTTGGGACAATTAGAGTTGTATGGGGAAGTGTTATCTTATGAACTCCCGGATCTGTTGGCTTCTTATTATACTAAAGAAAAGGATTATTCACAGAAGATAGGTTATTTACTTACCTATAATTATACCGGACAAGGTGCTGATCGTACTCCGTTTGATAATATTTGGACAAAAATGTACGAGAATATTAGTTATGCAAATAGTATTTTGTACAATTTGAAGGGGAAGGAAGGGCGTTTCCGTTATTATGATTTCTACAAGGGAGAGGCGTTAGCTTTGAGGGCATTTATGCATTTTGAATTGTGTTGTGCTTTTGCTCCCGCTTACCGGGAGGAGACTGTTGCGACTCCTGCTATACCCTATTGTGAAACCTATGAACCTCTGGTTTATCCTTTCCGGACAGTTGGAGATATTTATCGAAAAGTAATCAAGGATTTGAAGGATGCTGAGGTGTTGTTGAAAGACGAAGAAAAGTATATGAATTCGTTGCAGGGGCATGCGCTTCGGGAAAACACTCCGGGGGTATCGGCTTTTATGACAGAGCGGCAATTCCATTTAAATTTGTACGCCGTACAAGGATTATTGGCCCGGGTCTATTGGATGAAAAACGATATGGATAGCGCCGTGATTTATGCGAAGAAGGTGATCGGTTCAGAGAAATTTGCCCTTACGGAGAAAATTTATTTGCAGGATGAATATGCTTCTCGAATCTCAATTAATGAAACGTTATGGGGAGTACGCGGACAAGGGAAATGGGCAGAAAAATTAGATGAATCTTTCAATAATCCATCGAATGAGCCGAGAATGTTATTGTTACCATTTAATGGTTACTATATTTATGAAGGTATGTATGATGAAGGAATGTTTCCTCAGTCTTGGGGATTTGAACAACTTTTTCAAGTGGAAGAATATCAGGGAGAGCAAGATTTCCGCATGAATTGGTTCCGTCTCTATGATTCGGGAGAAAACTCAAGATATCGGCATTTTTATAAAATCTATGACCAAAAGGGGAAACTGGAAGGGAAAAAGGGGGTAAATATGATTCGTCTTCCGGAAATGTATTTGATTATGGCTGAGGGATTGTTGAAAAAGGATCAGGTTGCGGAGGCAAGAAGATATTTTGATAAATACACAGAGTCGCGTGGTTTTATTTGGCGGGATGAGGTGAAAAATCCATTTAATATGGATTTAATTAATAAAGAATACCGAAAAGAATTGATGGGAGAAGGGCGAATGTGGTTTAATATGAAACGTCAGAACATGACCCTAAATAGTTGCATGAATTACGGCATGACATTCCCGGGATCAGACGAAGTGTACGTATGGCCGATTCCGGAAGACGAGTTCGAATTCCGGGAAGGAGGAAAAGAAGGTGTTTATAACCCAGAAGCTGAAAATGAGGAGAAAACCAATTAAAACGTGGTATTATGAATAAAATGAAATGGATTTTTACCTTGGGAATCATGGGAATGATGGGCTCGTGTCATACCGGTGATTATTTGAATTACGAGGAACCTAAAGAGGGGATATATTGTAGCGGAAGAGAGACAATATCTTATATAACGACGACATTCGATGATTGGGAAGCCAGCAATACGAAAGAGGCGTATGCCAGATTTAATATATCCGGTTTTACCGCTGATGTTGAGCGTGAAATTTCGTTAGAACTGGTGGATTCATTGACAACCGCTATTGAAGGTCAAGATTATGAGGTGGTTGAACATATCGCTATTCCTGCCGAGAGCGAGTATGCCTATATCCCCGTGATTCGGTGGAATCGCCGTCAAGAGGGAGACGATAGACCGGATAAAATTAGTGTCGGATTCCGTCTCGTGGAGAATGAGAATTTTATACCGGTAACCTTGGGAGGGACGGCAATACAATTTGTTTACAAAAAGACTGTTCTCCAACAGCCTAAATGGTGGGATGTCCAGTATCTAGGACTTTGGTCTGCAGATGTAATGTATAAGTTTTTAGAACAATATGATGCGTTAGCTGAAACGAATCCAGATGTTTATGCTTCTATTCAACGGTATGCCGGAGATCATTTCAGTAAAGCTACTTATTGGCCATGGCAGGTTCATTATATGTTGTCAAGGTATATTTTATCTCCTTTATATCAATATTATCAAGCACATCG
>PPYF01494670.1_pt1 | contig 11606 bp, 6 predicted proteins | sample 1559871 | NCBI WGS metagenome assembly PPYF01 (sample SAMN08240021, study PRJNA423297) | Human gut metagenome, whole genome shotgun sequencing project. | reverse complement strand
TTTTTTTATTCCCACTCAATGGTTGCAGTTGCCTTAAAAAGCTTTATAAAACAGGCTTTTTAAGGTGTTAATTGTTTTTTGGTGGGGTTTTTGGTGGGAATGTTATTTTGAAATCGATTGGTTCCCGTTGAAATGTACTAAGCTAGAAGATGGAAAAGAAACATTAATAATTCCTACCATTTCATTAGTGATAACTTCATCAGCACCATCCCATAGATGTGAGTAGTGTTTCAAGGTGATTTCAGGAGAAGAGTGTCCTAAACGTTTTGATAGAATAAGTACAGAAACATTTAATTCATTAATTAACAGTGATGCATGGCTGTGGCGGAGCCCCTTCGCTTGGATAGGTTTTACGTGAGCAATCTTGGCGTACCTTTTAATAATCCTTGAGATTGTAGATTTTAGCATAGGTAAGCCATCGTATGAAAAGATAAAATCGTTCTCGTGTCCTAGTCCAATCTTTTTTTGAGCTTCACGCCATTTTTTTAACACATCAATTGTATCTTTATCTAAACTAATCATCCTTTTGCCGTCTTTAGTCTTCGAATAGGAATTACGAGTCCATTCTTTTTTGTTTTTAACAATAAGCATATGATGAACTCGTAGACGTTGCTTATCAAAGTCAACATCATTCCATTGAAGGGCACAACCTTCATTTACACGTACGCCAGTCATGAAATATACCCAAATCATCACGAAGTTTAAATGTTCATATACATCTTCAATGTAAATTTTCGAAATAACAGCTTCAAATTCGCTCTTAGTCCAATATGGGATATTACTTTTTCCTTTAGGAATTGCATTAGATTGCTTAGAAATATTTTTTTCTACATATCCCATTTGCAAAGCATAGTCCAATGATTTCCTAAACATGCCAAAGATGAGGCTAGCATATCCTTGTGAATATCCGGCACCACCCTCATCTTGACTAGTCAGTAACCATGTACGAAACATCTGGACTTGTTCGAGTGTAATCGAACGAAGTGTTGTGTCACCAAAACGATCACAAAGCTGTAAAAGATTTTTCTCTCGAACTGAAAATGTGCTGTGCTCAACTGTTGTTCTATAATATGGAATATAATGTTCTTCCATAAATTGTCGATATTTCATCCGGTAGTTAGAATAACCTTGAGATTGCTGATATTCATATTTCAACCGAGTTAATTCCTTATTTGCTTCTGCAGCTGAATTAAATGGATTTCCGTGTTGATCTACCCTTGATTTCTTTCGTATACGTTTCCCCGTAACTCTATCTTTACCAAATTCGGTTTGAATAAAAAATTTACCGTCTTTGTCAGTATAGACTCCAGGAAATTTAGTTTTCTGTTGATTTTGTGGCATTTTTACTCCTTATAAAGTGAAACACCCAGAATTTCTTCAACAGCAACGATAGGGACATGCCCCAAACGTCGATTATTATAAAAGGCATATCCCTTTTGTACCATAATTTGCTTAGCTTGTCTAATAATTGAAATGGCAGTATAGGGACTGTAACCCATTTTAATTAAATCTTCTTTGTTCATTGTTTGTTTCATAATTAATAATCCTCTTGAAATTTCTATACTTTATTGAGATAATAATAGTAAGTAATAGGTATTATTACTGAGTTATTGAGTTTGTTTCTGAAACCGACCAAAGTATAGAAACAAGCTCTTTTTTTATTTTTACTCAAAGTAACTTTCATATCATTATCCTTTAACTTTTTGAATAATAGCTGATGTACATCTTTACATATGCATCAGTAAAATCAACGTTTTTGATCATTCAACTTAACAATCTGTATTAAAATTATTATTTTTTTTTGTTTCTTCGATAAACCTATTTAAAATTTTCTTTAGTAATTTATCTCGATTATCTTCTCTTGTATTTGATCTAATAGTTGACTCAAAAATGGCATTTCGTTCTTCTAAAGAGTAGCATTCTAATAAAATGTTCTTACATTCAACTGAAGTTGAGTTTTTATAGGTACCTAAGCCACAGACTTTGGCATCTTGAATTGCCTGATACATGGTTGTTAAGATTTTTCGAACATGCCAACTTGTCATTTTCCCAAATGTGTGGTTTTCTCCAGTTTTTAATTCGTGTTTTTGGAGTCTAGTAAGGATTCTTCTTTTAGTTGAACCTCTATTTGACTTTAAAAATTTTAAGGGTAGAAATGAAATAACTTCTTCATCAATCAATTTTGATAAAGTGGTTTCAGACAATTCATCAATGATGTAAGTTAGAAATTCAGTTAAGTACTCGTTTCGCTTACATTCCCTATAAATTTTCTTTAATTTTTTATTACACCAAAAGACTGATTCTTCAATAGCTTTGATGTATTCAACCATAGCTATTGAAATTACAGATTCAAGATACTGAATAATTTTATTTTCGTTTAAATCCGATAAGTAGTGGGAACCTAATTTTTTAGATATCCAACGATCAGCTAGTTCAATTTCGTACCTGAATACTTCCAGGCCATCTAGTGTTGAATTATTCTTACGAATTTTCTTGTTCTTTTTTGCTTTTTCAATCTTATTATAAAATGTATGTTTTTCGCCATTACAAATTGTTGCGGTTAAAATTGAAAAATCATTTTTATTTCTACTGGTTCGATGTTTTTTTAGATCAGCTTGTCTGCCTCTTGCAAGTGATTTGAATAATAATTGTCGCGTTTGGAGAGATGGTAGTTGATCGAAAGCAACTGTAAAAGCTAATTCAATTTTTTTAAAGATAACATTATTCAAATCATAAATAATTTCAATATTATAATCATCTTTCAACTTCTTTAGCACATTTTCTAATCTACCCCTAATACCTTCAATATTAGTGGTCTCAAAATTAATATTGGGACTGTTAAGTTGGATGACAGCATATTTTTTCACATATCCTAGTTCTTTTAAACTAATAATTACTTTCCCAATATCTTCAGATTGAATGGTGATTTTATTTAAAGAATTATTAGAATTAAATTCTAACGTTGTAGTTTCACTATAAATTGGCTTAACAAGTGCTTCGTCATCAATTATTATTGTAGGATCAGTAATTGATACGACACAATTGTCAATTCCCCAATAGCAAGGGAGCTCGGAAAAACACGATCGAATTACATTTTCGTTATTTAGCATCCGTTGTAATTTTTCTTTTTCCCTCAGCTTTTGAAGCTCTAATTCACCGACAGATAAACATCTTTTCTCAGATTTCTTTGTATTAAGCATTTGTTTTCCTTTCCGTCTTTCTTTTGAAAGACACTTTTTTGATATTTTTGAACAAATCAATTTATCCGAATATAGTATGTCATATAAACTCAAAACTTCTTGAAAAATGGAAGAAAAAAATCTCATTTTTGGATTCCTGGCTTTTGTTTTTTCGAAAAAGACATCAAACAAGCTTAATTTGACTTTTTTCTACATAATACTTATACGTAAGAAACAGTTAATCAACTTGCCTGTCCAATCAATTTATATGAATACGACTTTTGAAAGCCCCCTTTCTTTTTGATTTTTTTGAATAAATCAATCCATTCGTATAAAGTATGCCATAAAAACGCAAAATTTCTTGAAAAAAAAGAAAAAAAAGCTCTCATTTTGATTCCTGGCTTATGTTTTTTCGAAAAAAACATCAAATAAGCTTAATTTGACTTTTTTCTACATAATACTATCTATTTCATTCTATACGTCAGAAACAGTTAATTAACTTGCTTGTGCAATCAATTTATATGCATATGATTTTTGAAACTCTTCTGGTCTATTATGTCCGAGAGCACGAGATACAATTAAGCAGGCCTTTCGATCCAGGACGACTCCCCTTAATTCTCCTCTTAGAAAAATTTTTTCTTTTTTATTCTTGATATCTTTGAGATCTCTTGCGACAAGAAGATAAAGTCGTTTTGCATATTCTGCTCGATATTTATGTGGCTTTAAAGCAGTTGGAACTTGAAACACACGCTTTTTACCAGCTAGCTTAAACTCCTCAACAAGCCTCTCTAATTCTTCTTTGTCTCGTGTGATAATCGGAACCCAACGATCTCTAGCTCCTTTTGTTTTATGCTTTTTACCAATGATTTTAAGATAGTATCGACCATCTTCACGTTGGTGTAGAGAATCACCTGTAATTGCCTTTAATTCATTTTTTCGTAGCCCAGTGGCAGATACGATTGAAAACCAACGATTATTCGTTTCTTCAGACATTCTGTCGTCATTAGATTTTAAGCGATTATTCCTTTTGTTAGCTCGATATCGAATATCTGTAGCAATAAAAGCAGTAGAAGACACGCCTAAAACTTTTGCCAATGCTGCTTTATAGGTTGACTGGGTTGGTGCAGAAAGCCCAGTTTTTTTACAATGTTCTAAGTATTGATTTACTAAGTCAATCCATCCATCTACATTCTTAGATTTTTCAAGAGCTTCTAACTCTTCGGCAGTAGCTGTTGCAGCAACAAAGTAAGCGAATCTGCTCCAGGAACCAGCATAGTTATGGAGCGTTCGATCGGTATGAATTAAATGAATATCCTCTCCTGTTTTTTTGGATTCATTTCGCTTGATACCTTTACCCTTCTTGAAGCGCGTGACTAGATTAGTTAAACCTTTTGATTGGACGAATTGTTTACGGCCTTCGAAAGTAGTTAGAGAATCCATTTGTTCTTTCTGGGCTTTCTCTCTAGCTTTTCGTCGTTCAGAACGACTTCGTTTCCTCTTTGACATAGTTCTTTCCTTTCTATAGAAGATAATGTACGTTTAAAGAAAATCTTAACAAGAATCTTAAGGTCTTTTAATTCAAGTTGAAGTAGTGCAGTGACATAAAGCTTGTATTCACTGATTAGTATCTTCCCTTTGCTAAGGGCGCTTCTTAATTGATGGCTAAGAAGTTAACCAAGCCATTTTACAACATGACAAGTTGACTCAATTCAAATAAGATGTAGAGTTCCACCTTACAGATAAAAATCTGTTGTTTTTTTCTTTTTACTCTTTTTCAGGTTTAAATGCTTTAAATTTAGCGACTGAGATAAGCTAGTTTTTTTGTATTTGATTTTTTTGACTTTTGTTATTTACTTTCGTTCTTATACTCTTATACTTTACTTTGTTATGATCAAAAATTTTTTTACTGCTATTGACATTACTTTTATTATCTATACATTTTTTTTAGTTAGTGAAATACAAAAATTGGTTCTTTCTTAACTCAGCTTAAACCTGCTGTTTACACGATAGCTACCTCCTTTTAAATATTAAAAAAAACGTAGCTAATTAGTTACGTCTCTACTTAATCAATCTTTAGATATCTATAGTATGCCATAAATTGATCATTATAAAAAACAAATTTTCTTTCTCTTTTGTGTTATACGGTTTTATTTGGGACTGTGTGTTTAGCGTGACTTTCACATACGTTTCTGTCAACGCTAAACACACAGAAAAATCAGCGACGTAATAAAAAGAATAGAATTGCTTGAAATAGTATTCGGATGTAAATGCACTAAAGTTTCTTATACAGATTAAAAAAATAGACAAAAAGAACATAATGCAATTCATATTTGCTTATTTTCTATTAACAGGACTTACGTTACACTTTATTTAAGAAATTTTACGCCAGATGATTTTGAGGCAACATTGAATTCTATAACTAAGCAGATGAAGGAACTTGGATATGAGAGATTAATTTTATTACTTTGGAGCTCACAAATGATCAATCTTTAACAGTACTTATGAAGTTATCTTAAAACAAATTAAACACACTGAGATAAGTATATCAGTGTATTTTTGTGGTAAAATATAGAAGATTAGGAAGAACCAATACAAGTACTTTTTCAAAAGTATTTGAACTAAATATATTGAAAGTTTCAATATGATTTAATAAGATTTACAACATGAGAAAGGTTGCTTTATGGCAATAGATATTAGTGAAGAACAGTTGGCTATGGAGTCGGCTGACTTATTAAAAATTCTCTTAAAAGATCGAACGACAAAGAAAAACATAGTTTGGGCGACGCATTCTTATGAATTGTTAGGAAAGGGATTTGCTCCAAGTGATCGCATCACTCCAAGTAGGGTAACGGGAGCCTATGCAAACTTGATTCAACCTCGATCAGAAAAGTCCAAGTATGAGCAAAAAGACCGGACCAAGATTAGAGCCGAAGTTTTTACTCCAACATGGTTAGTTGAAAAGCAAAATGGCTACGTGGAAGCTGAACTTGAAGCTCTAGATCTTAAAGATTATATCCAAGTGCGTTGGCTAGAAATTACCTGTGGTGAAGCACCTTATATGGTAACGCGTTATGATACAGTAACTGGTGAGGAAATCCCTTTATCTGAACGAGTTGGTTTTGTTGATAGAAAATTACAGCGCATTAGTCGTGAGGTTTCAAATGAAGCCAACTTCTATGAACTTGTAAAAGAGGTCTATCGTGCTTCCTATGGCTATGAGTATCAAGGAGATTCCTTGCTTTTGGCGCGTGAAAACCTTTTAGCGACCTTTGAGGACTACTATTTAGCTAAGACTGGAAATCAACCAACATTGGAACAGAAGAAAGAAATTGCGACTATTATCTCTTACAATGTCTTTCAGATGGATGGATTAAAAAAGATCAGTCCTTTTTCGGATAGACAAGAGCAATCTCAACAGTTAAGTTTGTTTTTTGATGAGCTAGAAGTTCAAGAAGTAGAAGAATCTAAAACCAAAATTAAATACTGGAAAAAGAATAAGATGATAGGTTTTGATAGCCTATCTAGTGAGGAAAGTGAAATGAAATTTGATGTCGTGATAGGAAATCCGCCGTATCAGGATAATACATTAGGTGATAATGATACCTATGCACCAGCAATATATCCTTCATTTATGGAAGAATCATTTCAAATTGGCAGAAAAGTATGTTTAATTACGCCTGGTAGATATTTGTTTTCTGCTGGTAGGTTATCCAAAGAATGGCATGAAAAGATATTACATGATACACATTTCAAGATATTGTTTTACGAACAGAAAAGTAAAAATGTATTTATAAATACAGATATTAAAGGAGGAGTAGCTATTTGTTATAGAGATGAAGATAAAAGTTTTGGAGAAATTGGAACATTTATTCCACATGAAGAATTAAGAAACATACTACGAAAAGTTGAGGTTAAAGAAAAGCAAAGTTTATCTGATTTAATAACTAATCCTTTAAGTCATAAATTTACTCAAAAGTTAAAAGATATTCATCCAGAAGTTGTATCAATTGCTAGTAAAACATTTGATTTACGTTCTAATGTATTAGATAGATTGAATGACATTATTTTTTTTGATGCAGTTCCTGATAATGAGAATGAATATATTCAAATATTGGGCTTATTTAATAAACAAAGAGCATTTAAGTTTGTTAGAAAAGATTTTATAAAAGCTCCTCAAAACATTAATACATATAAAGTTTTTATCCCTGAGTCAAATGGTAGTGGAGCTCTAGGTGAAATCTTGTCAACTCCCTTAATTGGCGCTCCCTTAGTAGGTCATACTCAAACTTTTATTTCTATTGGTGATTTTAAAACAAAAGCGGAAGCAGAAGCTTGTTTAAAATATATTAAAACTAAATTCTCAAGAGTATTGCTTGGAGCTTTGAAACTAACTCAACACAATCCTTCCCCAATTTGGGCTAAGGTCCCACTCCAAGATTTTACCGACAATTCGGACATTGATTGGACACAATCAGTGGCTGATATTGACCGTCAGCTCTATCAAAAATATGACCTTTCTCCTGAAGAGATTGCCTTTATTGAGACTCATGTAAAGGAGATGGATTGATGGTAGAAATAAAAACTACGAAAGAGATTCATCCTAAAATCTATGCCTACACTACACCTACGGTAACAAGCAATGAGGGTTGGATTAAGATTGGTTATACGGAGCGTGATGTCACTCAACGGATTAAAGAACAAACGCATACTGCTCATATAGATACAGATGTCTTATGGACGGGAGACGCAGCTTATACGGAAGAGCCTGATAAAGGAAAGACTTTTAAGGATCATGATTTTCACCATTTCCTTTCTTTCCATGATGTGGAACGTCGTCCTAAGACAGAATGGTTCTATTTTAATGGGACTCCTGAAAAATCTAAAAATCTCTTCGATAAGTTTGTTCAGCATGATTTGTCTGGTTATCAGCCTGGAAAAGGACAGGACTATACTCTGCGACAAGAGCAAGAAGAAGCAATTTCTAAGACCTTAGATTATTTCAAGAATCAACCAGGAAGCAAATTTCTTTGGAATGCCAAACCACGTTTTGGTAAGACCTTGTCTACCTATGATCTGGCTCGACGTATGGAAGCTGTCAATGTCTTGATTGTTACAAACAGACCTGCCATTGCTAACTCATGGTATGATGATTTTGAAAAATTCATAGCAGGCCAAACGACTTACAAGTTTGTTTCAGAGTCAGACAGTCTTAAGAATCGACCAACCTTATCTCGAAAAGAATTTCTTGTTTTCTTAGATGATGATGTACGACAACTTGCTTTTATCAGTCTTCAAGACTTGAAAGGTTCTGTTTATTTAGGCGGTGAACACGATAAACTCAAGTGGGTGACTGACCTACACTGGGATTTATTGGTCATCGATGAGGCTCATGAAGGAGTTGATACCTTTAAGACTGACCAAGCCTTTAATAAGATCCGTCGAAACTTTACTTTGCATCTTTCTGGAACTCCATTTAAGGCATTGGCCAAGGGAGAGTTTACAGAGGAGCAGATCTACAACTGGTCTTATGCAGATGAACAGTCTGCCAAATCTACTTGGTCCCCTGAGCAAGAGGAGGAAAATCCTTATGAAAGCTTGCCTCAGTTAAATCTCTTTACCTATCAAATGTCTCAGATGATTGGCGAGGAGTTAGAAAAAGGTGCTCAACTCGATGGTGAAAACATTGACTATGCTTTTGACTTGAGTGAATTTTTCGCAACAGATGATAAAGGGAAATTCATCCATGAGCAAGATGTCAGAAATTGGTTAGATACGCTATCAAGCAATGAAAAATATCCATTTTCAACCAAGGAACTTCGGAATGAACTCAAGCATACTTTTTGGTTGTTAGAGCGTGTAGCCTCGGCAAAAGCCTTGAAAGAACTTCTAGAAGAACACCCCATTTATGAAAACTACAAGATTGTTCTAGCTGCTGGTGACGGGCGTATGTCTGAGGAAGACGATAAGGTCACACTCAAATCCTTAGACTTGGTTAGAAAAGCGATAGTAGAAAATGACAAAACCATTACCCTATCTGTAGGCCAGTTGACGACAGGTGTGACTATCCCTGAATGGACAGGAGTATTGATGTTATCAAACTTGAAATCACCTGCCCTTTATATGCAGGCTGCTTTCCGTGCTCAAAACCCATACTCATGGAGTGATAGCAAAGGGAATCACTTCCGTAAAGAAAAAGCTTATGTATTTGATTTTGCGCCAGAAAGAACCCTGATTCTCTTTGATGAGTTTGCGAACAATTTATCACTTGCAACTGCAGGAGGCGGTGGAACTTCTGCAACTCGTGAAGAGAACATCAGAGAACTCTTGAATTTCTTCCCTGTAATAGCAGAAGACCGTGCAGGTAAGATGGTTGAAATCGATGCTAAGGCAGTACTAACCATACCTCGTCAAATAAAAGCTAGGGAAGTCCTCAAACGAGGCTTTATGTCCAATCTCCTTTTTGATAATATCAGTGGCATTTTCCAAGCCAGTCAAACAGTTCTAGACATCTTAAATGAACTACCAGTTGAAAAGGAAGGGAAGTTACAAACACCTTCTGATTTACTAGATTTTTCAAATGTTACAGTGGATGATGAGGGCAATGCAGTAGTTGACCATGAAATCGTGGTCAATCAACAAACTCTAATGTTCGGCGAAAAAATTTATGGACTTGGACAGTCTGTTGTTGAACTAGTCAAAAAAGATGAGGAACGAACTCAAAAACAGCTAGTCAATGACTTGAGTAAGACAGTTTCTTCGGTAATTGTAGAAGAATTGAAAGCTGGATATGACCTTAAAACTCGGGAAACAGACAACATTAAGAAACAAATTGTAGCAACATTTGAGAACGAAGTTCGAAAAAATGAGATAGAACGTAAAATTTCTGAAGCTCGTATCAAGGAAAAACTGCAACTACAGCTCAAAGATGCAAATGATAAGGAGCAAAAAGATAAGATTCAAGAAGATCTTGAAAAACAAATAGAAGAAAATAATCTTGTCCATAAAGAAAAACTGGAACAAACACTCAAAAATGAAGTGGAAAAAATGCCTGAGAAGTTTATCGAACAGGTTGAGATAAAACGTGTTGAACAGTTGAAGCAATCAGCTCAGGACGAGATTCGTGATCACCTTCGAGGCTTTGCACGAACAATCCCTAGTTTTGTCATGGCGTATGGCAATCAATCTCTAACACTTGATAATTTTGATACCTTTGTTCCTGAGCATGTCTTCTTTGAAGTAACGGGGATTACGATTGACCAATTTCGTTATTTAAGGGACGGTGGACAAGATTTTGCAGGACATCTATTCGATCGAGCAACATTTGATGAAGCCATTCAAGAATTTCTCCGCAAGAAAGAGGAGTTGGCAGATTATTTTAAAGATCAAAAAGAAGATATCTTTGACTATATTCCACCTCAAAAAACCAACCAAATTTTCACTCCTAAACGGGTAGTGAAGAGAATGGTGGATGATCTTGAGAAAGAAAACCCAGGAATCTTTGATGACCCATCTAAGACATTTATTGATTTGTACATGAAGTCAGGGCTCTATATTGCTGAACTTGTTAAGCGACTATATAATAGCGAAGGTTTGAAAGATGCATTTACAAATCCTGAAGAGCGCTTAAAACATATCCTAGAAAACCAAGTTTATGGATTAGCGCCTTCAGAAATTATCTATAACATTTCTACTAACTTTATCTTTGGAAATCTCTCCCAAGATATCAGTAGAAAGAACTTTGTTTTAGAAGATACCATTCCAGCTGCTAAAGAAGGACGCATACAAGAATTAGTAGATAAATATTTTGGGTAGATGATACAGTGATTTTAAAAAAATATAGATTTCCTTAGATTCTAGTAGTCCCTGTTTTTCCTATTCTAATTATGGTTCATATGATAGAAAAGATGTGATAAAGCAACATGATCTACAATCGGACAAATTTTTTATAACTAATTTTTAGATATTTTAGATACAAGTTATTTATAAATAGACTAAATCAATCACTATTTTAAAATTAATAAAATTTTAGTACAATTTAATTTTCAGAAATATTTAAAGAATAGTTAGTAAGGTATTTAAAATTGAAGTTTTAATAAGTTGGATGAAAAAAATAGGAGTTTATTATGGTAAAAATTACTTTAAAACAAAGATTATTTGCTAATGAACCAATTTCTATAGATGACATTTCAAATAATCATACTTTAGACGAAAAATATGAAGATGAATTTAAAATTACAAAAAAGACAAAATCAGAGTTAGAACAATTGGTTAGTCTTATAAACACTTTTATTGATAAATCTTTGAGAATACCTGCATTTGAATCTTTTCATTTTGGATATAAAATTCCCAAGATTAGGTGTGGAGATTTTGATTTTTTAAAAATCAATAAAACCAATGTCATAAATATTGAATTTAAAAATATATCAG
>PPYF01306053.1_pt1 | contig 11607 bp, 8 predicted proteins | sample 1559871 | NCBI WGS metagenome assembly PPYF01 (sample SAMN08240021, study PRJNA423297) | Human gut metagenome, whole genome shotgun sequencing project. | reverse complement strand
CTTTATCATGGGCAAGTGCCGGTGGTCTTGGATTTAGAGGTTCAAAGAAATCTACTCCATATGCTGCACAGATGGCAGCAGAAACAGCTACAAAGGCAGCTTTAATCCATGGATTAAAGACAGTTGACGTATTCGTTAAGGGACCAGGTTCAGGAAGAGAGGCAGCTATCCGTGCCCTTTCAGCATGTGGTCTTGAGGTTACATCAATCAGAGACGTTACTCCGGTACCTCACAATGGATGTCGTCCACCAAAACGTAGAAGAGTCTAATCAGGAGGTATAGATTAAAATGGCAGTTAATAAAGTACCTGTACTTAAGAGATGCAGATCACTTGGTTTAGAGCCAAGTTATTTAGGATATGATAAGAAGTCTAGAAGAAACCTTACAAGAGCAAACAGAAAGGTGTCTGAGTACGGACTTCAGTTAAGAGAAAAGCAGAAAGCTAAATTCATCTATGGTGTTTTAGAGAAGCCTTTCCGTAACTACTACAAGAAAGCAGATCAGATGAAAGGATTAACAGGTCTCAACCTTATGACAATCCTTGAGTCAAGAATTGACAACGTAATCTTCCGTCTTGGTTTCGCAAGAACAAGAAAAGAAGCTAGACAGATCGTTGATCACAAGTTCGTTACAGTAAACGGAAAAGTTGTTAACATCCCTTCATACCTTGTAAAGGCTGGCGATGTTATCGAAATTAAAGAGAGCAAAAAGAATACTCAGAGAATGAAAGATATCGTCGAGGTAGCTGGCGGAAGAATCGTTCCGGAGTGGTTAGACGTAGATGCTGAGAAATTACAGGGAACTGTAAAAGACTTACCTACACGTGAGCAGATTGATGTTCCTGTAGATGAGATGCTCATCGTCGAGTTATATTCTAAGTAAAATTAGGTTGATTTGCCGGGGATTTATTTCCCGGCTTATCCACTCTTTGATAACATATAACAACGATACCCGAGAAGGAGGGAATTTGAAGTGTTCGATTTTGAAAAACCAAAAATTGAAATCGCAGAAATTTCAGAAGACAAGACATATGGCAGATTTGTTGTAGAGCCATTAGAGAGAGGTTACGGTACAACACTTGGAAACTCTTTAAGACGTATCATGCTTTCTTCTTTACCGGGCGCTGCAGTAAGCCAGGTCAAGATTGATGGTGTTTTACATGAATTCAGCTCTATTCCTGGTGTTAAGGAAGATGTTACAGAAATCATCATGAATATCAAGAACCTTGCAATTCGCAATAATAGTTCTACAAATGAACCAAAGGTTGCATATATCGAATTCGAAGGTGAAGGCGTTGTTACAGCAGCCGATATTCAGGTTGATTCAGATATCGAGATTTTGAATCCTGAGTTAGAGATTGCACACTTGAATGGTGGAGCAGATTCTAAGCTTTACATGGAGCTTACAATCACTAACGGCAGAGGTTATGTCGGAGCAGAGAAGAACAAGAACGAGGATACACCAATCGGAGTTCTTGCTGTAGATTCAATCTACACTCCTGTTGAGCGTGTTAATCTTACTGTAGAGAATACCCGTGTAGGTCAGGTTACAGATTACGATAAGCTTACATTAGATGTATTTACAAATGGTACATTGGAGCCGGACGAGGCAGTCAGCCTTGCAGCTAAGGTGTTAAGTGAGCACTTAAATCTGTTCATCGATCTTTCAGAGGCAGCACAGCAGGTTGACGTTATGGTCGAGAAGGAAAACGATGCTCAGGAGAAGGTTCTTGAGATGAACATCGATGAGCTTGAGCTTTCAGTTCGTTCATACAACTGCTTAAAGCGTGCAGGAATCAACACTGTTGCAGAGCTTATCAATAGAACACCTGAGGACATGATGAAGGTTCGTAATCTTGGACGCAAGTCTTTAGAGGAAGTTTTAGCAAAATTAAAAGAATTAGGTTTAGAGTTAAATCAGACTGAGGAATAATTCATTCGAATAATCCTTGCACTGATTCTTCTAAATAAATTAGTCATATATAAATTTTAAATATCATATTTATGTTTATGTGTGACAAAACTCATAGCGGCAGGGCCAGTAAGACCAAAGAGCGTGACCGTGTCTGATACATGAGTGGCAACTGATTTGAGCATTTGCTTTTTGAAATAAGGCAAAGCTTTATCACAACAAGATACGATGTCTGGCAGTAAGACCGAAGAGCGTGACCGGATGTCCCACAAATGGAGGAAATTAAAATGGCAAAATATCGTAAGTTAAGCAGAACATCAAGCCAGAGAAAGGCTTTACTCAGAGGTCAGGTTACACAGCTTCTTGTTAACGGAAAGATCGTTACTACAGAGGCTAAGGCTAAAGAGGTTCGTAAGATCGCTGAGGGTCTTATCGCATTAGCAGTAAAAGAGAAAGACAACTTCGAAGAGGTTACTGTAACAGCTAAGGTTGCCCGCAAGGACAAAGATGGCAAGAGAGTAAAAGAGGTTGTAGACGGAAAGAAAGTTACTGTTTATGACGAAGTAGAGAAGAAAATCAAGAAGGATTCTGCTTCACGTCTTCATGCCAGAAGACAGATGCTCAAGGTTCTTTACACAGCTAAAGAGTCTGACGGCACAAAGAAGGGAACAAAGACTATCGATGTAACAAACAAGTTATTCGATGAGATCGCTCCTAAGTATGCTGATCGTAACGGTGGTTACACAAGAATCGTTAAGATTGGACAGCGTAAAGGTGACGGAGCTTTAGAGGTTCTCCTTGAGTTAGTTTAATATTTAATCGGTATAAATCTTAGACTAAATAAAACCAGAGATTTGAGTGGATGACACTCACTTCTCTGGTTTTTTATATTACTAAGATAATTATTCTAAACTTTGAGAAAAACTGATGCGTCTTACTTGCATGTATAGTTCGACTGCCTTTGGTTTGAATTCGTAACTGTAACGCATAAAAATACCCCTTTCACTGGATATCCAGTAAGAGGGGTATATATTAATTTCACACGGCTTTTTATAAATGCGCTTAATTATTTATTTTTTGCTGCAGCCTGCTCGTCATTGTACTTCTGAACACACTTCTTGATTCTGTCATATGGTGAGAGAAGATCACTGATAGAACAGTCGTGGTTTAATGTATCAATGAGGTATGCGATGTATTTGCTCATGTCACAGCTGATATAGTACTCCTTAGAGAGAAGCTCCGGTGACTGGTAGATAAGGTTTGTTGTAACTACTCTGTAGATGAGACCCTCCTCGTAGGCTTTGTCAAATGAAGCGAAGCCGTTTGTGAAGAGACCGAATGTAGAAACAACAAAGATTCTGTTAGCTTTACGCTTCTTGAGCTCTCTTGCTGTATCTATCATACTCTCGCCGGAAGAAATCATATCATCGATGATAAGAACATCCTTACCCTCTACATTTGTTCCGAGGAACTCATGAGCTACGATAGGGTTACGTCCGTCAACGATACGGCTGTAATCACGACGCTTGTAGAACATACCCATGTCTACTCCGAGTACGTTTGCAAGGTAGATAGCACGGTTTGTAGCGCCCTCATCAGGAGAGATAATCATAAGATGGTCAGCATCAATAGTGATATCCTTTACGTTCTTTAAGATGCCCTTAATGAACTGGTAAGAAGGCATTACATTCTCAAAGCCGTTCAGAGGAATAGCATTTACCACACGAGGGTCATGAGCATCGAAGGTGATGATATTGTCTACACCCATGTTGATAAGCTCCTGAAGAGCCAATGGACAGTCAAGAGACTCACGGCCTGTACGTCTGTGCTGACGGCTCTCATAAAGGAAAGGCATGATAACTGTGATTCTTCTTGCTTTTCCGCCGGCTGCAGCGATAACACGCTTTAAGTCTGCGTAGTGGTCATCAGGTGACATGTGGTTTGTCTGACCGCATACTGTATAGGTAAGACTGTAGTTGGTTACATCTACCATGATGTACAGATCATAACCACGAACTGACTGGTTGATAACACATTTAGCTTCGCCGGAACCGAATCTAGGTGTAGAAGGCTTGATAATGTAGCTGTTTTTGTAGTAGTCCTTGAAAGCACTCTCGTTAGCATGCTGATGCTCTCTGTGCTCTCTCCAGCCCTGTAAGTATGCATCTACTTTCTGGGCAAGACCTATACAACTGTCGGTTGCAACAAGTCCAAGTGTACCGGTTGGCATAGTCTCCAAAATTCTCTCATCGTTTGGCATTGTTATTCCTCCATATAACCATATAATAAATAAACTAAATATATAATATAAAAAGCGTTATTTGGAAAGACGCTTTTTAATTCGTATGTCATCTCCAAAGAGCTTGATAAAACTATAATTGCTTGAAATTCTTGAAAGTGTTCTCTCGGAGTAAATCTCTGCTATCTGCTCCAGATTCAGATTAGTGGAAATAATAGTAGATTTCTGTCGCAGTATGCGCTCATTTACACAAAGGAAAAGCTGTGATGTGGTAAATGAGTTGGAAAGCTCGGTTCCGAGATCGTCTATGATAAGTAAATCACAGTCGAATATATTCTGGTGCGCTGCGATAGCATCTGCATCCTTTTCAAACACACCTTTGCTTAATATATCAAATAATTGGAATGCTGTAAAGTAAATTACGGAGTAACCTGCATCTAAAAGCTCTTTTGCAATGCAATTAGATAAAAAAGTCTTTCCGACACCGGTATTACCGTAGAAAAATATGTTTTTAGGTTTGTTTTCAAAATTGTCTATAAATTCATGACAGTTCGTCACTGCAAGCTTTGCTGTGGCAAGAGCAGACAGCCCTGTCGCAGGATTTTTCTGCTCATCTGAGTAATAATCGAATGAGAGCGTGGAAAAATTCTCTCTTGACAAAATCTCCCTGATATTGGACTGCGAATAAACGGTATTGATAATAGCCTGTTTGAAACAATGACATTTCTGACCGTCTATGTATCCTGTATCATGGCAATCTGGACAGGTGTAAATAGGTTCAAAATAATCAAGCGGATATCCGAGTGTGGATAGAAGAGCAGCACGCTCCTCCTTATAGTCCTCGATTGCAAGGCGTAAAGCGGCAAGAGCATTCTCATCACCATCCATAAGCCTGTACGCCTGCCTGACAGATGCGGATGCAATCTCTGAGTCAATCTCCCTGAGGCGGGGCGCCTTGCGATAGGCTTCCTCAATACGCTTGTCATGTATGTATTTGTTCTGAAGCTGGCGTTTATCGTAGCCTCGCATTATCTCATCATATTGAGCATTGGTAAGTGCCATATATCCTCCTTGGGATGTGTAAATCTAACTTGAAAAATCATACCGTAGAATTTAGAAACAGCTTCTCCAGCTTATCGTAATCATTGTTTCGCTGATTGAAGTTGTTAAATTTATTCTTGGAACTTGAATTATTGCTTTTTGGTTTTGAGGAACCGTTTGCAGCATTTGTGCCTTGTGATGAGCCTGTAGCAGCGGCTTTATTGGCCTTTGCAAAGTTGGCATCAAGCACTTCCACATCTTTTAATGTATGTACATCCTTTTTCCTCCAGTTCGCGAGTATCGAGTCTGTGTACTCGAAGCTTGGCTTCTGGATAGCTGAAATAGTTTTACTGCAGGCGGCTTTTACAAGCTCTATATCGAAACCGTATTCGCCGACCCATTTGTTGATGAGTGACACCTCAGAGTCAACCAGATTGCGGCCTGTGATGCCTAGAGCCTTCATTACAGAATAGTAAATCTGTGAGTGAGCGGCTGCATCGTCCTTTGCCTGGTCTACGGTCTTTATGCCGGCATCGGCCCAGCCGAGAGCGACCTTGTTCATGTACCGAAGGCTTGAATGTCCTTTGGTAATGCAGTACTCTACGAGATATTCTACCAGGTCGGTAGAAAAATGGAGCTCGTCCAGCCAGTAGAGCACCATATTGGTGTCTGAGGATGAGAGCGTATGCTTCAGATATGTCTCTATAATAAAGAAAAGCTCTGAAATGTCAGGATTCTTTCTAAACTCCTTAATCTCATCAAGTGTGTATTCCTTCTGTGAAGAAGCAGCTTTGTCAGGAGTCTGGCTCTTAAGCTTTTCAACAACAGAATCCTGCATCCGAATATTCGCGGTAGAAATATTCTGTGCAGCATTATTAACAACACCGTTTTGCAAATTATTCTGCGTAGCATTATTAACAACACCGTTTTGCAAATTATTCTGCGCGGCATTATCAGCCACAGCGCTTTGTATATTACTCTGGGCAGCCTGCATACCGGATACAGAAAGACTGCAGAGGTTGATTCCAATAATCTGACCATCAGCGCCGGTTTGCACCTGCAAAATGCCCTCAGAGACCCAGTAATTGAGGGCACGTATGATGTCGGCTTCAGTATTGCTGAAATGATCGGCAATCTCTGAAATAGTTGCTATGCCTGCCCCGGAGCCTGTCGCACGGAGCAGATAAAGGTATACCTTGACAAACTCACCGTTTGCCTTTGGCATGTATTGATCTATAAAAATATCTGACACAGTAGTGAATGATGTTGCTATGTCACTGCTAATGTTTATCGCTGTCATATAAAAAACTCTCTTTCGCTTAACCTGTGAGCAATTATAGCACAATATTTTAACCGTGTGAAGATGGTAAAAGTGCTACAAGCCTTGTAAACTCGGGCTTTCTGAGTCCACAAAAAAATGTGGATAACGTGGATAACTGTGTAAAATAATTGAAAAATCAATGTATCACAGGGTATATAAGCTGTTGAAAATTATTTAAAAAATCCACACACAAAATGAGAGTTGTTAACATTTTGTATGTGGATAACGTGGATAACTTATTTCTTAAGCAGGTCTTCGCCGATTTCTACTACATTTCCGGCACCCATTGTTATCAACAGGTCACCGTTTACACAATTTTCTGATAAAAATTTCTCGATTTCCTCAAATGATGGGAAATAGTGCGCATTCACACCTTTTTCGAGCAATAAATCCAGGATATCCTTAGATGAGATACCATATGTGTTCTGCTCACGCGCAGCATAGATATCAGCAAGCACCACAACATCTGCCATTGAAAGAACATCGGCAAAATCATTTAAGAATGCCTTGGTTCTGGAATAGGTATGTGGCTGGAAGCAAAGGACAAGCCTGTCATGTGGATATTTTTGTGCAGCTGTCAGTGTTGCGCGGATCTCGGTTGGATGGTGAGCGTAGTCATCAATGATTGTGACGCCGTTTACCTTGCCCTTGTACTGGAAACGTCTGTCAGCACCGCCAAATTTGTCAAGGCCTGTGAGGATAGACTCCGTATCGAGACCGAGTGTGGTGGATAAAGCTATGGCTGCGAGCGCATTGCTTACATTGTGAGCGCCCGGAACAGAGAGTTTTACGTCGAAAAGTGGACTACCCTGTCTCATAGCTGTAAAAGATGCACAAGCTTTATCGTCATAGGTTATATTTTCCGGATAGAAATCATATTTTGAATCAAAGCCATAGGTGATAATCTTCTGAGGAAGCCCTGCGACAATCTCCTCATAGCGGTCAATCTCACCGTTGATGATGGTAGCGCCGCCTGCGAGAGTGTTTGATGCATACTCGTGGAAGGAATGTCTGATGTCGTTGATATCCTTGAAGAAATCCAGATGTTCAGCCTCAATATTTAAAATAATGCTGTAGCGTGGTCTGAAATTCAAAAAGCTGTTTGTGTACTCACACGCCTCAGAGATGAAGTACTCTGAATCGCCCACACGCAGATTGCCGTGGATAGATGACAAAATACCACCTACGGAAATGGTAGGATCTGTCTGGGCGGCGAGAAGAATCTCGCTGATCATGGATGTGGTGGTAGTCTTGCCGTGTGTGCCGGCTACAGCGATAGAATAATCGTAATTGTCCATAATCTGTCCGAGAAGCTCGGCTCTGGTAAGCATTGGAATACCGGCTGCCTTTGCTGCGGCAAACTCAGGATTGCTTTCGTGGATAGCTGCAGTGTAAACCACCAGGTCGATACTGGATGTGATATTGTCTGCGCTCTGGCCATATATGACTTTTATGCCCTTGGCAGCAAGAGTTTTTGTGAGGTCTGATTCCTTTGAATCGGAGCCGGAAATGGTAAAGCCTTCCTCATGCAGAATCTCTGCGAGACCGCTCATGCTGATACCGCCGATGCCTATGAAATGGATGTGTATTGGTTTACTGAAATCTATTTTATACATTAATTTTACCTGCCTGATTTATTATAATTTATATTGTAACTATTAAGAATCGCTGAGAACAAAAAGCCGATGCGTCATGATTGCATGTAAGCGACAGATTTTCTTGTTCTGAATAGTTACTTTATATTAATTATACAACTAAATATAGTATTTGCAAAGGAAAAATAAGGTGAAAGCAGGCATGACTTTCAAATGATAAGAACCATAGCAGGTTAAACAGATATACGCTAAATGACACTTGTGCAAAATGTCGAAAATAAAGAAAAATATTATTTGATTTTGTGAAAAATGTTGAAGTGATAATGCGGCTGTGGTATAATTTTTTTATAAAAATAATTCATCCGGACCATATGAATTTGATGGGGTTAAAGTATATAGCAGTAACTGCAATTTATGCAGCAGCAACTATAATTTATATGGAAACAATTGTGATTTATTATGGAAGCATTACAGATACGGTTATTACAGAAACAAGTGGTGGGGACCGGATGGCACAACAAAAATTAGGACAGACGAGGAGTGATAACGTGATTAAGAAAGAAATGATAGCCATGCTTTTAGCAGGCGGTCAAGGCAGCAGACTTGGTGTTCTGACAGCGAACGTAGCAAAACCGGCAGTTTCGTTTGGTGGAAAGTACAGAATCATAGATTTTCCGCTTAGCAACTGCATCAATTCAGGCATTGATACAGTGGGTGTACTTACACAGTATCAGCCACTCAGACTTAACAGCCACATCGGAATAGGTATTCCGTGGGACCTCGACAGGAATAATGGAGGAGTGGCAATACTGCCTCCTTATGAGAAGAGCGGCAACAGCGAGTGGTACACAGGTACAGCCAATGCAATCTACCAGAATATGAGGTATATAGACAGTTACAACCCGGATTATGTGTTGATACTGTCAGGAGACCATATTTACAAGATGGACTATGAGGTGATGCTTGATTTCCACAAGGAAAACAATGCAGATGTGACCATAGCAACCATGCCGGTGCCTATCGAGGAGGCCAGCCGATTTGGTATCGTCATAGCCGATGATGATAAGCGCATCAATGCATTTGAGGAAAAGCCGGTTCATCCGCGCAGCAATCTCGCATCAATGGGCATTTACATATTCTCATGGCCGGTGCTAAAGGAAGCCTTACTTGCACTAAAGGATCAGGAAAACTGTGATTTTGGCAAGCATGTCATACCATACTGCTTTGAAAACGACCGACGTATGTTTGCATACGAGTTCAACGGATACTGGAAGGACGTAGGTACACTGGGCTCATACTGGGAGGCCAATATGGAGCTTGTGGACCTCATTCCGGAGTTCAATCTGTACGAGGAGTATTGGAAGATTTACACAAAGAATGATGCAATCGAGCCACTTTATATAGCCAAAGGAGGTCATGTGGAGCGATGCATCATGGGTGAGGGCTGTGAATGCTATGGTCATGTGGAGCATTCTGTCATAGGTGCCAACGTCAAGATTGGAAGAGGCGCAGTAATACGTGATTCCATTATCATGTGTGACACGGAGATAGGCTCCAATGTCACGATAGACAAGTCCATCATTGCCGAAAATTGCAAGGTGGGCGACAATGTGACACTTGGCTTCGGACAGGAGAAGCCGAACGTATTAAATGAGAGCATATACTCATTTGGGCTGGTCACTATAGGAGAAGATTCTGTGATACCGGACGGGGTAAAGATAGGCAAAAATACAGCAATCTCCGGTGTTACATACGAAGAGGATTACAAAGACGGTGTGCTTGAGGGCGGAGAAGTTATTATCAAGGCAGGTGACGGAAAATGAAGGCAATAGGAATAATTTTGGCCGGCGGCAACAATAATAGGATGAAGGAACTGACAGCAAAACGAGCAGTACCGGCCTTGCCGGTAGCAGGCAGCTTCAGAAGCATAGATTTTGCGCTCAGCAGCATGTCAAACTCACATATACAGACTGTCGCAGTACTGACCCAGTACAATGCACGCTCACTGAATGAGCATTTAAGCTCATCAAAATGGTGGAATTTTGGCAGAAAGCAGGGGGGCTTATTCCTCTTTACACCTACAGTCACAGCGGACAACAGTGACTGGTACAGGGGCACGGCAGATGCGATGTATCAGAACATTGATTTTCTCAAGAGACGCCATGAACCATATGTTATCATCAGCAGCGGTGACTGTGTATACAAGCTGGATTTCAACAGAGTGCTTGATTTTCACATCGAGAAAAAATCAGACATTACAGTGGTATGCAAGGACATGATGTACAACGACGATGTCAGCCGTTTTGGTGTGGTACGCATGGATGATGAGTCAAGAATCACAGAGTTTGATGAAAAGCCAATCGAGGCCTCATCCAACACCATTTCCACAGGTATCTATGTCATCAGAAGACGACAGCTCATAGAGCTTTTGGAGGCGGCAGCTGAGGAAAACAGATTCGATTTCGTAAATGATATCCTCGTGCGCTACAAAAATGTAAAGAAAATATATGGCTACAAGATAAATTCATACTGGAACAATATCGCCGATATTGATGCATACTTCAAGACCAATATGGATTTCTTAAGACCTGACGTCAGAAGCTATTTCTTCAGGGAGGAGCCGACCATCTGCTCAAAGGTGGACGACCTGCCACCGGCCAAGTTTAATCCGGGCTCAGACATTTCAAACAGCCTCGTATCAAGTGGCTGTATCATAAACGGCAGCGTGGAGGATTCGGTGCTTTTCAAGCAGGTATTTGTGGGCAAAAACACCACAGTGAAGAACTGCGTGATACTCAATGACGTCTACATAGGCGACAATGTGCACCTCGAAAATTGCATCGTAGAGAGCCGCGGAACCATCAATCCAAACACCTGTTATTGTGGTGAGGATGGAGTCATGATAGTAAAAGAAAAAAATATAAGATATGTAATTTAAAAACTGACCAGGGGGACAAAAATATGCAGATTACAGACATCAGAATTCGTAAGGTAGAAAAAGAGGGCAAGATGAAGGCGGTTGTGTCAATAACAATCGATGATGAATTCGTGGTACATGACATCAAGGTAATCGAAGGAGAAAAGGGACTTTTCATCGCCATGCCAAGCCGCAAGGCAAACGATGGCGAGTACAGGGATATAGCCCATCCGATTAACTCTGCCACACGCGAGAATATCCAGAATATGATTCTTGAAAAGTATAAGACAGAGATTGAGAATGTATAAAACAGTCAAATGCTGTAGCAAATGTAAATAATAATTTTGGTATGTGTATATCAGACGAAATCGCGCAAGTGCATCGGAGGAGATTGGCTTGCGCGGTTTTTGTGTAATAAGGGTTTGATTAGAGAATAAAAAGTAAGCATATATTCATTTTAGACCCTCGTCTTTTAGAGAGAAATTTGATGACAAACTGTCCTCTCTGTGCTACAATCAACTCAAAGCATTATATTTCTGTAAATACGACACCACAGCATATTTTATCGGTGCGTATCACTTTG
>PPYF01270362.1_pt1 | contig 11609 bp, 8 predicted proteins | sample 1559871 | NCBI WGS metagenome assembly PPYF01 (sample SAMN08240021, study PRJNA423297) | Human gut metagenome, whole genome shotgun sequencing project. | reverse complement strand
AAACATAACATTTCTCTTTGCCGTGATCTGGTTATTGAGCTGTCTGACTGAACCACTGCATAAGTTTCTTGGATTTTTATATTTTGCATCTACATCTTCAATCTCTTCATTGATCTTCTCGAAGTCATGATATCCGATCACCGCTTCTCCTCTTAAGATCAATTCCCCCCGGTAAGCGATCTGCACCGGTAGATTCTTGAATACCTTCGCATTGTTTGTAACCACTTCACCGACTTCTCCGTTACCGCGTGTGACCGCTTTATAAAGCTTTCCGTCACGATAAGTCAGCACGATCGTCAATCCGTCCATCTTCCAGGACATCAATACTTTCTGACTGCCAACGAAGTTCTTAAGCTCTTCTACTTCTTTCGTCTTATCCAGTGAGAGCATCGGGCTTTCATGCCTTTCTTTTGGGAGTTCACTGACAACTTCATATCCGACATTTACCGTCGGACTGTTCGACAATGTAATTCCCAGTTCTTTTTCCAGATTCTGCAGTTCATCATACAATCTGTCATATTCGTAGTTGCTCATGATCTCCTGCGCATCCTGATAATAAGATCTGGATGCTTTATTCAGAAGTTCTACTAATTCCAGCATTCTCTCGTTCTTTGACTGTCCCATATAATTCCTTTAACTCCTGTTCTGTTAATTCTCTTACCTGTCCCGGTTTCAGATTTCCAAGTTCCACGTTCATGATCCGTATCCTTTTTAACACATCCACCTTATATCCGAGTGCTTCGCACATGCGCCGTATCTGTCTGTTCAATCCCTGTGTCAGAATAATGGAAAATGTATATTTCCCGGTCTTTTTTACTGTACAGGGTCTGGTCACCGCATCCAGATTCTTTTCTTTGTCTCTGATGTGTACTCCCCGGCTCATCTTCTCAATAAACTCCGGAGTAACTTCTTTGTTTACTCTGACCTTATATTCTTTCTCATGTGCATATCTTGCGCGCATCATGCCGTTGATCAGATCTCCATCATTTGTCATGATCAGAAGCCCTTCCGAATCTTTATCCAGTCTTCCTGCATAGGTGATGCGTACCGGATAATTGAGGAACCGGATGATGTTCTTTTTCTCCCTTTTATCTTCTGTACAAACAATCCCGGCAGGTTTGTACACTGCCAGGACCGTTTTTTCCGTTTTGCTTTTGACCACTTTTTTTCCGACACGGACCTCCTGTCCGTCTTCTACTTTCATGCCGGGAGCTGCTGTCTTTCCATCCACAGTCACAATTCCCGACTCGATCAGCCTGTCTGCCTCCCTTCTGGAACAGACACCGGCTTCGCTTAAATACTTGTTCAGTCTAATCATTCTGCAATACCCCGCTGATACTGTTATCCTGCACAAATGTATTACCGTTATACAGGAACAGAACACTTGTGATCTTATTTTTCTTCATAACTTCTCTGATATCATCATAATAATATCTTGGATCAACCACTATGATTTCTCTGTAATATGCCGTCAGAAACGGAATTACACTATTCGCATAGGAATCTTTTACAAGCAACAGTCTGTCTGTTGTATCTGCCGTCGTTCTGATATCCAGGACAGGATAATTACCGCCAAGAAATAATGCATATTTATCCTTTTCTTTCAACTTGGATGTATCGTATAACGTTGCTGTTTTCTTTTTTTCATTCACGTTATTTACAACTACCTGTGGTGCTGTTTTCAAATCATCCGGTGCGTATATATAGATTGGCTCATTATAGTCTGTTTCATATCCGCTTGTCGCCGATAAGGTTCCGTTAAATGAATTCGTCACTGCATAGGATTTCATAGCCGGTGCTTTCGATGTATCCAGTTTCATAGCCGCAGCCAGCGCCTGATATCCATAGTAAGCACCAAGCGCCGTCCAGTGATGATCCGTATGGTAATATATCTCTTCTGCTCTGTGCTTTTTCAATGTATCTTCCACATTTACCCACTGAAAAGCTGTCCCAAGCGAAGCCTTTATTTTCTGAAACTGTTTATCCTGATCTTCTGTCACTGCACAATACGGAAGTTTGTCCGACTCGATATTTGCAGCATTCGGTACCAGCATCATATACATCGGGATATCTTTATATGTCTCCTGAAACTTTTTCATTGCATTCAGATTTGCTTTCAATTGTTCCTCATCCGGTCTGGCTATATCCTCTAACAGATAATGATCTTTTCCTTTAAATACACCATTTGCCTTACGTTTTCCTGCGATCAGATCAATACGGCTCTTTAAAGCTACCCAGAAATCTCTTCCCGCAAACTGATCCGATACATAAGATTCATACTGTTTCATCCATCTTCCGCTTTCAATACCGGAAATCGTAAGCTTAGGTCTCTGTTCCAGTGCCCGGTTTTCTTTTGCCGAAAATTCCCTGTCAGCAGTTGCAATATTTACCACGAAGAAGATAACCATCATTACAATAAACAGCAATGCAATTACTTTATTTCTCTGTTCTTCTCTTTTTCTTTCCCATTTCTTTCTCGACTGTCTCATCTTTGCTCCTAGAATCTGAAATACAGGAACGGATTATAGGTCTCCGTTACCAGATATGCAATACAGACAATAAACAACGCAGCATATACCACACTGTTAATGATTGTTGTATTCCATTTTTTTGTTCTTAACATATGCTCGTATCTGAAATGAACCAGCGGCGTAGAGCCAAATATCAGGATCAGCCACAGGATCAGGTTGCTTGTAAGAAGATACATACTCTCTCTGTCTGCAAAGCCATGTGCACCTGCACCAAACATCACTCTGATATAATCTGCTGCCTGTCCGAATGAAGAGCTGAAAAACAATACCCAGCCGATCACAACCAGAACAATACTGTAAATATGACGGACTATGTCCGGAAGTCTGTCCAGTACCGGCGACAGGAGATATTTTTCAATGATCAGGATCACCCCATAATAGAGTCCCCATACCACGAAATTCCATGCAGCTCCATGCCATAATCCGGTCAGAAACCATACGATCAGAAGATTCCTGATGTGTTTGATCTTCGATACCCTGTTTCCTCCCAATGGAATATACACATAATCCCTGAACCAGCTGCTCAGCGAAATATGCCATCTGCGCCAGAACTCCGTAATACTCTTAGACACATATGGATAGTTAAAGTTCATATTGAATTCAAATCCAAACATCTTACCGAGTCCGATCGCCATATCCGAATATCCACTGAAATCAAAATAAATCTGGAACATATACGCAAAAGCTCCAAGCCACGCCGTCATCACGGCTATATTACCTTTCGCAAGTCCGCTTACCTCTGTAAAAATCATCCCTGAGGTATTCGCCAGTAATACTTTCTTCGCAAGTCCCCGGATAAAATACATGCTTCCTTCTCCGAATTTTGTCCTTGAGACTTCTCTAGACGCAAGCTGTTCATCTACATCTGCATATTGCACGATCGGTCCCGCAATAAGCTGCGGAAACATCGTTACATATAATGCAAAATTAGGAAGATTCGTCTGTACTTTTACATTTCCCCGATATACATCAATGATATAGGATAATATCTGGAATGTATAAAAGGATATTCCAATCGGAAGCGGCAGTGCATGATAAGAAATATGTACCGGAAGTATCCCGTTCAATGTGTCCAATACAAACCCTTCATACTTAAAAAATCCAAGTACTGCCAGATTAATGATAAGGTTAAAAACCAGGCTCCGCTTTGCAGCTCTCTTATCCTGCAGATTCCTTGCAATATCCAGTCCACTGAAATAATTAAACAATATGGACAGTAGCATCAGAAACAGATATACCGGTTCCCCCCATGCATAAAACACCAGACTCGCCAGCAATAAGATCACATTCCGGAATCTTACCGGCAACAAATAATATAAGATCATCACAGCCGGCAAAAATGTAAATAAAAAAACAATACTGCTAAATAACATCTCTCTAATTCCTTTTTATCAAATACTCTTCTTAAATGCCGCATCGATACGGTCTGCATCCTTTGAAACTGCCAGCAGCACATAACGTCCTCTGGTCTCAATAATTGCAGCATGTATCAGCTTTGTTTGTTCTACACCATAACCTTCAAAATTCTTTTCCTGTGTATTTACACGACTTTCCACTGCCTTTTCAACCGTCTCGATCTGACTTTCGTTTTTTACCTTTATTACGAGTATTTCATTCACACTCATAACGTCATCCGGAATATACAGACTGATTCCTTCATAATCATTGGCATTCAGACTGTAATATTTTTTCAGATCCTGTGTTGTGCCTTTTTTCATTCCTTCTAATTTTACGGCTTTTGTGATATTCTTTTCAATCGTGTCAACGGATACGGTATTATCCCCTTCCTGGGTCACAAGAAATACTACATAAATGATCAGGAGGACTACCATCAAATATTTTAACAGGTTAATCCTGTCTAATTTTCCGTTTTTCATTATAATTCTGCAACCTCCGCCATATGATTTACCCATTCTTTATAATAACCGGTTGACATATGGATTCCATCACCGGCATAATACTCCTGTTTCACCAGCTCTGTATTATCAATAAATGTTACTTTCTCTTTTTCACATAATTTTTTTAATTTCTGATTGAACTCCGGAATTTTTGCATAGACAGAATTCTGATCAATTGCAATCTGCGCTGTCGGAAGTATACTGTTAACATATATTTTCGTATCCGGCAGTGATTTTTTCAGATCTCTGATCACCGGCCTGTACGCTTTTATGAATCCATCCGCATCTCCATTCTGCGCTCCGACATCATTCATCCCGTAAGAAAGGAATAATACTGACGGTTTCATCTCTTTTGCCCCGGCAATATGATCTGCCAGTTTTTCATTATCCCCCGCCGACACACCGGCTCCACGGTCTGCCTGTACATTTGCCTGATCCAGCACACCATATTCGTACAATCCCTGTGTGATGGAATCCCCCAGGACCAGACAATCTGCAAATTTTTCGCTTGCCGGCTGTTCTTCTGCATCCTGTTCTGCCTCACGTTCCTGCGTTTCTAACTCCTTAATCTTTTTATCTGCCTTAGACACATCCATCTCATCCATCGTCTTCAGGATCTCTGTGCCCTTCTTTGTATCCTTCTGTGGATTACTGAGCCTGCGCGCCACCGTAATCCCGCCAATCACCAGAATAGCAACCGCAACGATCACTGCAGTCTGAAGTACCCGGTCTTTTTCTTTCTCACTTTCTATTTCACTTTTCTGCTCCTCAGGATTCACCTCCTGAGTCTCTTCTTTTTCTTCATAAATTGAAGTTTTACTCTCTATATCCACGAAATATTCTCCTCTTTCGTTTCTCTGTTGATCCTAAATATGTATATCCAATTTATTTTACTGTTTTTCTTTTTGAATGTCAATTTATATCCTCTTTTCTGTCGTCTTTTGTGCTATAATGTTGAATACATTTCCTTATACCTGAAAGGGGAAAATGATCATATAGATTAACAGGAGGTTTTCCTTATGAATGTATACCAGTTATCAGCAAAAAATTGCATGTCGCATCTGCTCTTAAAAGACACTTTCGACAACTTTTCTTTCATAGAAGGCGAGATCACGACCTTCAACAAATTTACCATCAGCGGCTTTCTCCAGGAAGACTTCTTTGATGAAAAACCTGAAGAAACCTACTCCCGCTGGAATAAAACCCGAGACTTCTGCTTCCAGATCATCCGCGGTAAACGCACTCCATTGGGATTCAAGATTGTCCTTGCGCTTCCGGAAGATCAGATCCCGTACTTTCTGACCGCCCACGGTCTCACCGGATACCGCCCGGAAGAGATCCGGGGGCTGTACCTGAACTTCCACTACGATGGACATCACTTACAATGTATCACCGGAACTTCTCTGAACACTTTCACCATGGACAAATCCATCGAAAGAGAATGGGATCAGGAAGTAAAAAACATTTTAAAATCCAGATCCATTGAAGGTGACTACTGATCTGCATCTTCCGATATAAACAGAGCCGTGCCGCCATGGATTTCCCTTCCACAGCCGCACGGCTCTTATTTTTCATTCCGCCAATCTTAACTTCAAATCTTTACTTTGTAAGCAGCATCATGATCTCATTACTTCTCTGCACAAACGCAGTCATCTCTTCCGGACTGAGCGGCTTATTTGCCAGCATTGCCAGATCATATAACTGTTTGCAGATAATACTTGTGTTCTCACTGTCTTTATGTTCAACTACATACTGAACCAGCGGATGATTTGCATTCAGGATCAGTGTACTTGTTGTACCCATATCCATTCCGTTCATGCCATACATTTTCATCATTTCCTGCATACGACGGTTTTCTTCGGATAACGTCATCATAGAAGCAACATTTTCATCTTTCAGTTTCTCGATTTTAACATCCAGATTCTCGTTTCCAAGCTCTTTGCGGAAAATCTCTACCAGACTGTCAGATTTCTTCTGGAATGCTTCTTTCTCTTCTTCGGCAACTTCTTCCTTTGCACCTGCTGTTACATCGGCGTCGATTCTCTGGAATTTGATATTCTGGTTACGCTGCTCTAACTGTGTGATAAACGGCGAATCAATGTTGTGTCCTAAGATTACCGCATCCATGCCCTGATTCTTGAACATGTTGATGTACTGGCTCTGCTGGATCTCGTCCGTCACATAATAAATAACTGTCTTATCCTCTTCTTTGTTCTCACTATTCTGATCATCTGTCTTGGCATTCTGATCTTCCACTGTTCCTCCATTTGCCTCGATGCAATCTTTCAATGTCAGATATTTGTGATCCAGATTCTTAAACAGAACCGCATCTTTCATCTTGTCACAGAATTTTTCATCTTTCAGGCATCCGAACTTGATGAACGGACTGATGTTATCCCAGTATTTCTCATAATCTTCTCTCTTTGTCTTACACATTCCGGAAAGCTTATCTGCAACTTTCTTGGAAATGTACTCCGATATCTTATTGACGAATCCATCATTCTGCAGTGCACTACGCGATACGTTCAACGGAAGATCCGGACAGTCGATCACTCCCTTTAATACCATCAGATATTCCGGAATGACTTCTTTGATATTATCTGCGATAAATACCTGGTTATTATATAATTTGATCGTTCCTTCAATAGAATCATACTCTGTGTTGATTCTTGGGAAGTACAGGATTCCCTTTAAGTTAAATGGATAATCCATATTCAGATGAATCCAGAACAACGGCTCTTTGTAATCCATAAATACTTTGCGATAGAAGTTCAGGTAATCCTTTAATGAAACCGGACGCTTTTTAATCTTTACTTTTTCTTTGGCAGGTTCCGTCTCTACCATCTCTTTTTCGCCGTTTTCATTCTCTTTTTCTTCCATCTTGGCATCTTCGTGAATATGTTCGATCACTTCATCGTCATCTTTCAGATCAGCTTCATCAATGGTCTCATATTCCGGTTCTGCATTTGCCTTGGAAAGGAAGATTTCTACCGGCATAAAGGAACAATATTTTTCCAGAACTTCTCTCATTCTGTATTCATTTGCAAACTCCAGACTGTCCTCATTCAGATACAGTGTCATAGTGGATCCGACTTCCTGTTTGCTGCCTTCTTCCATCTCATACTCTGTTCCGCCGTTGCTTACCCAGTGTACCGGCTTTGCCCCTTCCTTATAGGAAAGGGTATCGATATGTACTTCGTCAGCTACCATGAATGCAGAATAGAATCCAAGACCGAAGTGTCCGATCATATCATCCTCTGTTGTCTTATCTTTATATTTTTCAAGGAACTGTGTTGCTCCGGAAAATGCGATCTGTGTAATGTATTCTTCTACTTCATCGGCTGTCATTCCAAGACCATTATCTGTAAATTTCAGAGTCTTTTCTTCTGGATTGACTTCAACTTTAATCGCCGGTTTATAATCATCCGGCAACTGGTATTCACCCATCATATCCAGTTTCTTCAGTTTTGTGATTGCATCACATCCGTTGGATACCAACTCACGTGCGAAAATATCGTGATCGGAATATACCCATTTTTTAATAATCGGGAAAATGTTTTCACTGCTGATTGACAAACTACCTTTCTTTGCTGCCATTGTAAATCACTCCTATTTCTACTTTTTATATTTCTATCATATTAGTGACAAAAGGTACTGCTTCTTCTGTCGGCAGACACCTTTTTGCTACATTTTTTCATCTAAGTGATATGATAATACTGCTTATTTTAAAAGTCAATAGAAAATTAGCACTCTTTCAAAAAGAGTGCTAACAATTCTGTGAAATTTATAAACCGTTTATAAACTTTACTCTATACTTTTCAATGATTCTACCATGTCAATCTTTTTCAGTTTAAAATACATTACCCAGTTTACGAACAATGAGAACCCTATCGTAAATAAAAAACTGTAGATATAACTCTTCAGATAAATACTCCGGCCAAACATTGCCGCATCCACTTCTACTGTCTGAATTACAAACAGATGCAGAATCTTACCGAATACAACACCTGCCACGGATCCGATCAACGTCAGCAGGATATTTTCACGGAATACATATTCTGCTACTTCCGTATCATAGAATCCAAGTACTTTCAAAGTCGCAAGTTCTCTCTGGCGTTCTGTGATATTAATGCTGTTCAGATTATAAAGTACCACAAATGCCAGCATTCCGGCTGAGACGATCAGTACAATGATCACCAGATTCAGGCTGGCCAGCATATCATCCAGCTGATCTCTGATATCAAGCAGGTATGAGATTGTCAGTACCTGATCTTTTGACAGGATCTTTTCTCCCGCCTTTTTCACCTGGTCCTCCGAATATCCGTTCTTCGCCCGGAACATGATACAATTATATTTCACCGCCTTTCCAGATACCTTCTTGTAATACTGCGGTGTAAAATAGATATAATGTCCCATGTAATTTTCACAGATATGCGCAATCTTTACAGTGACACTCTTCTCCGTTCCCTTCTTCACTTTGATGGTATCCCCTTCTTTTACATTCAGAAGTTTCGCCGTCTTTTCACTGACAATTACTCCATCACCGGTGAGTGAATACGATTCTTTCGTCTTCCTGTCATGAAAATCCACATACTTTTCTGCAATTTCTGGATTTCCTAATATGCACTGGTACACGCTGAGTTTTTTACCGCCTCCGGATGCGGTCACACTCCGCATATCTGCCTCCATATAACTCTGAATATCTGAATCTGTTTTCAGATACTCCTTTAACTCTTCTTTCTCTGTCTTTGTCACATCATCTTTATAGAATATATGTCCATCATACAGCTGAATCTCTTCATACTGAATATCTGCGATCTCATATACAGAATCCCTCACTCCATATCCGACCAGCATCAGCGCCATACAACCGCCGATTCCGAATACGGTCATAAAGAAACGCTTTTTATAACGTATCAGATTCCTGATCGTGGATTTCCATGTGAAACTCATACGTTTCCAGATAAATCCGATTCTTTCCAGAAATACTCTCCGCCCTTTTTTTGGTGCCGGCGGCCGCATCAGCACTGCCGGTTCCGCTGCAAGTTCCTTATAGCAGGATGCAAGTGTTGCTCCCATAGTACATACAATGGAGGCTGCAGATGCCATTACCGCATAACTCATGTGGTATGGTACGTATATCTTCGGAATATGCGGATACATGATCTCATATGCATAGATAATAATGTACGGAAGGATTTTCTCTCCCACCAGTACTCCAAGGACACTTCCTCCTGCCGTTGCAAGGAATGCATACCCCAGATATTTCGATGCAATGGAAAAATTCCCGTATCCCAAAGCCTTCATGGTTCCTATCTCTATTCTCTGTTCCTCTACCATACGTGTCATACCGGTCAGACTGATCAGTGCCGCAACAAGGAAAAACATAACCGGAAATACTTTTCCGATCGCACGCATACGATCCGCATTTTCTCCGAATCCATCATATTCTATCAGTGTACTTCTATCATATACATACCATTTTGGATTCTTGATCTGACTGATCTGCTTACCGGCATCAGCAAGCTTTTTCTCGCCTTTTGCAATTTCTGCTTCCGATGTCTTCTTTCCGTCTTCATATTCTTTCCTGGCATCGGCAAGTTTTGCTTCATTTTCCGCAATTTCTGCCTCTCCTTTTTTCAGCGTCTGCTCCTGTGCTTCCAGTTCTGCTTTCCCTGCATCTAACTGTTTCTGCCCGGACTCTATACTTGCCACTGCACTGCTAAGCTTTGTTTCACTTGCATCCAGCTGCGCTTTTGCCTGATCCAGCTCTGCTTTTGCATTCGTAAGCTGCTGTTTTACAGCGTCCAGTTCGTTCTTCTTTGTCTGGTAATCCTGTTCTTTCGCATCCAGCGTCTGCTTTGTTTCCTGTGCCTGTGCTTCCAGATCCCGGATCTTCTGCGTCAATTCCTGATCCTGTTCTGTTTCTCCGGATACCTGTGCTTTTAATGCTTCTATATTCTTCAGAAGTGTCTGATATCCATCCCATCCCTGGTCAAGTTCTGCTCTGTATACGGCCAGCCCCTGTTCTCCTGTCTGGATCCGTTCCTGTGCTTCTGCATACTGTGCATCATAAGCTGCTTTTCCCTGTTCATACTGCTTTTTCCCCTGCTCCAGTTGTTGAAGACCATTTTGATATGTTTTCTTTGCCGCATCCAATTCCTGCTGCTTCGCCCGGATCTTCTTCCTCGCATCTTCCATCTGCGACTTCCCGCTTACGAGTGTTTCCTTTGCCTGTGAAATCTGCGTCTCTCCGTCTGTAATCTGCCTTTCCGCATCTGAAAGTTTCTGCTCTGATTCTGCTTTTCCGTCATCTAGCTTTTTCTGCGCCTTTTCAAGCTTTGTATTCGCTTTATCCAAAAGTTCTTCCTTACGGATCTTTCCTCTTTCTTCTGTGATTGCTTCCAACCGTTTTTTGACTGTCTTTACTTTCTGTTTATATGCACCGGTATATGCAGTCAGATCTTTTGCGCCCTGCACCTGCACATACATTTCCGTATATACATCCAGATGAAATGTTTTCTCCGGTACTACTACAAATCCGCTGACTATACCTGTTCCGATTGTTGTACTTCCGCGATTCAATGCTATGTAACACGGTGAATTCCCTTTTCCGACAACCTTTAGTTCATCCACCTTCAGGGTATCCGTCACCTTGTCATCCGTCCCGGACTTAAGCCTGATCGTCTCTCCGACTTTATACTTCATCTGATCATCTACCAGACATTCTCCCACTTTTTCCGGCATACGGCCTTCACTGACCGTAATCTTATTTATATCTTCCATCCGTGACATCACGTGGAGTACATATTGCTTCTTATTCTTTATATTCAGGAAATCTGCACTATAGGCTCCTTCTGCCTTTCCAACTCCTTTTACATTTCTGACTGCCTTCACATCATCTTCCGTAATTCCGAGTGTACTGACTGCCTTGATATCCATCAGGTCTGACTTATCAAAATACGCATCTCCGGTAATCTTCATAGATGGCTCGGATGCCCGGATGCCGGAAAAGAACGCTACTCCCAGCGCAACAATAAAAAGAATAGAAATAAAACGTCCGAAACTGCGGCGGATCTCCATGTAAAAATTCTTACGTGTTATCTTTTTTGCCATCTGCCGTCCCTGCCTTTTACCATTCTATGGTCTCAACCGGAACTGGTTGCGGATTCTGTATGAT
>PPYF01660830.1_pt1 | contig 11610 bp, 12 predicted proteins | sample 1559871 | NCBI WGS metagenome assembly PPYF01 (sample SAMN08240021, study PRJNA423297) | Human gut metagenome, whole genome shotgun sequencing project. | reverse complement strand
AGGCTAAAAGAGGAGATAGTGCTTCTGATAATTCAGAAGGGCGTCGTGAAACACATTTTGTGGCTCGTCTGTAACTCCCAGAGGTGAGAACACCTCTTTGTACACGGGGCGATATAGGAGTCTAGAAGACTGGCGTGTACCTACATGCTTTTTATAAAAGCAGACAAGTCAGATTATTTGCTTGTATCAATTAAGGAGGATGTAGGAAATGGTAGTTATTATGACAGGAATTAGTTTTATATTTGTGTTTTGGTTTGTGATTTTGTTTTCTTGTTTGAAGGTTGCAGCAAGAGCAGACAGAATTATGGAAGCGTTTCTCCTTGGAGAGAACCGGAAATGATAAGAGACTGATGAATGTGTATGTTACAATTTCTGAGATAAAGGAGATTAAGGATTCGACTACCGAGGAACCGACTACCGAAGAGCCAACCGCAGAGGAGCCGACTACTGAAGAGCCAACCACAGAGGAGCCGAGCGCAGAGGAGCCGACTACCGAGGAGCTGACTACTGAGGAGCCGACCACTGAGGAACTGACCACGGCAGCACCAATTACCGAAGCACCGACCACTACGGCGCCAGAAACAACACAGGCTGTAGACGGCAAAGAGCCGGCGCCAAGGACTGGAGATGCGGCACCGCTTATCTTAGTTGTTTCTATGCATCTTGTCTCATTTGCTGGGGGCTTGACATTATATATCCGCAGAAAACGGGAATTATAGAATAAAAGAAGCAGTATGTAATGAATACCCTTCGACGGACAGGCAAAGTAAATGTCCATCGGGGTATTCTTTTTTGGGTTGTGGGATATTATTGCGTAGTTTTTAAAATCTTAGTCTATATTGGGTTTTGTGTTGATGTTTGGCGGTTTTACAAATATAATAGAAATCACAGAGTTTAACAGCTTGCTGCAGGAAGCTTAGGTTAGAGGTGACAGCGCAGAGAAGTCGGAAAGCTTAGGTTATAGGCGATGGTGCAGAGAAGTCGGGAAGCTTAGGCGATAGGCGATGGTGCAGAGAAGTCAGAGAACGAGGAGTAAATATGGATAAGTGGAAAATTATCGGAATTGATAAGACAAAAGATAAGGAAGCTATCAAAAATGCATATAGAAGCAAGCTGGTTTATGTGAATCCTGAGGATGATGGATCACGGAATGTATGAGCAGGCAAAGGAAATGTTTGCAAAAGCACTGGAGCTTGATACTGAAAATGACAGCTATATATGCGGACCGTATCTGATGGCAATCAATAAAACGGATGATATGACGAAGCCGGAATATCAGAAATATATCGACTTAGCATTAGAACAGGTTGCAGATGCGGACGATACGTACACCTATATCAGAAAAGCAGAGGTATATCTTGGGCTAAAGAAATATGACGAGGCGCTTATGGCAATCGATGCAGCGCTCAGTCAGAAACGGGATCGTATGAGTGTATTTACGGAGAGCCATTCCGCATGGTATGTGAAAGGCGATATTTACGCAGATATGGGTGAAAATGAGAAGGCGGTGGAATGTTATAAAAGGGCGCTCTCTGTGTATGGACATGATGCACTGTATGAAGAGAAGATAAAAAAGTGTGGCGGTAGCGCATTAAGCTGCAAAAAACGGTAGAACATAGGAGGAAGAAAATGTATCGAAAAATAATGCATCGAATAACAACAGATGCCGTATTGGTAATCGCAGTGATGTGCGTGTTGGCAGCGTGTGGATCTAACAGAACAGATACATTTACGTCTCCGAATGGTACAAATACAATAAGGATAGTGTATGATGAAGCAAGTAGACCAAGCCTTTTCTATCATGATGAAAAAATATGGGAGTACCCGAATAGTGGTTTTAACCAAGAGGCATATTTTTATGTAGAATGGGAATCGGAAAATACTGTTATATTAAAGTATGATGATGCAGGTCATGATGGTAAGTATGCGGAAGAATATAGGATTGAGTTAACGCAGGCAGAGGGCCTTGTTTCATATTTTGATTCCATAACGGTGGAAATGCTTGATGCCTGTAATGAAATGCCATCCTTGGATTCATATCAGAACGATTCGTTGGTTTTGCTTAATTGGTATGATGAAGCTGTGCGCCTGTATGGTATCAGCGAGGATGAAAATACCGCAATGCTTCTTTATGTTCAGGGAGAAAAGCTTCTGATAGATAAGCCATATCGTAATAATCATATAAGTTATCCGAAATTAAATGTAACAGACGCAGATAATGACGGACACGATGAAATTTTTATTAGTCGGGAAACTATGACAGGCTCTCCGGGACACTGGTATGAATTACTGGTTTGTGATTATGAGGATGAATGGATTATCAGAGACTATACAGATTATGTTGAGGATTTAGAAGCATATATTGGATATAAGTTCGACGAGACTTCGAAAACCTTTACTTTTATGCGCAATGATGATGGTACGATTTTGCTGGAGGCATCAATGCCGGATTGGACGGAAGAATATCCGTACACGGGTGATGTAAACTATGCTGATTATATCCGATTTGATGCAGAGACTATGCAGATGGAGGTCTCGCCGGGAATATGCATGGAAAATTCTTTGCCTTATCATCCGATTGAATTAGTATTTGATGTTCGTTATGAGGATGGAGAATTTGATATCGATTTATCGGATTACAAATCTGATAATTCGTCGGATTCAAAGATGTTTTTCAAGTGCTTTGAAATAGCCGCCTTTTGAACTTCAAATAATTCAGCCATCTTTGCCTGCGTCAGCCACAGGTTTTCTTGATTATGTTATTTCTTTTCCCCGGAATCAAGCTCGCAAATATGAATTCATACAAAGCTTATTCAGACACCGTAGAAACAATAATGGAATAGTAAAATTTTTGTATAAAAATATTGACAAAAATCCGCATTATATGTGAAAATAAAACGGAAGATACTAACTATCTGATGATGTGAACATAAAAATGTTTTCGTATTATAACGATGGAGTTCAAAACATTATGGAAAAAATTTTAATTGTTGATGATTCAGAAATGAATCGCGCCCTTTTAACGGAAATTTTGGAGGGTCAATATGATATTACGGAAGCCGAAAACGGTATGCAGGCTGTTGAAATTCTTGCTGAGAATGAAACAGACTGTTGGTTTGTGCTTCTGGATATTATGATGCCCGAAATGGATGGGTTTGATGTATTAAATTACATAAACAAACACTATTGGAATGATAGAGTAGTTGTCATAATGATTTCTTCGGATAACTCTGCGGAAAATATAAATCACGCATACGACTTGGGAGCTTTTGACTATATTAGTCGTCCGTTTGATCCGATGATTGTCCGTAAACGTGTTGAAAATACTCTGTTTTTATATGAACGGCAGCATGATTTGGAAAAGGCAGTCAAAGAACAGATTTACGAGCAGCAAAAAAGTAATGACCTGATGGTTTTGATTTTGTCTCATATTGTTGAATTTCGTAATGGAGAGAGTGGTATGCATGTACAACATGTAAAAGACATTACGAAGCTTTTACTGGAACAGTTGGTTTGGTGTACAGACAGATATTCCCTTTCTGAGGCTGATATTGCTGTAATCAGTATGGGTTCGGCGCTGCATGATATCGGAAAAGTTGCTATTCCCGAAGAAATTTTGAACAAACCGGGAAAATTGACGGAAGAAGAATTTGAAGTGATGAAAACTCACACGGAAATAGGTTATAATATGCTGTTGGATCTTCCGATTGAGCAGGTCAATTCTCCACTTGTGAAGGTAGCTTTTGAAATATGTCGGTGGCACCACGAAAGGTATGATGGAAAAGGATATCCTGACGGATTAAAAGAGGAAGAAATCCCTATTTCCGCTCAGGTTGTTTCGTTGGCAGATGTATATGATGCGCTGGTAAGTGAGCGGTGTTATAAAAAGGCATTTTCACACGAGGAAGCATTAACAATGATTCTAGAAGGAAAGTGCGGAACATTTAACCCTTTTCTTTTACAGTGCCTTAACGGAATTTCGGGCAGGCTTAAAAAATTATATACAGATACCAATTTTGAACAAGATATGGAAAAGGAACGATATATAAAAGATAAATCATATAATGTCAAATTGTTTGAAAGTAACGGCATGAATGTTATGCAAAATCCAACGGAGTATATGAAATTATTATATGTTGATCCATTAACGAATATTTATAACCGCCGTTATTATAAGGAGTACATTCAGACTCTGCCTAATATTGAAGCTGTCGCTTTAATTGATGTGAATTATCTGGAACAGATTAATGATAATTACGGGCATGATGTTGGTGACCTTGTGTTACAACACATTGCAAAGACGCTTTTGTCACTGATACGCAGAAATGATAATGTAATCCGCTATGGCAGTGATGAATTCCTGATTGTATTTAGCAATATGAATAAAGAATCATTTCGATTAAGACTCGAGGAAATCAGATGGAGCTTAGATGCGCTGGAGATTGATGGGTATCCGCAATTACAGGCTTCTGTAAGTATAGGTGGAGTCTATGGGGAAGGGGAACCGGAAGAGTTTTTTGACATGGTAGATAAAATGCTGAAGCAATTAGAGTGCACAAAAGAGCAAGTGTCTATATGCTTTCTTGATGAAAATAGAATAGTGCGGAAAATCTGAATTGGAGGTAACATGATTATGAATCTAAAGGATTGTTATATAAAATTTGGCGGTGATTTTGATGAAGTAATTGGCAGATTAAGGCGTAAGCAGCTTGTTGAGAAGTTTATGTACAAATTTTTGGATGATAAGAGCTTTGACCTTTACCAAACTTCTATGGCGAATAAGGATTATGACGAGGCACTGAGAGCCGTTCATACGCTCAAAGGGATTTGCCAAAATCTTTCCTTTACCGAATTATATGAGAGCAGCAGAGAGATAACAAATGCACTCAAAAGTAATGATTATGAAAAAGCAATCGGTATGACCCCACAATTGTCGGAGGACTATTATCGAATCATTCACGCTGTTGAAGAATATAGGAAATTTATGGAGGTGTAACGTAAATGGAACGACGTAAAAAGAATTCCATAAAACGTTTTTTGTTAGGAAGCGGCTTTGCACTTATAATTTTCAGCCTTTTTGCTTTCATATTCCTCGCGTCTTATATGACTACGAAGAGCCATGATGCTTTTCACCAAATAGGAACACTCTATATGTCAGGTGTAAGTGAACAAATTTCAAGACACTTTGAATCAGTTATCAACCTGAGATTTAATCAGGTTATCGGACTTACTACTGCTGTATCTTCAGACATTAGTGACCAAGAGGAGATATATAAGAAGCTGATTGACGAAGCGTATATCAGGGATTTTGATTATTTAGCGCTTTGCTCTTCAGATGGAAGCTTTGAAACTCTTAGTGGAAAATCAATATATCCTCTGAATCCAATGCCTTTTATAGATTCATTACAACAGGGAAAAAAAAGAGTAGCTGTAGGAGTTGATTCTGACGGAAATGAAGTGGTTTTGTTTGGGGTTGATGCTGAGTATCCTATGTTAGACGGCAGTAAAAGCACCGGACTGATAGCGGCAGTTCCGCTGGAGTACATAACCTATTTTCTTTGCTTAGATGAAGAAGTGCAGTCTATGTACTATTGTATCGTTAGAAATGACGGCAGCTTTGTCATAGACAATCCCAACATTGGGTTCAGTGATAATTCTGAATACTTACCGGAGCTGCTTACTTCGTATAGAGATGATAAAGACTTGGGATATTCTGCCGAAGCATTTGCCGCCGCCCTGAAGAATAGAGAATCGTATAGTTCATCTATTGAGATTAATGGCGCGGAGCAAAAGCTTTACAGCATACCGCTGGCAAACTCTGAGTGGAATCTGATAGCAATAATGTCGTACAATCAATTAAATGGTGTATTGGACACTTTAAACGTTCAGCGTACAAGAATAACAGTTTTGTGCTGTGCGGCAGTGTTGGTCTTTATGCTATTGTTATTTAGCAGGTATTTATCTATGGCAAACCAACAGCTTCTTGAGTTGGAAGAGTCGCGTCAGAAGACAATTGAGGCAAGTAAAGCAAAGAGTGAGTTTTTAGCGAATATGAGCCATGATATTCGAACACCTATGAATGCAATCGTAGGTATGACCGCAATTGCCATAGCCCATATGGATGATATGGAGCAGGTAAAGGACTGCCTGAAGAAAATTTCACTGTCAAGTAAGCATCTGCTGGGACTTATCAACGATGTTTTGGATATGTCAAAAATTGAAAGCGGCAAAATGACATTGTCAGAAGGGAACACTTCTTTAAAAGACTTATTTGATGGAGTTGTCAGCATTATGCAGCCGCTGCTTAATGCCAAGAAGCAGAATTTTGACGTACATGTTACCAATGTCACAACAGAGAATGTATGGTGTGACGGTGTGCGTCTGAATCAGGTATTACTGAATCTTTTATCTAATGCGACAAAATATACGCAGGAAGAAGGCACAATACGACTATCCATTTTTGAAGAGAAATCTACAAAGGGAGAAGATTATGCCCGAATACATATATCTGTTGAGGACAACGGAATCGGTATGGAGCCGGAATTTTTAGAAAAAATATTTGAGTCCTATAGCCGTGTCGACAACACCAGAACCCAGAAGATCGAGGGAACCGGTCTGGGAATGACGATTACAAAATACATTGTGGATTTCATGGGAGGAACCATTGATGTGCAAAGTGAACTTGATAAAGGTACAAAAATCAACCTTACATTTGACTTTAAAAAAGCTCCTGTCGGGGAAGTGGAAATGGTTCTTCCGCCATGGAATATACTGGTCGTTGATGATGATGAATTTTTGTGTAAATCTACGATAGATACATTAAAATCATTCGGAATAAATGCGGAATCGACGATGAGCGGAGAAAAGGCGGTAGAAATGGTAATCAGGCATCATAGAGGAGGAGATGATTATCAGATTATTCTGTTGGATTGGAAGCTGCCTGATATTAACGGAATTGAGGTCGCAAAAAGGATTCGTGATTGTTTGGGAAATGCAGTTCCGATTTTGTTGATTTCAGCATATGATTGGAGTGAATTTGAAGCAGAAGCACTGGAAGCAGGTATTAATGGTTTTATTCCCAAGCCGCTATTTAAATCCACGCTGTTTTATAATTTGCGTAAATATATGGGAATTGAAGATGATTGCGAGACGGAGGATTTGGACATTAATATGTCAGGACACCGTATATTACTTGCCGAGGATAATGAGATCAATTGGGAAGTCGCAAAGGAATTGTTGTCAGACATTGGTTTGGAATTAGACTGGGCAGAAAATGGTCAAATATGTGTTGAAAAGTTTGAAAAATCACCGGCAGGATATTATGACGCGATTCTTATGGATATTCGGATGCCGTTTATGACAGGATATGAGGCAACGCAGGTAATCCGTAAATTAAACCATCCTGATGCTTTATCGGTTCCGATTATTGCTATGAGTGCGGATGCTTTTTCTGAGGATGTATAACGCTGCTTGGAGTGCGGCATGAATGCCCATATAGCAAAGCCTATTGATATTGTTAAATTGACCCGCTTGTTGAAAAAATACATGTAGTGAAATATTGTATTTTGAGACAGCAAACGGCAGACAAGCATTTAATATTTATAAAAGGATAAATAGATATGTATAATAGAGAAGTTATAGAAAAGTTAAAACAACAAGGCGTCAACACAGATGAAGCAATATCGCGTTTTATGGGAAAAGAGGAACTGTTTCTATCGTTTATTTTTCGTTTTCCGAAAAATGCTGATTTTAAAGAAATACGAAAATGTCTGGAAGAAAAAGATGAAGAACAGTTTTATTTACATGTACATAATTTAAAAGGCGTTTCGGGCAACTTGGGAATTGAAACTCTTTCTAAATGCGCATATGAAATTTTAGCGGAATTTAGAACCTCCAAGTTTGAACAAATGGAAAAGCTAATCAGGTTAGTCAACGAAGCAGAATGTGAAAGTGATAGGATTATTGAGATTTTAGCATCTTATGAGAAAGAGGAGAACTAAATGGAAAGAAATATTTTGTTAATTGTTGATGATAGTGAATTGGATTTGGCTGTCTTGCGTGTAATTTTTCAAGATATTTTCAAGGTAAAATGTGTATCAAATGGAAAAGAAGCAATGGCGTTTATTACACAAAATTACGAGAAAATTGCTGCTGTTTTATTAGATATCTGCCTTGGGAAAAAAGGCGCTGGATTGTTGGTTTTAGCAGATATAAAGAAGAAAAAAGCTATAAGCGATTTACCGGTTTTTCTAATTACGACAGACGCCAAAGAAGATTATGTATTAGCTGGCATACATCAGGGAGCATGTGATTTTTTGGCAAAGCCTGTAGATCCAAGCTCTGTAAGAGAGCGTGTGTGTGAAAAGGTTAAATCGGTATGGGCGGAAAAAGATAAAGAATTTGATATAGAAGATAGAAATACAATTCTGTTATCATCTGATCCGTTATATGTCGAGGATGCAGAACGCGCAGCGAAAGACTGGCTGCAGCAGATGACTGTTTTATGTAAATCAAGAAAAGTTTTTCCTGTGGACAGATATAAAAGGATCCAAAAAATTACTACTGTATTAGCAAAAACTTATGTAGAAAATCATAAGGAAAAGGGCTTGGATGAAGAGGACGCAAGACTTATAGGTTTGGCAGCAACCTTTTACGATATTGGATTAATGGGGCTTCCGGACGCTATTATTGAGGGCGGTGAGAAACAGGACGAGCCCAATAGAAGCATTTATTTTGAGCATACCAGCTTAGGAAGAGATTTATTTTCAAGAGATAGGAAAGAGCATTTGTTTTTGCAATATTGTGCAGATATAGCTTATTGGCATCATAAAAATTATGATGGAACAGGTTATCCAATAGAGGAATATGGTGAGGATATTCCTCTTTGTGCACAATTCGTTCGGACAGCGTTAATATGTGATAATAATGCGGATTATTATCATGGAATAGTGAATTATGAAGAGAGGATGCTTTCTGCATTAGCGAAAGAGGTAGGTCATAGCATTTCTAAAGAGATGTATCAAACAGTTTTAGATGCGAAATCAGCGCTATCGGACATAATGTTTAGTAAATAAATTAGTAGACAAATATGAGTCATTAATGCTAGAATATGTAAGCTATTTTAAGCAGTAAGATAAATAATTAAATTTACCTGTAAGAACATGTGTGAATAGCTTCCTGTATAATTCAAAGTGTAGAGAGTAAATGATTTTACAAAAATAGATACAGTAATTACACTTATATGTGGAATCATTTTATCCGTGATACATTAGGGAAGAGGAAAATTAAAGATGTGAAATATTCAGAGATATTGTATTTCTATAATGATTTGGTCACAAATCAGGGAATGGCAATAAATACGCTGGAAACGATCAATACGATACTCAGACCTACATTTCAACTGGCAGTGCGTGATGATATTATTAGGAAGAATCCTGTTGATGGAGCATATTGTGAAGTTAAAAAGCGGAATGGTGGCAGTCGGAAAACAAGAAGAGCGTTGACTGTTGAACAGCAGAGAGCTTTCATGGACTATGTATCGAAGAATCCGTTCTTTTATCATTGGTATCCGTTATTTGCTTTCTTGCTAGGAACAGGTTGTAGAATCGGTGAGGCGATTGGTATTCGCTGGGATGATGTTGATTTGGGTAACCGTATAATCAATATTAATCATAGTCTTACTTATTATAAGCGAGCAGATGATTCGTACAAAAGTGAACTTCGTGTTTCTTTACCAAAGACTGAGGCTGGTATAAGATTTATACCTATGATGCAACCAGTATATGATGTATTAAAGGATGAATATGAGAGGCAGGAAGAAGAAGGGTTCTGTGTTGAGACGATAGACGGAATGAGCAATTTTATCTTCACAAATCGCTTTGGAAGTCCTCATAATCCGGCAGCAATCAATCGTGCTATCAAAAGAATTGTAGATGCTCACAACGCAGAGGAAGAGGTGGCGGCAAAAAAGGAAAAAAGGGAACCAATTATTATCCCTAAATTTTCATGTCATATTTTCAGACATACGTTTGCTTCAAGATTCTGTGAGAACGAAACAAATATTAAAGTGATACAAGAAGTCATGGGACACGCAGATGTATCTACCACGATGAATATTTACGCCGAGGTAAATAACGAAGTGACCCGGACTGCAATCGAAAATTTAGCAAAGAATATGGATGTGTTTTAGAAAAGAGTCCTCTTGAGGTTTTCTTTTCAGCATGGTATAATCTAAAAGCCTTTATGTGACGTTGTATAGTTGTTACAAAAATTCAGTGACTACTTTTTAGTAGGGAAGACTACTTTTTGACTACTTTTAGGCAATAAATTGGCTAAGAGTGTGAAAGAGTATGAAAGGCTCAAAAGCCCGAAAAGTAAGGGGTTACAAGAATTTGCAAGGATAGCCAATGGAGCCAAAGTTATTCCCGACAATGAAGAGCATTGGTGGCGTAAAGGCTGAAAATGGCGTAAGTTCTAAGCCTTCAGAAGAGGTAAAAGCTGAGCCGGAGAAGATTGATTTCTCTAATGTAAAGATTGAACCTTTATTTGAGGAAGAGGTAGACTTCGATACATTCAGCAAGTCAGATTTCAGAGCTGTTAAGGTAAAAGAGTGTGTAGCAGTTCCTAAGTCAAAGAAATTATTACAGTTTACTTTAGATGACGGAACAGGCACAGACCGCACTATTTTAAGCGGAATCCACGCTTATTATGAGCCAGAAGAGCTTGTTGGAAAGACACTTATTGCCATCACAAATCTTCCACCTAGAAAGATGATGGGAATTGAATCTTGTGGTATGTTACTTTCAGCAGTAAACAATCTTAAGGATTCAGAGGATGAAGAACTTCATCTTCTTATGGTTGATGACCACATTCCAGCAGGTGCAAAGCTCTACTAAAAACGTGATGTACCTTATTGGTGGAAATTTGTAAAATTACAAAAATACGCCAATTTTACGCCAAACGATGCAGAGTTTGATGTAAGAAAATAATATAATGATGTGGAATCAGACCATATGACATATGAAGCCCCATTGGATAGAGAAATCTGTCTGATGGGGTTTTATTGTATATCTGTGCCACTTTCGAATAAGTGGCTGGCAAAACTATGACGACATACATGAGAGGAAACATGACGGGTAATGCCGGCGAGTTTAGCACTTTTCTTAAAGAACTGGTTAACACCGGTTATATCAAGATATCCACCGGTCCAGGAACTTGGAAAAAGGATATCTTTAGGGCGACCACATTTGTACCAATACTCAGTGAGAAGGTCTAAATTTTTTTGAGACAGAATCGTATACCTGTCAATTCTGCCTTTGGTTTCACGAACATGAATTGGCATCATAATGGAGATGAACGACCTCCGATACACGTAATCCGGAAGAATACATAGTTGCAATAATCGCTTTATGCTTCAGATTCGGAGTGTCGTCAATGATTGCATTTATTTCATCGCGGGACAGAACAGCAGGAAGATTGCGTTCTCTTTTCATAGCTGGAACAGTGTCATCATCCCAGACAGTCTTCAGCATCTTTTTATATAAGAACTTTATTGCAGACCGATAGTGATTGTGAGTTTCAGGAGACCTTCCTTCCAGACGTTTGGCAGTA
>PPYF01612514.1_pt1 | contig 11610 bp, 12 predicted proteins | sample 1559871 | NCBI WGS metagenome assembly PPYF01 (sample SAMN08240021, study PRJNA423297) | Human gut metagenome, whole genome shotgun sequencing project. | reverse complement strand
ACACCTGGCTGCCGACCGGCGTGCGCGTCCTGAAAAAAGTCGAAAACATCGTGCGTGAAGAGATGAACAACGCCGGTGCAATCGAGGTGTTAATGCCGGTAGTTCAGCCCTCTGAGCTGTGGCAAGAGAGTGGTCGTTGGGAACAGTACGGCCCGGAACTGCTGCGTATTGCTGACCGTGGCGAACGTCCGTTCGTACTCGGCCCGACTCATGAAGAAGTCATCACCGACCTGATTCGTAATGAGCTGAGCTCTTACAAACAGCTGCCGCTGAACTTCTATCAGATCCAGACCAAATTCCGTGACGAAGTTCGCCCGCGTTTCGGCGTAATGCGTTCCCGTGAATTCCTGATGAAAGATGCTTACTCTTTCCATACCTCTCAGGAATCGCTGCAGGAGACCTACGACGCGATGTACGCCGCGTACAGCAAAATCTTCAGCCGTATGGGGCTGGATTTCCGCGCGGTACAGGCTGACACCGGTTCTATCGGCGGCAGCGCATCTCACGAATTCCAGGTACTGGCGCAGAGCGGTGAAGATGACGTCATTTTCTCTGACTCTTCTGACTACGCGGCCAATATTGAGTTCGCCGAAGCCGTTGCGCCGAAAGAGCCGCGCGCGGCCGCCACGCAGGAAATGACCCTGGTCGATACGCCTGACGCTAAAACCATCGCCGAGCTGGTCGAGCAGTTCAATCTGCCGATTGAAAAAACCGTGAAAACCCTGCTGGTAAAAGCAGTAGAAGACAGTGAGTATCCGCTGATAGCCCTGCTGGTTCGCGGCGATCACGAACTGAACGAAGTCAAAGCGGAAAAACTGCCGCAGGTCGCCAGCCCGCTGACCTTCGCAACCGAAGAAGAGATTCGCGCGCTGGTGAAAGCGGGTCCCGGTTCTCTTGGCCCGGTTAATATGCCTGTTCCGGTGATTATTGACCGTACCGTTGCCGCCATGAGCGATTTCGCCGCGGGCGCGAACATTGACGGTAAACACTACTTCGGCATCAACTGGGATCGCGACGTCGCCACTCCTGAAGTGGCAGATATCCGTAACGTAGTGGCCGGTGACCCGAGCCCGGACGGTAAAGGCACGCTGTTGATTAAACGCGGTATCGAAGTGGGCCACATCTTCCAGCTGGGTACCAAGTACTCTGAAGCGATGAAAGCCTCCGTACAGGGCGAAGATGGCCGTAATCAGATCCTGACTATGGGCTGCTACGGTATCGGGGTGACTCGCGTGGTGGCGGCAGCCATTGAGCAGAACTTTGACGAGCGCGGGATCTTGTGGCCGGAAGCTATCGCCCCGTTCCAGGTTGCGATTCTGCCGATGAACATGCACAAATCCTATCGCGTGCAGGAGCTGGCTGAGAAGCTGTATGCTGAGCTAACCGCGCTGGGCATTGAAGTGCTGATGGATGACCGTAAAGAGCGTCCGGGCGTGATGTTCGCCGATATGGAGCTTATCGGAATTCCGCATACCATCGTGCTGGGCGACCGTAACCTCGACAACGACGATATTGAATATAAATATCGCCGCAGCGGCGAGAAACAGCTGATTAAAACCGGCGATATCGTGAATTACCTGGTACAACAAATTAAAGGTTAACGCCAAAAGAGGCTCTGGTTTCAGAGCCTCTTTTTTACAAGGATTGTAATCATGGCTAAACGACGGGCTAATCATGTCCTGCTTTTTCCCGTATCGTTCTTACTTTCTGCCTGCACGGTAGACGTCAGCCGGTCCGTGCCTTCCGCTTCCACTATTAAGCAACCATCGCAGCAATGGGCGATTAAGCTTCAGCGCCAGAGCTCGGTGGCTAATAACACGCTGACTGAAATTAACGCACAAGATCTGCTCCCCGGCGATCTCCTTTTCTCTTCCAGCATTGGCGTGACGTCCCTGGGGATTCGTGCTCTTAGCACATCCTCCGTTAGCCATGTCGCTATCTATATCGGTGATAACCAGGTTGCAGAGGCAACCGGCGCTGGGGTGCAGGTTGTGCCTCTCCGGCAAGCGATGCAGCATCCGGGGACAAAAAAATGTGGTTTTGTTCGGAGTTTGTCAGCGATGCCTTCGCGAAGGCCGGACACCCGCTGACCCTGGCTCAACCGGGCTGGATTAGCCCATCAGACTTGCTTCATATGCGTGAGGGGGATGTGGCAAACTTTAAGCCCGAAACACAATTGCAGTATATCGGGCATCTTAAATTGGGAATTTATATCAAGACAAGCCGCCTCGTAGGACTCAATTAATTAACGAGAATTGCAGTCTTCTTTTTGATAAAACTTGCCGGGTGAATCCACCGCCAGAACTTTAACCGGCGCTCCCGAATCCGGATTCGCTTCCAGCGTAAAGTGCCCCTCAACCACCAGCAGCACCGGTCGAGTATCCGTACCGCGCGCAGCGGCATAATCACGCTCGAGCTGAGCATTATTGGCGACAGCCACTCGCTTGCCGGTCGCGCAATCGGTAAAGGTCGCCGCATCCGCCATATAGAAGTACATTCCGCGCATCGCCATTGGCGTGATGGGCAGACTGGCTTTGACTGATTCAAGCGTATAGTTCAGCGTCGACTCGATGGGGTTACCGTCGCGATCGAGCATTTCCAGCTTATCGCCCTTCGCCCGATAATAAGACTTCTCGCCTTTGCTGTCGGTCAGCACCAGCTTATCAGCCGTGCGCGCCCAGGTACCATATGAAGCAAAAGAGGAAGGTTCGCGGCTAACGCCCTGATATCGTTCATTCATCACCCAGGTGCCGTCTTTCTCAAGAAAGAGCGAGGTTTCAATCCCTTCGCAGTCGGCGCACGGCAGCACGCCGCGCCAGCTCTGCTGCATCGGTTTTAGCTCTTCCATCGGCGCCGGCTGTAACGTTTCCATTTCCGTACGATGGTTACAGCCGAACAGGGCAAAGAGCGAACAGGCCGCCACGACTGAAAATACGATTTTCTTCACTGTAAATTCCTTATCATCCATTCCACCGGTTCGCCATATTCTTACTGGCGAACCTTTCCACGCAGCGCTTTAACTGAGGATTTTTGCGCCTTTGAAGCCAGTCGGCGCTCTTTTGAGGCCCTGGTTGGTCGCGTCTCCCGACGGCTCTTCTGCACTGCGGTTAATTCTTGTATTAGGGCAACCAGACGCGCAATTGCCGCTTCACGATTCATTTCCTGGCTGCGATATTCCTGAACCTTAATGATAACCACACCCTCGGCAGAAATTAAGTGGTGGCTGGCGGTAAGCAGACGTTCCTTATAATAGTCAGGCAGGCTCGAGGCTTTAATATCAAAGCGCAAATGAATGGCCGTTGAGGACTTATTCACGTGCTGACCGCCCGCTCCCTGCGCGCGTATGCCGGAAAGTGAAATCTCGTCCTCCGCAATCGCGACGCTGCGGCTAATCGTAATCATGCGGGTGTTTGCCAGGCCGTTAAATGAATTTCCAGATTATTCTTAGCGTCAGATAACCAGATAGCGCCGTCCTGGATGGTCGCCTGCAGCGACATCGTCCGATCGGCAAAAGCGCTGAGCTGCGCCAGCTGAGTATCATCCAAATACCACACCGTCAGCTTCGAAAACTGAGCCATTTTATTTTGGTTTTGCTGCCACCAGATTTCTGCCGCCCGACTATTATAGGCGAACAGCGCCACCTGCTGGGCCCGCGAGCAGGCTTTTTTAATTCGCCGCTCGTCCGGTAGCCCCAGTTCAATCCACAGATCCACGCCCAGATGATCGTTAAGCAGCCAGAGTTCCGCTTCATCGTCGGAAGATAAACCGCGGGTAAACTGCAGACGCTCGTCGGCGTATTTAATCCACGCCAGCAGGCGCAGCATCATGCGCTCCTGGGTTTCCGACGGATGCTGGGCAAGCGTCAAACTGGCATCCAGAAACTGGTTGCGGTCCAGGTCGGCTACGTTCACCGTCGCTTTATAAATCGTCGCTTTCAGCGCCATGACTCTACTCCTGATAAAAATGGCGTACATTGTAGCGAAACTGACGGCAAAAGGCTGTCAGCAATCGACGGATCGCCTCTCATCCTGCTGATATTGCTTAAATGACTATGGTATAGTCACCTTGCTAAACAGAGTTTATCTTCGTAGGCTTAAACTTACATCCCACGGTTAAGTCAGAACGCTGACAGGAGGGCATGTGGAAAAATATTGTGAGTTAATACGCAAGCGGTATGCGGAAATAGCCAGCGGGGACCTTGGGTATATCCCGGATGCGCTAGGTTGCGTGTTGAAAGTATTGAATGAGGTTGCGGCGGATCAGGCCCTTGCTGAGTCAGTCAGGGAAAAGGCCGCATATGCGGCGGCAAACTTACTGGTGAGCGATTATGTCAATGAATGATACTTATCAACCCATCAATTGCGATGATTATGACAACCTCGAACTTGCCTGTCAGCACCATCTGGTCCTGGCGCTGGAGCTCAAAGATGGCGAACAGCTGCAAGCGAAGGCCAACGATCTTATCTCGCGCAAAAATATCGAGTATCTGGTCGTAGAGCTCGCCGGGAACGTCCGCGAACTGCGCCTGGATAAAATCGCCAGCTTCAGCCATCCGCAAATCGGTACGGTAGTCGTTAGCGAGTCCTGAATCAAAACGGGTGGCCTAGCCGCCCGTTTTCCTCCATCTCATCTGTAAGCCTTCACTTTCCTGAACTTTCCCATCGACGGTAATAAACAGACCATCGGCGGCGGCAATAAGCGTTTCGCCATAGAACAGTAGCGGAGTCGTATCGCGCCGCCAGGGCGCAACGCCCAGCTCCTGCCAGATTTTTTTCAGCTTGCGACCACCGTTGCGACCCACGATATGCAGATTACCGCTGGCACGAAAGCGAATAGTAACGGCTTCTCCCTCGCGCGGCCCGCGTAATGGCCCGCCGGACAGTAAGCTCAGCTCGCCGAGACCGTCAGGCAACGGCAGCGGGCTGGCAGTATCGCGCCACTCCAGCATTGTCTCACTCTGGCCTGGAATATATCTCACCCAGTACAGACGCTGCTGGTAGCGGCGAACGGTAAACGGGCCCAGGCGCAAACAGGGAAACGCATCCTCGCGCGCCATCGCCACTTCACGCCAGATACGCTCCGGCACCTCGCGCGAAGGCATTGGCGCATTGAGCCCAGCCAGCCAGCGGCGCAGCAGCGCGGCCCGCCGAGGCGCGCTCATAGTCGTCAACGGAGCGATAGTTAACGAACTGTCCTCAGCAACCAGCGTTGCCAGCTCGGCGGCCAGCATTTCATCCAGCAGCTGTTCCTGTTCGCCGCACAGGCTGGCGCTGCGCGCCACGGCCTCGGCAAAGTGCGGCCAGCGAGCATGAAGCAGCGGGAGAATCCGCAGGCGGAGAAAGTTGCGATCGTAAGCGTCATCCTGGTTGCTTTCGTCTTCAATCCAGCTGAGCTGACGGGCCATCGCCCACTGATGGAGGGAGTCACGGCTTTCGTGAAGCAGCGGGCGCAGCAGTTTCGTCCCGGCAAAATCGGACTCGCCGGCCATCGCCGAGAGCCCGGTAGGGCCGCTTCCCCGCTTAAGGGCTAACAGGAAGGTTTCGCACTGGTCATCAAGATGCTGCGCGGTCACCAGCGTTTCGCCGGGCGCCAGCGCCGAACGAAATGCCTGGTAGCGCGCCTGGCGCGCATGAGCCTCAATTCCCAACCCCTCATCGGCGAGCGCGACCCGCTCTACCAGAAGCGGCACCTGCCACTGCTGGCACATTTGCTGGCAGTGCGCCACCCAGTCGTCGGCGTTGGCGCTGAGCCCGTGGTGAATATGTATCGCCCTCAGGCGAACGGTGGGATCCTGCTCGCGCCAGAGCACCAGGCGATACAAAAGCACGCTCGAATCCAGCCCGCCGCTAAAGGCCACTAAAAAATGGCGGTGCGGCTGAAGCGTGTGCGCAATGTCCGGGATCATCATCATGAGAGTACTAACTGAGGTAAGCGTGTTCGGCACGTTACCCGCCAGAACACGCGCTGACAAGAATTACTGCTGATAAATCTCCAGCGGCAGCCCGTCCGGATCGTTAAAAAAGGTGAAACGCTTACCGGTAAAAGGGTCGATACGAACCCCTTCACAAGGCACACCGTGCGCCTCAAGATGAGCCACAGCGGCATCGACATCATCGACGCTAAACGCCAGATGGCGTAACCCGCAGGCTTCGGGGCGACTCGGACGCGAGGGAGGAAACGGGAATGAAAACAGTTCAATGACATATTCACCATTCAGCGCCAGATCGCCTTTCCAGGAATCACGCTCTGCGCGATAAAACTCCCCCTGCAGGGTGAACCCCAGGATGTCGCAGTAAAACGCTTTACTCTTCGCATAATCCGTCGCAATGATAGCGATATGGTGAACCCGTTTTAAACCCAGCATGGTACCACTCCTCCTGTTGAAGCCAACAACGTTACTCGCTCAGTTCATTATTGCGCAAGCGCTTAGTCATTTTTTAAGACTCGAACCCAGTACACCCCATCTTCATCGCGTTTCGCGCCGTGGATATCGGTTTCGAAGCCCGGATAGTGGCGACCAATAGAGCACAGCATGAGCAGGAAATTGAGCACCGCGCGGCTCTCTTCGGCGATCATCTCACCGGGCATCAGCAGCGGCACGCCGGGCGGGTACGGTAGGATCATATTCGCTGAAATACGCCCGACCAGATTTTCCAGTTCGATAGTTTCCACTTCACCTTTGATCTGCCGCTGCCAGGCCTGATGCGGCGTCATTTTCATCTCCGGCAGGACGTCAAAGGCGCTAAGCATCAGCTGCGAGAGCTGGTGCTGGCGAATCAGACGATGAATACCCTGCGCCAGATCCTGAATGCGCATATTGCGGTAAAAATCCGGATCTTCAGCGTACAGATCCGGCAGCATATTTTTCACTCGCAAATTGAGATCGTAAGAGCGTTTGAACTCAGTCAATCCACGCAACAGTCCCATCGCTCGGGTTTTATCTATACCAATACTAAAAAGGAACAGCAGGTTGTACGGGCCCGTTTTCTCGACGACCACGCCGCGCTCATCAAGGAATTTCGCCACCAGCGCCGCCGGTATACCTTCATTATCCATATTACCCTGCTCATCCATGCCGGGCGTCAGAATCGTCACTTTCACCGGATCGAGGTACATATGGTCGCTATCGGCATCCTGAAAACCGTGCCACTGTTCACCGGGCGAAACCGGCCAGCACTGCGCTTCACCAATCTCTTCCGGCTGCCAGATATCAAAGAACCAACCGTCAGACTCCTCGCGTAATCGCTGCACCTCTTTACGAAAATCCAGCGCCCGCTCAATCGAACGCTGGATCAGTCGCCTGCCGGAATTACCCCGCAGCATGGCTGCCGCCGTTTCAATAGAGGCAACGATCGGGTAGCTCGGTGAGGTCGAGGTATGCATCATGAAGGCTTCATTGAAGGTATCTTCATCGTAGCTGCCTTTAATATGAATCAGCGAAGCCTGCGATAGCGCCGCCAGCATTTTGTGCGTCGACTGCGTTTCAAAGATCACTTTGCCCGGGATGCGATCGCCGCTCATCCCGCTTTTCCCCTGATAGATCGGATGGAAATGAGTGTAGGGTACCCAGGCGGAGTCAAAGTGGATTGACGACACGTCGAGGGTCTCTTTGATCCAGGTCGTGTTATACAGCAGCCCGTCATAGGTGGAGTTAGTGATCACCGCATGAACCGGCCACCCGGCGCCGCCGGTGGCGTTGACTTTTTGTTGAATACTATCGCGGGTAAATTCACGCTTGGGTATGCCGCCGAGGATCCCTAGCGCGTTGCGCGTCGGTTTCAGCCATAGCGGCACCACATCGCTCATCATCAGTAAATGGGCCAACGATTTATGGCAGTTGCGATCGATAAGCAGGGTACTGCCCGCCGGGGCAGAATACATACCAACAATTTTATTCGACGTCGAGGTTCCGTTGGTGACCATATAGCTCTGCTCGGCGCCGAAGGCGCGGGCAATATACTCCTCGGCCTCCAGATGCGGGCCGCTATGATCGAGCAGCGACCCCAGCTCCGTCACGGAAATAGAGACGTCGGCCTTTAAGGTATTACCGCCAAAGAAATCATAAAACAGACAACCCACCGGGCTTTTTTGATAGGCCGATCCGCCCATATGTCCAGGCGTACAGAAGGTATATTTTCCCTCCTGTACGTAGTTAAACAGCGCCCGGGTAAACGGCGGGGTGATGTTGTCGAGGTATTCGCGGGTGTATTGACCGATGCGGGTAGCGATCTCTTCCGAAAGCCCCAGCGCATATTCAAAGAACCATAGCGTCATACGCAGGTCCTGACTGCTGACGTCCATCGTCGAATGGGCGTTGATAAAGGCGTACAGCGGCAGATACTCATTTAAACGATTGATATCGCTGCACAGATCCACGCTGTACTCATCCCAATCGAAAATGACTCCGCAGATCCGCGGATTATGCTCAATAAACTGCAAAAGGTCGGCGCTATTTTGCGGCCAGATGGTCTGGAAACCTTGCCGTTGCAGGGCAGCTTCCAGTTCTTTCATCGGTTCGTCTTTATAATAGACGCCGTGGGGACCCATGATCGCAATAATATTCACGCTTTCCTCCAGGAATTGACCTAAGGAAAGCATAATAGCACCCCGCCAGCGCTTAGCGCTGGCGGATTTATCTCTATTACAACGCCTTCCACGCATCGCCCCAGGCAATGCCGGCGCCAGGCTCATAGTAAGTCGGCGCCACGTTGCACCATGCTCCTTCCGGAAGCGGTTTACACTGATACAGCGCGCCGTGGTTATTGACGATATCGCCCTCTTTCCATGTCTGGGTACTGCTCCAGGAAGGATAGCTAATGGTATCGCTATCTTTGCCATCCGTCGTTTCGTCCGCAGCAGCGGCTTTGGCCTTGACGTTCAGAGTGTAAGTTGCCGTGCTGGACAACGAACCGTCGCTTACCGTCAGGCTAACCACATACTGGGCATCGCGATCTTTTTCCGGTGCGGTGAAGGTAATTACGGCTTTATCCTGTCCGCTAAGGGTCTGGCCGTCCTGAGACATCCAGGTGTAGCTTAGCTTGTCGCCGTTCGCATCGGTAGAACCTTCCGCGCTCAGAGAAACCCTGGCACCAGCTTCAATTGCGCCAATCGGACCGGCGATGCGAGCCACCGGCGCCACGTTCGTCTCCTGCGCAGGTGTGGTATCGTCAGGCTTGACCGGCGTAATATCCTCGGACTGGCCGCTGTCATCAACGATATTGACGTTGAAGTGGCTCTGCACACACTTCGCATAGTCGCCCTCTTTAAAAGCGGTATACGGCGTCTGATAGCCCACCAACTGGCAGGCGTTAGTCTTGCCGTCAGCGGTGTCCGGACTCCATCCCCAATCCTCTTCCCAGTAAATCGGCAATGCGCCCGCGCCGCCTTCATCGAACTGCTTCATATTCTTACAGCCGAGAACTTCGTCGTCGGCAATCGGCACTTTGAGGTAGTTTGCGAACTCTTTGTAGTAAGCAATACGGTTAAGAGACTGCGCGTTCTCTTCCGCCCCGCCGCACTCAACGCCGCCGTTGATAATCTGAATGGTTACCCCAAAGCCTTCGACCAGGCCATTTGCTTTATCATGATCGTTTGGAACCCAGGTTCCGTCGATGACGTGCAGCATAGAGGGCTTCGGCGGCTGCGGATAAACGAAGAAAAAGACGGCGCTCGCCAGGTTCATCCAGGTATCCGCCACCAGCTCCGGTTTATCCAGCAGAGGACGAACGTCGCCATCGTACATTGCATCGGAGAACGGACCATAGTTGTAGTTATAGGACAGCTGTTTCGCTCCGCGGCCGAAGTAGCTCAGGTAGTCGCCGTCTTTATCTTTACCGCATGGCCAGGTCTGCCCCTGCCAGATAGAGGGATCGCATTCGCCGTTATAGCCGCCCTTCTGACCTTCAACCCAGCCAACCTCACGCAGATAAACCAGCGCCTGACGCCATTCGGGAATATCACGCCAGCTTTCATGGCCGCCGGTCTCCTGAGCAAAGTGGGCAAACATGGTTGCCAGCGATTTACGGCAGATGGCATCGCTGTCGCGTCCGTCGGTATAGGTTCCGCACACGGCAGGGAATTTACCAATAGCTTTCAGAAAATTAGAGTAGGTATATTCTGCGGCGCGCATCGGGAACAGATATTCCCAATCCTGTTCTGAAAGGATGCTTTCAACACGCTTAACGTTCGCCGGGTTGCTCGCCAGGCCCGGTGCGATTTTCTCCACTTCGCTGTTAGGCAGGGTTTGAATTGATGATTTAACCGACTCCATCAGCGGAAAGTCGGTTAAGGCTTTTTCTTTAGCGGCCAGGTCGCTCGCCTTCATGGTTGTCGCTTCCGTTGCGCCCAGCAGCGGTGCAGCCTGTGCGGCCCCCAGGCTTAACATGATCCCTGCGGCCACGGCGCTTATCGCGACGGTTTTGTGCAATGCCATAGAACTTCTCCTTTATCCTTGTTAACGGCCTGCCGGGTTACAATACCAGGCAGTCGCTACTGTTTTAAGGGAGAGCGGCATCATCGGCTAATCACATTAGCTCTTGTTCTTCTCACGTCATCTCAATAAACAACACATAAAAAAGGGCCGGAAAATCCGACCCTTAGCGTTGAAAAATGAGATCAATAATCAGGCGTAGCCGTAGCTCATCAGGCGTTGGTAGCGGCGGTTCAGCAGTTCTTCCTCACCAAGCACGTCGAGGTCAGCCAGATCGGCCAACAGCTGTTCTTTCAGTGAGGCTGCCATCGCTTCCGGATTACGATGCGCGCCGCCCAGCGGTTCAGGAATGATGGAGTCAATGAGCTTCAGCTCTTTCAGACGCGGAGCAACAATTCCCATTGCCTCAGCGGCCAGCGGCGCTTTGTCAGCGCTTTTCCATAGAATGGACGCACAGCCTTCCGGGGAGATAACGGAATAGGTGCTGTACTGCAGCATATTCACTTTATCACCGACGCCAATCGCCAGCGCGCCGCCGGAGCCGCCTTCACCGATAACGGTGCAGATAACCGGCACGCTCAGACGGGACATTTCACGCAGGTTGCGAGCAATCGCTTCAGACTGGCCGCGTTCTTCCGCCCCGACGCCTGGATAAGCACCAGGGGTGTCGATGAAGGTAATGATCGGCATTTTAAAGCGCTCGGCCATTTCCATCAGACGCAGCGCTTTACGATAGCCTTCCGGCGCCGGCATACCGAAGTTGCGGCGAATTTTCTCTTTGGTTTCACGCCCTTTCTGGTGGCCGATAATCATCACCGGACGCCCGTCCAGACGCGCAATCCCGCCAACGATAGCTTTATCATCGGCGTAGGCGCGATCGCCGGCCAGTTCGTCGAATTCGTCGAAAGCCAGGCGGACATAATCCAGGGTGTATGGGCGACGTGGATGGCGGGCCAGCTGGGCAACCTGCCATGCACCAAGATCGGCGAAGATCTTGCGCGTCAGCTCTACGCTCTTTTCACGCAGGCGATGCACTTCTTCATCGATATTAATATCCAGTTTCTCATCCTGACGGCTAACCGCAGTCAGAGAATCGATTTTCGCTTCCAGCTCTGCAATCGGCTGTTCAAAATCAAGGAAATTCAGACTCATAGTATTCCTGTATTAGTCAAACTCCAGTT
>PPYF01386778.1_pt1 | contig 11610 bp, 9 predicted proteins | sample 1559871 | NCBI WGS metagenome assembly PPYF01 (sample SAMN08240021, study PRJNA423297) | Human gut metagenome, whole genome shotgun sequencing project. | reverse complement strand
ATTCTTCATGTATCGTTTAGCAACAGTTTTGGGTTAGCATCTGCACGGCCTACTCCACAGGGTTTGTCGGGTGCGCCCATATCTGCCAGTGGTGCCAAACGAAAACATGTCTATTGCTTGACAGCCTGTTCTGGCAGATTATTTTTCTTGTTTTTTTAATTCGGTTTATTTGTACTTGGTCGCACCAGACGAAGATTAACTTGACTGCGTGGGAGTCGAAGGAAGTGTTATTTCATTTTTTCTTGGACTAGCAGGCCTTTTTCGATTTGCTTCCTCTTTGTCTTTCAACACTTTTTCCTTATCATTCAAGCGTCTGTTCCAGTCATTAGAAAACAATCCGTTATGTCGTCTGAGCAATGTTTTCCCCCTATCGATTTCCCTTTGGCTTATCTCTTTTTTTGCGAGAATATTACGAACTTCGTTATAGTCCTTACAAATGCCTTCCCAACGGTTTTTATCTTCTTCTCCAAACCCGATGAATTCCATAAAATCCCGATTCAATATATAGAATTTACTTATTTTATCCTGCTGATCTTTGGAGCTAACAATAATATTCCACAGCTTATTTTCAAAAGCCTGTTTCATCTGTCCCTTAAACGTTTCAGCCTTTGGCCTTCCTTCAACATACGCAAGGGCATCTGAGAAAGCTTCTGCGTCAAGCAAGCGCTGCAATTCATTTTCGTCAATCTCACGATCCGCTTCATGGCGTGAGTCTGACGTAGGGGGTGCGTCGAACGTAATAAGCGCAGAGCTGGAATTGGTTTCCACTTCAGACGATTCCTCTTCTTTATCTGAACCAAGAATGCTAAGCGCGAGAACGAAGCAAATGAAGATACAGAAAACGCCCAATGCCCCCAGACAGATTTTCTTGTTTTTCCGCAGGAGTTCGAGAAGATCTTTTTCCAACGGGTTTTCTTTCTTCTCGTCTTTCTTATTTTTCTCCTTGGCCTTATTCTTATGGAAGCACGTATTGCAGACATCTCCACCCGTCTGACTGAAAGCCGAAACGGGCTTGGTTTTTCCACACTTCACACAGACGCGGCTGGACAACCGTCTTTCCTCCACCTGCTTCTTTTTCTGACATTCCTTGCAAATGGTGGCTTCTGAAGATTCAAACTCAGACAGGGGTTTGTTTCGCTTGCAAGAGTAACAATATTGGGTTTCGGCTTCGTCATGCCTCATATCATCTGCGACACTATTCGTTCTTTCATACAGACCTTTTATGATTCCCGACAAAGATTCATATTTTCCCCATATATCCCGAAAGGCTGAATTCTCTTCTGCATCTTCAATCGTTGGCACATACCTGGATAAATTCAGCAGGATTTCGCTAACCTTACGATAAATCTGCTCCAAATCGCGTGCATTTTCTCGCGTTGGGTTGGCGGCAATTGGCAAAAGGAAGGCATTGAAGGCATGAAGTCCCTGAATCAGTTCCTGCAAATCCAATTCTATTTGCGAAGAGGTTTCCTCTTTCAATACGGGTTTGTCCACTATGTCGGACGAGATTGAAAGCCAGGTGTATTTTCTGAAAGCGTCCTGCAACTGGCTCTCGCCAATTGGCTTGACGAAAGAAACCACTTGTCCCAGACTACCCATTGCAAAGGAACTGTCGTAATGTTCTGTCCGGGTTCTTCCTGCTGTGAAGATGTTGGGCAAATTCGTTTTCAGCCAATCCACATCATCTGGCCTTTCCTCGAATTTCCGTACGGTATATTCCAACACACCTTCTTCATTTTGTTTTATCACACTGTGCTCGGTGACAAAGCGTTCGAAGAGGTATTCGAAATATTCCAGCACAATCTTGAAATCCGGACAATAAGTACCATTCTCCATGACCACCGACATGCCGAAAAAAGCATGCTGCGGTTGGCGACACACTTCCTTCATACCATATCGAAGATAGGTATAAATGGTTTCTCCGTTTTCCTTCCGGTTGATTAAGAATCGGCGTCCACGACGCGAGGATATGTAGAAGCTCTTGAAATAGTCGGTAAATTGTACGTCCTTTTCATAGAAATCAAATCCTTGCGGAACACCATATATATATGTTCTCATAAGTCGTTCAATTCGTCTTTGTTAATTTCGACAGCTGTCGCTCTGTCCATGTAAAGAAGCGTAGCAAATCCGCCTTCACCATCAATACTATATGAAATGCTCAAGGCCACGTTTCCATCCTCAAAGGAAGCATTTTTTTTAGAGGGTTTATCAACAACCATACGGCGAGAAACCTGTGGATATTTTCTTACGATGTTTCCTAAGATTGTGTCATAAATGCGCGTTGCATTTCTTTTGCCACATTCGGTTACAAATCCAACATAATGCAGTCTGTTCTTATAAAACATGAATGAACAAGATTCCCATTTATATCCGGCATAGGTGACATCCTCTATATAGAGAACATCGTTGTCTTTATCTTCTTTGCATTTCAAACCCTGACTTTGCAGTTTGCTGATAAGCTGCGCCTTCGTGGTCGTACCCAGTTTGCACCCCCAAAATTCATCTTTTATCTGTGCATTGGCTATGATGAAAAAGGTGAATGCAAACAACAGCGAAATAATACGTTTCATCTTATTTTTTCGGGGAGAGTGGTTAAACTTCTAAGTAGGTGATCAAAAATATTTTTACATTTTGTCAGTAGGCGTTCAAGAATATCCCGAACACCTACTGACACATAAAACAAGGTTCCATTTATTTTATCGCATTCCATAATTCCTGGCAATACCAGTCTTTTTCAGGCGTCCATACTTCCCGTCCGTCTCCAGTGCGATTGAAAACTCCAGAAGAGAAGCAGACTGCCTTGAAATTATATTGGCCATACATAAATTTGGTCAATCCCGTATTCTGATACCTTGCAAAGATTCCAGGATATTGCTGTTTGATATTGGTGAAGAACACCTGTTTGTTCGGCTCCCCATTTGGCTTGTACTGATGACGGTGTTTGTCGGCCTTATTAAAAAGGAAAACAACACGGTCTTGAGGAGAGATGAGGCCCTGCATGCTGCATATTTTCTGGGCATACAGATTGCGCTCTTCCTGATTGCTTCCCCAGTCTTGCTCTACAAAAAACACCCAGATTTTCTTATTCATGCTCGTACGTATCGCATTGATATAAGTGGGAAATTCCAAACTGGCATGCCCATCAAAATAGTGTTCGCCAGGAGCCTCCAAAATCTGACATAAGGGCCGTCCGATAGAGTCAAGCACCTTGACGAGCATGAAGCTGATAATGTCGGTACCGCCAGGAGCATAGGTGCTATAGGCCATATCCTTCAAGCCGGCGCACATTTTTGTGTAATGCTTGTCGGTCTGCGGACGAAAGAGGGCTTCAGGAACAACCTGATAATTATTTTGCTCCAGAAAACGAATCATTCTCAAAAGCGTCAGTGTCTTTCCTGAAGCTGGCGAGCCAAAGAACACCACAATGGGTGTACTCGCGTCTGGAATGGTGACCGTGATGTTGTTGACATCATGAATTTCTTCGTCTGTATAGGTTATGCTCCCTCTTCCAAATTCCAAAACCAACAAAAATACAGGTCAAAATTGCACAACTTATTCTTTCACCATTACTAAAGCGCATTGTTGCTGCTCTTGCTGCAGAGAAGATTGAAGAACACAAAGGCGGCGATGTCCACCAGCAGGGCTATGAAAACCCACCAGATAAATCCATGACCGTCGTATTTGTCTGTCTTCAAAAAATCCTTCCAGACATCGGGCACACTGAGCATTTCCTTGGCCTCAGGCATAGCACCGTCTCGCGTATAACGCTGGCGGTCGTCACCCTTGAACGAAACATATTGTGAATTGGCCTTAATGAAGGCATAGCCGTTGGCCAAATCCTCCGTTGCAGCCTGTATAATGTCGTTGTCAATGCCGTTCATCTTGTTAACATCAGACAAAGCTATTTCGCAATTCTTGATGAGCCCGTCAAGCGTTTTCGACCCCATCATGCGTTTCACCTTATCTATTTCCTTGTCACACTGGGCCCGATAGAGTTTCAACTGGTCGTAAGCCTGCGACTGATAATAGTTTATGGCCGTAAGCCACTGCGAACGGGTATTTCCAACTTGAGCCACCCGCTGGATTTTTCGATCACCTCGTCCGCCTTCAAAGAGGATGCGGTCCATCTCCACAAGGATAGTTTCAAAACGAGGCCCTATTCCGATGGCGCTGGGGTTGTCTATCTCTGCCACCAGACGCAATATCAAGGCATCGACAGCATCCTTCTTGCCATTGTACTTGTCTTCGATTTTCTTGATTTCAACATTGTTGTCCTTGAGTCCTTGAAGGTAGCCCTGCGTGCGCGTCAGGTCTGACTTGACAATTTCCTTGATTGAAGCCCGATAGAGAAGCGTATGCGTGTTTGTTGGAAGACTAATCATCAGCCAAAACACAACCAAGCCGATAAAGCCAAACAATAAATGGCCCCCTCGACTGAGGAAAAGACCTTGTCCGAAATCGCCATACTTGTCAAATCCCTTGACAAAATAGGAAAAACTCAAGGAGGCAATGATGTAAAAGACAACGGCAATCAACCAGGCTCCAGCGATGGTGATTGACGGTTGCCAAATAAAGAGGGATTCTGCTGTCCAATAACAACTGAAACCTGCCAGGCCGATAAAGCCGACGGCTAAAATGATGGATTTGAGATTTAATGCTTTCATCTTTCTGATGTGTTAATGTGATATAATATATAAATTGTTTCCTTGCTCTGTTTCACGTCTGCCTTGATGTGTACCCGTATGAAAGGGGAAGATGTATAACCAACGGTGCCGACTATAAAGGGAAGGAGTTATTTCTCACTGAATTACGGAGGAACAACAAGCAGCAATGCCATCTATACAAATTCCTGGACTTAAGAGTTTTAATGAAGATACAAGGTCTTCCGTTTGAACGCAGTCTGGTTTCAGCCAGTACGTCGGCCAATCCCCCCTTGTTTGATTAAATTCTGCAAATGCCCTGACTGGCAACAGACAGGGCGCACTGAGACTTTGCCTCAGCCAATCTCCATTATTTTTCTGCTGGTCCGAACTATTCCGGCAACTCAAGGGCATAAAAAAAGCGTGAACCGTCCGTTGTCCGATCCACACTCTGAGGCCGTGAGAAGTGCCCTATACTGCTGAACGAACAACAGTATAGCCCACGCCGATATGATATACCACACATTTTGCACATATTCTCCTTCAACGACATATACACGCCAACGTCTCCGCATAAAAAAACATGCGGAGTTGACAAATATAAAGCACAGAAGGATTTTTTCGCAAAACGAAATAATCACATCCCGGAGCATCTACCGTTGCTAAGTTCGAGGCAGCATAGCTTCTAAAATTTCTCACGTTTCAGAGTGTCTGCTGAACATTAGCGCTTGTAAACGCTTTCATTATGTCTGGACCATCTCAATCCCACCTATACACCCTCTTGCGTACAGCCATTAATATTCTGTTACGCTTCGCACGGCGTGGGTTGCCAACACATATATGAAGAGATAGGAAGCGTCTTCCTTCTTTTCCATATATTATATTGGGCTTGATAGTCCGCCACAAAGGTATGAAATATTTTTTATGGAACGCTCTTTTTCTAAAAAAAATCGAAATGAGTTTCAATAAATGTATGCTGCACACTCTCCATTACTCCCTTCATTCCCCTGTAATTTCCAATTTGATACGCCACAAGCACTCCGCATATGGCATAAAATTTGTAATTTTGCCGTAACTTACGTTTGGTAGGCCCAACGTGAGGAACCGCATTTCATCACACTGGGACATTTGCCAGAAGAATACCGGCCATACGGCAGGATTTTCTGTAAATCCAAACGGATTCCACAGGGGATTTCTGCACCATAAAACTTTTTGATCATCTACCCAACAACCACATGAGCGACGATATTAAGGATTTCAACGAGACAACGACAGAGGCACACAGCTCCTACCAACCAGGAGATGCCAAGACCGAAACGGCCAAACACCAATTGACGGGCATGTACCAAAACTGGTTTTTGGATTATGCCTCGTATGTGATTCTGGAACGCGCCGTGCCTCATTTGGTTGACGGACTGAAGCCGGTGCAGAGGCGCATCCTCCACACGATGAAGACGCTCGACGACGGACGATACTCGAAGGTGGCGAACATCGTGGGGCAGGCCATGCAATACCACCCACACGGCGATGCCTCAATCAGCGACGCCCTGGTGCAGTTGGGACAGAAGGATTATCTCATCGACACGCAGGGCAACTGGGGTAACATCCTCACGGGCGACTCAGCGGCAGCCTCGCGATATATCGAGGCGCGTCTTTCGAAGTTTGCGCTCGACGTGCTTTTCAATCCTAAGACCACGGAATGGAAACTCTCTTACGACGGACGCAAGAAGGAACCTGTGGCCCTGCCGGTGAAGTTTCCGCTGCTGCTGGCGCAAGGGGCTGAGGGCATCGCCGTGGGATTGTCGGCCAAGATTCTGCCACACAATTTCGGAGAGATATGCGACGCTGCCGTCAGCTATCTCCACGGAGAGGATTTCCACCTTTATCCCGACTTCCTGACGGGCGGCTCCATCGACGTGTCGCGCTACAACGATGGTCTTCGCGGCGGCGTAGTGAAGGTGCGGGCCACGATTGAAAAGCTCGACAACAAGACGCTCGTCATCCGCGAAATCCCTTACGGCAAGACCACTTCCACGGTCATCGACAGCATTCTGCGTGCCAACGAAAAGGGGAAAATCAAGATACGAAAGGTGGAGGACAATACGGCGGCGCATGCCGAAATCCTCGTGCACCTCTCGCCCGGAACGAGCTCCGACAAGGCCATCGACGCGCTCTTTGCCTTCACCGACTGCGAAGTGAACATTTCGCCAAACTGCTGCGTGATTGACGACAAGAAGCCGAAGTTCCTGACGGTATCTGACGTGTTGCGCCGCTCGGTCGACAACACACGCGAACTCCTGCGCCGCGAACTCCTCATCCGCCGCGGCGAACTCTTCGAGAGTCTGCATTTTGCCTCTCTGGAACGCATCTTCATCGAGGAGCGCATCTATAAGGATAAGGGCTTCGAACAGGCACCAAACATGGACGCGGCCTGCGAGCACATCGACAAGAGACTGACGCCATACTATCCGCAGTTTGTGCGCGAAGTGACGAAGGACGACATTCTCCGACTGATGGACATCAAGATGGCCCGCATCCTGAAATTCAACAAGGACAAGGCCGATGAGCTCATTGCACGCATGAAAGACGAGATTGCACGCATTGATGCCGACTTGAACAACATGACGGAGGTAACGGTCAACTGGTTCCGACTCCTCCATGAGAAATATGCCCACGAACATCCGCGCCGCACGGAAATCAGAAGTTTCGACACGATCGAAGCGACGAAGGTGATTGAGGCCAACGAGAAGCTCTTCATCAACCGCGCCGACGGCTTCATGGGAACGGGCCTGAAAAAGGACGAGTTTGTTGACAACTGCTCGCCCATCGACGACGTGATTATTTTCTACCGCGACGGCACCTACAAGGTGACGCGCGTGCAGGAGAAGGTTTTCATCGGCGAAACGGAACGCTCGAAAGCCGAGAAGCGCAAGGCGGAAGTGATACACATCGCCGTGTTCAAGAAAAACGACAAACGCACTATATATAATGTGGTCTATCGCGATGGCAAGGCTGGAGCGTGCTATATCAAGCGCTTCAACGTGACATCTATCACGCACGACCGCGAATACGACTTGACAACGGGCGAAGCGGGCAGCCGCGTGCTCTATTTCACCGCCAACCCGAACGGCGAGGCCGAAGTGGTGAAGGTCACGCTCAGACCCAACCCGAAACTGCGCCGCATCTTCTTTGAAAAGGACTTTGGCGAAATCCTCGTCAAGGGGCGCCAGAGCCGTGGCAATCTTCTCACGCGACTGGACGTTCACAAAGTGACGCTCAAGGCACATGGTGCCTCAACGTTAGGCGGCCGCAAGGTGTGGTTTGATGCCGACGTGCAGCGCCTCAACTATGACGAGCGCGGCCAGTATCTCGGAGAATTTCATTCTGACGACCTCGTGCTCGTTGTGCTCAAAAACGGGGATTTCTACACCACCAACTTCGACCTCAACAACCACTACGAACCGACGGGCATCCTGCGCGTGGAGAAGTTCGACGAAGAGAAAGTGTGGACGGCCGTACTCTTTGATGCCGACCAGCAGGGCTTTGCCTATGTGAAACGCTTCACGCTGGAACGCACCGCGCAGACGCGCCATCTGAACTTCCTCGGCGAAAACCCCAATTCGCAGTTTGTTTTGCTCACCGACACGGTTTATCCACGCCTGAAAGTGGTTTACGGCGGCGCCGACGCCTTCCGCGATGCCCTGGAAGTGGACGTGGAGAACTACATCGGCGTGAAGAGTTTCAAGGCCAAGGGAAAGCGCCTCACCACGTGTGCCGTTGACCACATTGAAGAACTCGAACCGCTGCGCCTGCCCGAACCGGAACCGCAAGAGGGTGCCGAAGAGGAGGAGGGCGACGAGGAAACGCCAGACAAACAGGAGGCCGAAGGAACGCCAGGCAACGAGGAAACGCGCGGAGACGTCCTGGACGAAATTACGGGACAGGGACGCTTGTTCTAAGTGATGCCCTGAAAAGCCTACTCCTGAGCGCCAAGCGGTTCGCCAGGATTTCCCAGTGACACAAAGGTTTGCCGCGTAGGAGAACTCCTGCCGAAAACATAAAACAAGTACTGGCCATTACTTTGATGGGCCATTACGAAATTCGAACACCAACTTATCAATATGAGTCAAATAACATGCAGAGTATGCGGCCAGGTCTATCCTGACAGCCAAAAGAGTTGTCCGCGCTGCGGATGCCAGCAAGGGGCAGCCATTCCTGCATACCTGCGGTGTAAACGTTGCGGAACGGTGTTGCCGTCAAACCTGCGCAACTGTCCCCAATGCGGACAGGGCATCTCGCCAAAAACGGCGAGCGTGGTGCTTTTCCGGGAACTGGCCAACGGACAAGGCGGACAGACTGGAGGCCGCACGCCAAGCGACGCAACCAACAGTCAGAAAACCACCAAGAGCAACGCTCCCAAACGCGCTGCACAACCGGCCGACAAGCGCCGCAAGACACTGCTGTGGGCCGCAAGCATCGCGGCGGTCGCATTGCTACTGACGGGCGAGACTTTCTTGGTGAAGAGCATCTACGCCAATGTCACCTATCGCGAATGTCTCGACCTCTGGAACTGCGGCGGTTCGGTGGCGGCCAACAAGCGCACGCCCGACCCCGTTTATGAAGGCACCATTGAGGAAACGCCCGTCGACTCGCTGAATGACATCGACATCAGACGCGCCGCGCAAACGGATTCCATCGACCGCATTGAAGCCATTGATGAATCCACCCCCGACAGTCTGGCGTTCTAAGTTATGCTCTCCAATACATGCTGAATATGTCAAACAACCATTCCACCGACACGGCGTCTGTTTCACACACCACCGTTCAACACAACAGAAAACAGAGGACCGAGGAGCGCATTGAGGCCATACAGCGCCGCATTCCCCTACGCACTCTCTTCGTGACGCTGGCCGTTTTGCTGGCCGTCATCGTGTTTTTCTGCGCCCGCAGCGAAGGGGTCAAGCAAGGGCAACGCGATGCACGCGAGAAAATTGAAGCTGAAAACGATTTGACGGCAGGGCCAAACAGCCTGCTGCAATAAACACTATATATAATGAACAATACGAACAACCCAAATAGCGAAGCAACCGTCATCGACGGCAAAAAGCTCTCCATCGAGGAATATCTTGACCAAGACGAAAAGAAGGATCTCCTGCGCTTTCTAACCGCAGGCTCTGTTGACGACGGCAAATCAACGCTCATCGGTCGCCTGCTCTTCGATTCGAAAAAGCTCTATGAAGACCAGTTGGCAGCGCTCGAACGCGACTCGAAGCGCGTTGGCAACGCTGGCGAACACATCGACTATGCCCTGCTCTGCGATGGTCTGAAAGCTGAACGCGAACAAGGCATCACCATCGACGTGGCCTACCGTTATTTCTCAACCAACAAGCGCAAGTTCATCATCGCCGACACGCCGGGACATGAACAATACACGCGCAACATGATCACGGGCGGCTCGACGGCCAACCTGGCGGTCATCCTCGTGGACGCTCGCACGGGCGTCATCACGCAGACGCGCCGCCACACATTCCTCGTTTCGCTCCTCGGCATCAAACACATCATCTTGGCGGTCAACAAGATGGACCTCGTTGACTACTCTCAAGAGGTGTTCAACAACATCGTGAGCGACTTCCAAACTTTCATCGCGCCCTTCCAGGTGCCCGACGTGAAGTGTATCCCGCTTTCAGCCCTCGAAGGCGACAATGTCGTGACCCACTCTAAGCGCACGCCGTGGTATGAAGGGCCGAGCATCCTGCAATATCTCGAGGAAGTGGAAATCGGCAACGACCACAATCTCCAGGACTTTCGCTTTCCGGTGCAATACGTGTTGCGCCCCAACCTCGACTTCCGCGGATTCTGCGGAAAGGTGGCTTCGGGCGTGGTGCGCAAAGGCGACCGCATCATGGCGCTACCCAGCGGAAAGACGAGTTGCGTGAAGCGCATCGTGACTTACGACGGTGACCTCGACTATGCTTTCCCGCCCCAGAGCGTAACCTTGCAACTGGAGGATGAAATCGACATTTCGCGCGGCGAGATGATCATTAAATGCCCGGAAGACATGGCGGAGAACGCCGGAACGCCCAAGGCGTTGCCCAACGGTCCGCACATCGGCCGACATTTCGAAGCCACCATCGTCTGGATGGACGAGGAACCGATGGACCCCAACAAGTCGTTTTATCTCAAACACACCACAAACACCACACGCTGCCGCTTCGACCACTTCAAATATAAAGTGGACGTCAACACGCTGGAACGCTCGCAGGTTGACCGCCTGACGCTCAACGAAATCGGACGCGCCGTGATGGTCACGTCGAAGGAACTCTTCTTTGATGCCTACAAGGACAACAAACCGACGGGCGCCTTTATCATCATCGACCCCATCACCAACAACACTTCGGCCGTCGGCATGATTGCAGCCCCCGTGGAGGAAAACGAATTGCACGCCGACGAGGCCCTGCCAACCATCGATCTCAAAGCGCTCGGCATCGCACCAGAACACTACGAGGCCATCGAGAAAGCCGTGAAGGCGCTCGAGAAGCAGGGATTAGCCATCGTGGTAAAGAAATAAACCCGACTTCTGTCTTGAAACATAAAAAACGGCAGGCCAACTCATGCTTGGAGTTGGTCTGCCGTTTTTGTTGAGTAATGGTGGTGGGGTGTTTCTGAGGCGCCAGCACTGTAGCTCACTTTGCTCGCAAAGTGAGGGCCACGAACACGTAGCGAACATGACCAGCATTACGGGGCATGTTCTTGTTGGAATTTCAGCTCGTGCTTGGCCGTCATAATATTCGCCCCCCTCACTTTGCTCGCAAAGTGAGCTACAGTGCTTCGCCTCTCTCCCGACCTTGATTTTTCTGGATTATAAACGTCCTAGCTGTTAGCGTAAATATATTAGTAATGTTCAAAAAATAACTTCCGCAGAAAATCTGCGATCAAGAGCATCTGATGAGATAGTTCCATTTAGGGAGTT
>PPYF01019439.1_pt1 | contig 11611 bp, 13 predicted proteins | sample 1559871 | NCBI WGS metagenome assembly PPYF01 (sample SAMN08240021, study PRJNA423297) | Human gut metagenome, whole genome shotgun sequencing project. | reverse complement strand
CGCTTTCACAATCAAGGACGTCATTTATCGTTCTTTGATGTGAAAGTACATACATCGGTAACAACTATCTCAACGGATGCATTGCATATCGATAATGGCGAATTAACATTGGGGCCATTGAATATTACATCCAATGGGGGGAGTAATTTTGCCATTTATGATGAAAGTACATTTGGCGAGCTTGGGCATACGATGGATGGTATAAAAAATGACATGGCGCAGGCAAATCAGAATATGAAACGCGCTCAAGGTAATAGTCAATCGATGAATCAAGTAGATATCAAACCACCAAGTGATGCGAAAGGCGTTTTAGATGATGCCAAAGAAGTAATCAAAGGATTTTCCGATAGCTTGAAATCGATTAAGATTCGATGAAGTTTGAAAATTTTCATGTTCAGCTTATCTCCTGAGTGTAAAATGCGAAATGTTATCAAAATATTTGATAACATAGTGGATTATATATGTGTTTTATTAGGAGGTTTCTTATGAGAAAAGCTAAAAAATTATCTATAACACTTTTGGCGTCTGTTATGGCTTTAGGCGTTGTAGCATTTACAGCACAACCAGCTAACGCATCTTATGGCTATAAATATACTGATTCCATTCGTCCACCAGTTTTGACACCTACACCATCTACTGGTAGAGCACCTGTGGAACCTGTAGCCACTACAGTTACACCAGCTCCTGCTGCTAAAACTACAACAACAGTAGAGCCTACTAAAGCGGCTGGTTCTGTAACAACAGCTAATACTACAAATAATACAGATAAAACAGCACAAGATATTCTTAGCTCTTTGCTTTCCTTGTTGCAAAACTTGTTTAACACTCTATTTAAATAATAGGGGATAACAAAACGGCGGTCCTTTTTGGAACCGCCGTTGTTGCATATACAAAAGCCCTTCGGTTGCGTCCGAAGGGCTTTACTGTTTGTATTATTATTTTGTGTTTTTGTCAGTTGTTTGTGTATGTTTAACCTTGATAAGAGGTTCGTCCTTTGCAGCGGATTTTGTGTTGGATTCTGCTTTAGAATTCGTTTCTACCTTAGCAGATGTATTGTCTGATGGTGGTAAGAATGTATTGATTTCGTTTTTGTGAGGTACATTTGTATTGGTTGTGGATGCTAGCTGCGCCCGTTGTGGAGCGATGAAAATTTCATCCTTCGTGATTTTTACCTCATTTAATAGCAATTTGAATGCGCTGGGGCTTACGAATAATTGACCATCTATCATGCGTGGTGTAGGCAGCATAGATTCGGATGTATCAAGGTTGATGATTTGCAATTTGCCTTTCCGTACGATTTGCGCACGATCTGGTTGGATAGCTAGTGTAGCAATGCTCATGTCTACCAATGCTGTTTTTGTTGGTGCGTCCCACGCCACCTTATAGCCTAACGCTTCTGATACTTGGCGCAATGCTACGAGCGGTTGGCCGTCCACATAGGCTACGTTTTGATGGTCTTTTACCGGTTCTAATACCTTGCCATCCACATTGATATGATGTTGTGTCGTTACAGATGCAGGTTTCTCTAAATTTTGAGCTGGCGCAGGTGTTTCCATGCCGATTGCTGCATATGCTGGTTGGAATTGCTCCATATATTATATTATTTTATAGAAAGAGGTTCCTTATGGCATCCGGCAGATCTGAAAAAGAGTTACAAGGGGTAACGATGTTAGGTCACAAGACCGATTATCCTACTGATTATGCACCACAGGTGTTAGAGGCGTTTGATAACAAGCACCCTGATAATGATTATTTTGTTAAGTTTAACTGTCCTGAATTCACAAGCTTATGTCCTATGACAGGTCAACCAGACTTTGCTACCATCTACATTTCTTATATACCAGATAAGAAAATGGTTGAGTCCAAGTCTTTGAAATTGTACTTATTTAGCTTCCGTAACCATGGGGACTTTCACGAAGACTGTATCAATATCATCATGAAAGACCTTATCAAGTTGATGGATCCTAAGTACATCGAAGTATGGGGCAAGTTTACGCCGCGCGGTGGTTTGTCTATCGATCCATATGCTAACTACGGCAAGCCTGGTACAGACTGGGAAAAGACGGCAAAAGAGCGTCTTCATTTCCACGATATGCAGCCTGAACGCGTAGCGTACCGTTAAGATGAATTACGAATTTATAGCTGTCATCTCGGCAATCATATTTTGCTTTGTATTTGGCCTATTATTGTCATTGCATCCAGCAGCAATCGTCGTTGGTAGTCATAGTTCACTACATACATATAGCCGATGGACACGGTGGAGCGCTTACATAGCATTGATACTATTAGTATTGCGTATCGACATGGCTGTTACAGACTGTATGGTACCGTCTAGCTTGATGTTTAGTGAATGGTTTCAGCTTGTCACCATTGCTATATTTGCTCTAGTCCTATTACAAACACTAGGCTTTGTAGATTTTACACATGGGGAACGAAATGTACAGTTTCACTATTGGCAAATTGAGCAAGGGTATGGTTCAGCATCTCGTATAGAACGATATTTACAACAGCATCATGGTCAAGTGGCAGGAGCGTTGGTAAATTATGGCTATGTTTTATGGATGACATGGCGTTCTATGTGGCCTTCTATATTGGTGCTATTCTGGTATAAGCTATGGGCCGTTGAAGTAAATGGCTTGCTGTCACCAATTATATCTAGAAAAGAGCATATGCCAGATGTGGTTTCTTATTTGATAGTAGATCCACATATTTTAACGTATACCTTGGCTGGTTTCTTATGGGGCCATATTGTACTGCATGAACGAAAAAACATCATCTTATATGGCAATAGTAGGGCTTTTCAGTTCGTGCTGTCTAGACTTGCTCAAAATTCTTGACAGATATATTCCTAGGTGTTAGAGTAGGAATATATTTATAGAGTGTACAAATGATTATACCCAGTGTATAGTTTGGTAATTATTAAAACCGTGACTTACGCCCTTGGGAGTATCCAAGGGCGTTATATTTTTGATAAACACACTGTTCGTGTAATGAACGTAGATATGGAGTACTTATGATGCAAGGTTTGCGCGAGTTATGGGGCAAAATTCAATATAATATTAAACGCGTCATGGATTCTGATCCGGCGGCTACTAATGTGTGGATGGTTATATGGACGTATCCTCATATTACAGCTTTGTTCTGGCATTTCTTTGCACATCGTCTCTATAAAGCGGGATGGCCTACATTGGCACGCCGTATAGCACTTCATTCTCGTCATGTAACAGGCATTGAAATTCATCCGGGAGCTACCATTGGTCGAGGCTTATTTATTGACCATGGTATGGGTGTTGTTATCGGTGAAACCGCCGTCGTCGGAGATAATGTGACATTGTTCCACCAAGTAACATTGGGCGGTATGTCCTCTAAGAAAACAAAACGCCATCCCACCATTGAAGATGATGTACTCATTGGTACAGGTACAAAAATTTTAGGGGATATTACGATTGGAGCTCGTACTAAAATCGGTTGTAATCTAGTTATAAAACACGATATTCCGAAAGATATGGTTATCTTTGAAACAGATCCAGAAAATATGTATGTTCGGAAGCCTAGACGAAAGAATAAAAATGGCGCATCTAATGATAGCCCATATCCTGAAAACTACATAGAATACTATATATAATATAGATTGGTTTAGACCTCTTGCTGTTAGATGCATATCTGATGGTAAGAGGTCTTTTTGTTTCATAAAAATTTCATTGAAAAAAATCGATAAAGTTATTGACAATGAAAATCATTATAGTTAATATGATTATATAATCAATACTGATTATAAATTGCAGAAATAAACAACAGGCATAAAAGCCGATTGGATTGGTCCTGATGTTAGGACAAATTGTAATTGAGAATTAAATGAAAAAGGAGTAATTATTATGAAAAACGTACAACAAGTAAATCAATATTTAGCAGATCTTTCCGTATGGAATGTAAAATTACACAACCTTCATTTCAATGTAACTGGTCCACAATTCAAATCCATCCATGAATACTTAGAATCCATTTATGATGAAGCCTTTGAATATTTTGATGCAGTAGCTGAACATGTAAAAATGCAAGGTGAATTTCCATTAGTAAATTCTGTTGAATATGCTAAATTAGCAAAAATCGGTGAGCTAGGTCAAGAAGATGTTCCTCAACATAAAGTTATTGAAATTTTACTTCATGACTTCAAATATATGAAAGATCAAGCTTCTGCTATTCGTGAAGCAGCTGGTGAAGAAGATAATTTCTTGCTTTCCAACATGATGGAAGATCACATTGAATATTATGTAAAACAAATTTGGTTCATTGAATCTATGTTGAAATAATTCAATTGACAACGCCTTATTGGGTATGATATGATTACCCAGTAAAGCATGGAGGATTACTCAAGAGGCTGAAGAGGACGGTTTGCTAAATCGTTAGGGCGGGTTACCGTCGCTAGGGTTCGAATCCCTAATCCTCCGCCATGCTGAGACCTCACATCGTCTGATGTGAGGTCTTTTTTATTAACCATACAGTGTAAGGAATGGGGATAGAGTTGACGTATTCATATCTGATTGCTTATAATGAATTGTATAAAATTTAATTTAAGGAGACTTTTATGAATACACAATATACACGTCATTTGTCGATGATTCGTCGCGCTCTTAGTATTGGGACCCTTTGTTTAGTGGCATCCTTCGGTGTGGCTCATGCGGAAGACTTTGCAATTCCTAGTGCCCGGCCGGGAACAAATGAACGACAATGATCGTCAATTTGCGTTGCGTATCTACCAAGAAAACATGCGTGATGTCATGGATTATCGTATTGAGCGGGATAAGAGAATCACCGAAGAACGCCGTCAAAAATTAGATGAAAAACGAGTTAAGAAATCTGGTAAAGATGTAAAGGTATCCGAAAAACAACAGGAATCTCTTGATGCGGCTACTGATGAAGTAGCTAAGCCAAAAGAACGAGCATTAACGGATGAACAAATCAAGGAAAAAATGAAGAAATTCAAGATTGATGATTCTCGTGTAAAGACTAACGGTGATGTTCGTATTCGCTATACGGGTTCCAAGAATGGTAAATCTAAAGCAGACGCGCGTGTTCAAACAGAAATGACGTTCACTCTATAATCCCTATAAGGGAAAAAGATGATTAATTTTTTTAGAAACAAGTTGTTTACGGTCCATCAGAATGGCAAACAACATGTTAGTGAAGTATTTAAGTATATCGGACCGGGTATTATTGTAACCGTCGGATTTATCGATCCTGGCAACTGGGCTGCCAACTTAGCAGCAGGTGCTAGCTATGGTTATGAATTATTATGGGTTGTAACATTATCTACGCTTATGCTTATCTTATTGCAGCATAATGTGGCCCATTTGGGGATTGTGCGGGGGCAATGCCTAGCAGAATGTGCTTATGAATTCTTACCGAAATGGTTATCTCGTACGGTGCTCAGTACGGCAGGGATTGCAGCCGTAGCTACGGCACTGGCGGAATTCATCGGTGCTGCTATTGCCTTAAAGATGCTGTTCGGTATCCCACTTGTTATTGGGAGTGTATTAACGGCTATCGTATGTACCATTATGCTGATTACAAACTCATATAGTAAGTTAGAACGTATTATAGCTGGTTTCGTATCCCTTATTGCATTGGCCTACCTTGTGGAGGTTAATATGGTCGATGTCGATTGGGTTTCCGCTGGCATTGGATGGGTTAATCCAAGCATACCAAACGAATCAATGCTTGTTATTCTGAGTATCCTAGGTGCCGTTGTTATGCCACACAATTTATTCTTGCATTCCGAGGTCATTCAAAGCCGTCAGTTTAACCGACAAGATAAGGCGATTATGCATCGACAATTGCGGTATGAATTCGTAGATACATTGTTGTCTATGGGCATTGGTTGGATGATTAACTCCGCTATGATTCTATTGGCAGCGGCCGTATTTTTTAGTCATGGCATTGCTGTTACCGAATTAGAACAGGCAGAGGAATTGTTGAGACCTTTAATTGGACCTGCTGCAGGTACCATCTTTGCGTTGGCCTTGCTATTTGCAGGACTTGCATCATCGGCGACGGCTGGTATGGCTGGGGCGAGCATATTTGCCGGTATGTTTGGAGAGTCCTATGATATGAAGGACTTTCATAGTCGCTTGGGCTTGGGGTTAACATATATCCCGGCACTATTATTGATCCTGTTTATTACGGATTCCTTTCAAGCCTTGCTCGTTTCACAAATGTTCTTGAGCTTACAATTGCCGATTACCATATTTTTACAATTATATATGACGAGTAGCCGTCGTGTGATGGGCGCTTATACGAACCGTCGATTTACAGGGGTTGTCCTTTGGGGCATTGGTTTTATCGTAACATTGATGAATATTTACTTATTAGTTATAGGCTAATATATACCGCTTGTTTTTGTGAAGGCTTTCACAGAAATAGGCGGTGTTTTATTTATATGGAATATAGACAAAATAGATTGAAGAAATGTAGTTGTAGTAACATATAAGACTGTGAAATATGGTACAATAAAGAATAGAATTTAATTTGCTACTATAGCAGTTTATATATGTTTTCGGGAGGATTTCATGGCAACAGAAAAAGAAATGAATGAATTAAATGCACCTTTACAATCTGATTATAAAGAGGTCGTTCGCGACATTGCAGAAGAATTATTGGCGCGCCTTAATATCGAAGAGGATGGCGCTATTATCGATATGTTCCAAACAGGATCATTAGATCCTTGGCAATTATTCGTATTTTTCTCCGCATTAGAACATGCACTTATGGAGTTTAGAACGGATAAACGCAAGAAAACTGTTATCGTTCATGCCCAACCAGAGGCCCTCGTAGGCACAGGTCCTGTTGTAACACCTGTATCCACTATGCTTGAGCATATTTTAATGTCTCGCGTAAATGATATGAGTGAAGGCCGTTTGGAAACCGGTTTGCTTACGGTGTCTGGTGAAAGCATTGATTACGAAGGGGTTAATCTTAAGGGACGCCATGTAGTTATCATTTGCGATATCCATGATAATGAATCTCCTTATTTGGCAGAATGCATTAAATTATGTAAAGAAATGAAAGCTAGTCACGTTGTGGCAGTCCCTCTCATGTTGTGGAATCCAGATCTTATCGATAATTTGACAGAGGAAAGTATCAAGGCGGAATTATCCCATGAAAATCGTCCTCTCTCCTAGTAAGACAAAAACAATTCCTGATACTGCAATTGCGGTCCGTGATGGTCAATTCCAGCCTCATATTACTCAAGAGATTGTAAAACATGTACAATCTCTCGACGTGGCAGCACTTGGCAAGGCCTTAAAACTAAAGGAAGATAAGGCGCAGGCGCTCTTTGATTTCTATCAAGAGTTTGAGTCTCATCCTGTAGGTTTTGCTTGTGAAAGTTACGAGGGCATTGCCTTTGCATACTTTCACAAGGAGGATTGGATTCTAAATTTAGCGTCTAAAGAATATGCAAAAATGGTGAACCATTCAAAGGTGGTAACCGTTGAATTTTGGGAATTACGAGGCGACACATATAAACAGATGAGTACGTCCTCAAAAATGAGTCGGGGCATGATGGCTCATGCATGTTTAACGAAACAAGTGAAGCATGTGCGGGATTTGCCGCGTGAAATTAATGGATTTATCTGCGCTACAGATATTGAGTCCATTACCATACCAAGCGAATCGATGACGGTTCGTTATGAAAGGAAGTGATTGTTTGCAAGTGCAAGATATTCTCGCAAAAGACCTCGTTGGCGATGAATGGCTAACAGAGGATGAGTTAAGATTTCTCATGTCTGTAACTGATGAAGAACAGTTACAGTTAATATATAAAAAGGCTTATGAAGTAAAGGCGAAATATGTACAGCCTGTAGCATACTATCGTGGCCTCATCGAGTTCTCGAATCGATGCATTAAAAACTGTAATTATTGCGGTATCCGCCGCGAAAATGATAAGACGGAACGCTTTGATATGAATCGTGAAGATATCATCAAGATGGCGCAGTGGGCCTATGACCATGAATATGGTTCTATTACGCTTCAATCTGGAGAACGTTGTGATGATGTATTTGTCGATTATGTGGTCGATCTTATCCGCGACATCAAAGCTATCGGCGATGGTTCTTTAGGCATTACGATGTGCGTAGGGGAGCAAAGTGAAGAGGCGTACCGCCGCATGCGTGAGGCGGGTGCTAGTCGCTACCTATTGCGCATTGAAACGACGAATAAAGAGCTGTATCACAAAATTCATCCTCGCGATGAACTACATTCTTTTGAAACACGCGTTGAATGTTTACGCCGTTTGCGCCGCGTAGGATTCCAAGTAGGTACAGGTGTTATGATTGGTTTGCCTGGACAAACCGAAGAAGATCTTGTAAACGATATCTTGTTCTATCGCGATATGGATATCGACATGATCGGTATGGGACCGTATGTAGTACATCATGATACGCCGCTAGGCCAAGAGGCGCTAGAAATGGGCATCGATGATGAAGAAGGTAAATTGCGTCGCATTCAATTGGGGCTCAAGATGATTGCCTTAACGCGTCTATTCTTGAAAGATGTAAATATTGCAGCTACCACGGCGTTACAAGCATTAGATCCACTAGGTCGTGAAAAGGGGCTCGCTGCAGGTGCCAATATTTTGATGCCTATCATTACCATCCCTGAACACCGTGCCAAATATTTGCTATATGATAATAAACCATGCGTGGATGATAATGCCGATAAATGTAAAGACTGCTTGACGCGTCGCGTTATGTCCATCGGTGATACTGTTGGGTGGAAGCAAAATGGGGATTCCAAGCATTACGGTAAGCGGACTGGGTCGTTTTAACTACACTGACATAGATTATCGATTAAAATATTTATAATTGTTATATTTATGTAGAAAGATAAATAAAATCCATATATAATAAAAACATAGTTTATTTTGTTTTATTATATGAGGTGATTTTATGGAAACAAAATGGTATTCTGATTTTTGGAATCTACTGACCCAACCATTTAAGGGCGGTATCGATCAAGTCGTACAGTATGGTACATTGAAAAAGGGCTTCTTAGGAACGGCGCTCTTATGGGCTATTCCTTACATTTTGATGGGCTTATTTGGGGCCTTGTTGCTCCCTTTGCTTCCTAGAAGCGAATTTTCTGCTATGGGCATGCTCCTTGGGGCTGGCGTAGGCTTCTTCTTCATTTTAGCCTATATTGCTAGTATCATTTGGTCCTTTGTTATGGTGGCTGTCGGCTCCTATGTATTTAACTGGGTAGCTGTAAAAATGGGCGGTACTGACGATGTACAGTCTGTTATGAAAGTGCAATGGTATCTACAAGGTTATGAAGTATTATTGTGTACTTGTGTGTATACAATTGTTTTCATTTTAATGGCTATCTTCGGTGGTTTGTTCGGCAGTTCTACATTAGCCAACCTTATTTCTAGTTTAGGCTATTACGTCGAAATCATATATCAAGAACTCAAAGTTTCACATAAGGAGGCGATTCCGATGAAAGAATATAGTAGTGATCAGATTCGTAATGTAGCTGTGGTGTCCCATGATGGGGCAGGGAAAACTGCTTTAGTAGAATCCTTGTTATTAACCTCTGGTGCTGTTGATTTTGTTGGCCGTGGTCAAGATAACAAACATATTATGGACTTTGAGCCAGAAGAGATTAAACGGAATGTAACGATTCAATTGGGTATGGCCCCTTGTGAATGGCATGACCATAAGGTTAACTTTATTGATACACCGGGCTACAATGAATTCCATGGCGAAGTTCGTGCCGCATTGCGTGCTTGTGATGGCATGTTAATGGTATTATCTGCAACGACTGGCGTTGAAACGGATACGGTGCGCGCTTGGGATTATGCTGTTGAATTACAAATGCCACGTATGGCATTTATCAATAAAATGGACGTTGATGGTGCTGACTTCTTCGGTACTATTGAACGTATGCGTGAACTATTGCTTGACCCATTCGCAGGCAAACAAAGCTTTGTACGCATCTTCTCTGGTGAACTCAAAGAAGGTGATAAGCTGTTCAACGTTAATCAAGGAACTGAGGAAAAATGGAATAAGATGGTTACCCTCATCGGGAAGCAACAAATTCCAGTGACTGCTGCAAAAGCGGGCGATATCGTAGTGATACCGAAATTGGCCAATGCAAAAACAGGCGATACCTTAACAGCTCCTGATTTTAAGGTGAAGTACGATGCGATTCGTTTCCCTCAACCTTTGTATACAGTAGCTATGGAAGCTGTGAAGAAAGGTGAAGAGGAAAAATTAGCTAGTGCTGTGTTAAAAGTAGCCGAAGAAGATCCAACTTGTGTAGTTGTGAAAAATCCGGAAGCTCGCCAATTGCAAATTGACTGCATGGGCGAAGTGCACTTAGAACATATCCTTAACAAGATGGACCGTAAATACGGCGTACAAGCGAAACTTGTAAAACCATATATTCCATACCGTGAAACAATTAAAGGATCTGCAGAAACAGAATCGAAATATAAAAAACAAAGTGGCGGTCATGGTCAGTATGGACATGTTAAAATTCAAGTTGATCCATTATATGATGGTCAAGAATTTGCCTTTGTAGACAAGATTTTTGGTGGTGCTGTACCAAGACAATATATACCAGCAGTGGAAAAGGGTGCCAGAGAAACCCTAGAAAAAGGCTTAATTGCGGGATATCCTATGATTGGCGTGCAAGTGACACTCTTGGATGGATCTTACCATAGTGTAGACTCCTCAGAGTTAGCATTTAAAGTAGCTACGTCACAGGCTATCAAGGATGTAATTCCAAAGGCGAAACCAGTCCTATTAGAACCAATCTATGAAGTTAACGTGTTTGCACCAGATGCTTTCATGGGTGACATCATGGGCGATTTAAATAGTCGTCGAGGTCGTGTATTAGGCATGGAACAAAGTGAAAGAACTGGTATATCTGTTGTTAAAGCGCAAGTACCATTGGCAGAAATGTCAGATTATGTTACTGTTTTGCGCTCTATGACACAAGGACAAGGCGTATTTAATCGTCAGTTCTTTAGTTATGAAGAGGTTCCTCATAAGCAAGCCGATGAGATTATCACTGCTTTCAAGGAAAAAGAGTAATATAAAATTGTCCACGTAGTTAATTCTAATATGAATTAACATGTAAGTAACAACTACATATACAATTTCATAGACAACTTCATATGTATAACAGTCTTGACGTAAGTCATAAAACTGAATAGTATTTTACAAACCCTCCATATATGTAGCGTATGGAGGGTTTATATTTATGTAATCCTATGTGGAAGCTAAGCTTTTTATGTGCTACGATAAGAGTATAAAGATCATATTGATATTGTATTTGAATATAGTATGTCTATACAGTATGGTTCTTACAGAAAGGATATAGTTATGTTTTTCTCCAGTATACATGCAGATTATACAAAAATGGGCTACCCAGCAGCCATTGTTCGAGCCCTTGATTTCTTAAAAAACACTGATTTACAAGAATTGCCAGGAGGTCGTCATGCTATCGAAGGCGATATGATGTATGCCAATGTAGATGATGTAGAAACAAAATTATTTGAAACTACAAAACCAGAATCTCATAAAAATTATATAGATATACAGTTTATGGT
>PPYF01671674.1_pt1 | contig 11612 bp, 10 predicted proteins | sample 1559871 | NCBI WGS metagenome assembly PPYF01 (sample SAMN08240021, study PRJNA423297) | Human gut metagenome, whole genome shotgun sequencing project. | reverse complement strand
GCTCCAGGGCGGGGATGACGTAATCCGTGGCGTTGTAGACGTCGAAGATCGTGCAGTTCGGGCCGCGCAGCGGTTTTGCCAGCACGAAGGCCAGCTCCACTTCGATGCGCGGGACGATAAAGCGATCCACGGGGATGTCGCTGCCGTCGTGGAAGAACATATCGTCCAGCAGCGCACCGTAGTCCGGCTCGCTGATCTGCGAGCTGGCCTGCATCGCTTTGGAGGTAAGGCCGATCTTGTGGCCTTTCAGCACGCGGCCTTCGGCAATTTTCAGGCTCACCCATTCGCGCTGGACGGCGTAGGCGTCTTCAATGGTGATCTCCGGGTACTCCAGCGAGATCGCGCGGATCTGCTCCCGGGATTGTTCCGCCTGATGCAGACGGTGGGCGATCAGGGTATGGGTGTGTTTGTCGAGCATGGCGATATCCTGTTTTTATTTGTTTTCTCCCTCTCCCTGTGGGAGAGGGGACAGACCGTGCGGTGTTATTTAAACAACGCGTGCACGTTGTTTTGCTTGTAATTAAGCGTCGGGTGCAGCTCGTCCAGCTCGAACGAGAGCGCCAGATATCGGCCCGCCATTAGCTCTGCGAAGTGCGTTTTGATCAGCGCAAACAGCATTTCACCGACCTCTTCCCGGCTTTCCAGGCTGCGCCCCGCGCCGATCTTCAGCGTCATATGCACAAAGGCGTAATCGTGCTTACCGTCGGCCATCTGCCAGGTATCCAGCCAGTGGGCGCGGCTGCGGATACCGCCGAGCGGGAAGATCCCCGTGGCGGCGAGCGCCTCGTTCACTTTGGCGAACAGACCCGGCAGGTCGGCTTGCTCGCGGATGTTGTTGGTACATTCAGCAATAAAGTGCGGCATAACGACTCCTTAGGCGGGCAGCGGGAAAACGGCGTTGACCTGGCCGGTGCCGGAGCTGGCGAACAGCTCGGTGAGAAACTCCACCTTACCGTCGTATTTGTCCCAGCCGAGCATCCCCAGCAGCATCACCGTGTCGTGCATGTTGCCCTCGCCGTAGCAGTAGTCGGCGTACTCCGGCAGCATGCTGCAAAACTCCTTGAACTGCCCCTCGCGCCACAGCTTCACCACGCGCTCGTCCATCTGGCGATCAAACTCGCGGGTGTAGCTGTTCATCCCTTCCTCCGCGCGCTGGTCGTCGATAAAGCGGTGCGACAGCGAGCCGCTGGCGAGCACCGCCACGGTGCCGTCGTATTTTTCGATGGCGCTGATGATGGCCTCGCCCAGCCTGCGGCTGTCGGCGAAGTCGTGAACCGTGCAGAACGCCGAGATGGAGACCACTTTGAAGTGCTTATCCGCGTTCATGTAGCGCATCGGCACCAGCGTGCCGTACTCCAGCTTGAGGCTCGGGATGTTGTGCGCCTTGGCGCGAACGCCAAGCTTCACCGCTTCGTCGGCAATCAGCTGGCCGAGTTCCGGGTTGCCGTCGTAGTCGTAGGTCATGTCGCGAATAAAATGCGGCAGCTCGTTGCTGGTGTAGACGCCTGAGAAATGGTCCGCGCAGTTGATGTGATACGCGCTGTTCACCAGCCAGTGGGTGTCGAAGACGATAATGGTATCCACGCCCAGCTCGCGGCAGCGCTTGCTGATCTCTTTATGCCCGTTGATGGCCGACTGGCGGCAGCCGTGGTTTTTGCCCGGCAGTTCAGAGAGATACATTGACGGCACGTGGGTGATTTTTGCCGCTAACGCTAATTTTCCCATGATCAGATCCCCCACTTTGGAATCGGATGGTCGCCCATGGCGATGCACACGTTCTTCATCTCCGCGAATACCTCGAAGCTGTACTCGCCGCCTTCGCGCCCGGTGCCGGAGGCCTTCACGCCGCCAAACGGCTGGCGCAGGTCGCGCACGTTCTGGGTGTTGACGAACACCATGCCCGCTTCGATGTTGCGCGCCAGACGCAGCACTTTGCTGACGTCCTGGGTCCAGATGTACGACGCCAGGCCATACTCCACGTCGTTCGCCAGGCGCAGGCCTTCCGCTTCGTCCTTAAACGGCAGCAGGCAGGCCACCGGCCCGAAGATCTCTTCCTGCGCCACGCGCATGCGGTTATCGACATCCGCCAGCACGGTCGGGCGCAGGAAGTTGCCGCCTTTCAGGTGCGCAGGCAGATCGGTCGGTTTGTCCGGGCCGCCCGCCAGCAGGGTTGCCCCCTCTTCAATGCCGAGGCGGATATAGCCGGAGACTTTTTCCCAGTGCTGCTGGCTGATGTGCGCGCCAATCTGGGTGTTCGGATCGGTCGGGTCGCCCACGCGCAGGCGGTTGGCGCGCTCGGCAAAGCGTTTGACGAACTCCGGGTAGATGCTCTGCTGGATGAAGATGCGCGAGCCGGCGGTGCAGCGTTCGCCGTTGATGGAGAAAATGGTGAACAGGGCGGCGTCCAGCGCGCGCTCGATGTCCGCGTCTTCAAAAATCAGCACCGGAGATTTGCCGCCCAGCTCCATAGAATACTTCTTCAGCCCGGCGTTTTTCATGATGTTACGCCCGGTGGCGGTGCCGCCGGTGAAGGAGACGGCGCGCACGTCATGATGACGCACCAGCGCGTCGCCCGCCGTGGCGCCATAGCCCTGCACCACGTTGAGCACGCCCGCCGGAATGCCCGCTTCGAGGGCCAGCTCGCCCAGACGGTCGGCGGTCAGCGGGGAGAGTTCAGACATCTTCAGCACCGCGGTGTTACCCAGCGCGAGACAGGGCGCGACCTTCCAGGTGGCGGTCATAAACGGCACGTTCCACGGCGACACCAGCGCGCAGACACCCACCGGCTGCACCAGGGTGTAGTTGAGCATCTTGTCGTCGACCGGGTAGGTTTTGCCGTTCATCTGCTGGCACACCTCGGCGAAGAACTCGAAGTTGTGCGAGGCGCGCGGAATGAGCACGTTTTTGGTCTGGTGGATCGGCAGGCCGGTGTCGGCGGTCTCCATCGCGGCAATGTCCGGCACGTTCTGGTCAATCAGATCCCCCAGGCGACGCATCAGGCGCGCACGCTCCTTCATCGGCAGGTTGGCCCATTTCGGGAACGCCTCTTTGGCGGCGGCAACGGCCTGATGGATTTCGGCTTCGCCCCCGGAGGCTACTTCAGCCAGCACCTCGCCGGAGGCCGGGTTAGTGGTTTGGAAGTACTCACTTCCGGCGACGTTTTTCCCGTTGATCCAGTGGTTAATCTTTTTCATTTTGCAGTCTCCTCACTGACAATTCGGTTTACCAGACGGCCTACGCCCTCCACTTCCACCACCACTTCATCGCCCGGTACCACGTCGGACAGCCCCTTCGGCGTGCCGGTGGCAATCATGTCGCCCGGTTGCAGGGTCATGAAATCGCTCAGATACGCAATCAGGAATGGGATGCTGAAAATGAGATCGGCGGTGGTGCCTTCCTGACGCAGTTCACCGTTAACGTAGGTGCGAAGACGAAGGTTGTGCGGGTCAGGGATGGCTTCTTTTGGCACCACGTTCGGGCTGATGGGGGTCAGCCCGTCGCGGCTTTTCACCCGCAGGTTTGGGCGATAGTAGTTTTCGAGATAATCGCGGATGGCGTAGTCGTTGCACACCGTGTAGCCCGCAACATAGTCCATCGCCTCGGCTTCGCTGACCTTACGCGCGGTTTTACCGATGACCACCACCAGCTCGGCTTCGTAATGCATGTATTCAATGTTGTTTGGGCGCACCGAGGTCTGGTTATCGCCATTAAAGGTGTTCGGCGCTTTGATAAACACCAGCGGCTCGGTAGGCGATTTGAAGTCCAGCTCGCTGGCGTGATCGGCATAGTTCAGGCCGAGGGCAAACAGCGTGGCGTGCGGCGGCGTGCGCGAAGCAATGGTAACGTCGCGTTCCACTACCACCGGGTTTTCCAGCGGCGGAAATCCCTCTGCCAGAATGCGTACCCGATCGCCCGGGCGAATTTCGACACGGCTTTGTGGGGTACCGAGCAATATCGCATCGCCGGGGTTCAGGGTGGCAAATTCGCTCAGCGCGCTCAGCAGTTCGGCGGCGTTGCGGTGCAGATCGGCCGTGTTCCAGTGGTCCGCTTCGCGACCGTTGATCTCGGTGATGATGGTCAGGTTGTCCACGTTATCAACGGCGACAGGTTCGCCGAGCGGGCAAAATCCATCCCGACATTTGGCCTTGATCGCCGGACGGTAGAAGCTCTCTTCCGGCAGGCTGATTTCGTTGGCCAGCGCGTAGCCAGCGATGTACGCCGCCGCCTCTTCAACGCGGACTTTGCTGGCGGTTTTGCCCACCACCAGCGCCACCGTTGCGCCGCTTAACACGGTTTCTCCCTGTGGGAAGGGAATCGGCTCGCCTGCGCGAATAACGGTGTTATGTGGCTTGATAAACCACACCGCCGTTTTTGGCGGCGCGTTATAGGGGGCTTTTTCAAACGCCTCAGCCCAGGCTGCACGCTGGCTTTGGTGGTTTAGCGCTACGGCAAAAACAGTACCTTTCATTCCCATACTCCTCAAACCGGCTGTCCGGTTTTGATTTCATTAATATGTTAATGATCTGGTTTTATGCTTTTGCTGTTCGTTTCGCAATCAGAAGTGAATAATTTGTGATATGAATAACAATAAATTTACATAAATGAGTTAATTATCTTTTAATTCAATGGATTAAAAAAATTGCGTTGTTTCTGTTAGACTTTTTGGGTTACAACGTGTTGTCTATAAAAGCATCTGTTTTAAATTGTTTACTTGTTAATGATGTAAGGGGAAGGTGATGCATGACTCATTAACCATCGCGCTGTTGCAGGCGCGTGAAGCGGCGATGGGCTACTTCCGCCCGATAGTGAAGCGGCATAATCTGACCGAGCAGCAGTGGCGTATCGTCCGCGTGCTGGCCGAGCATCCCTCCATGGATTTTCACGATCTGGCGTTCCGCACCTGCATTTTGCGCCCAAGCCTGACCGGCATTCTGACGCGGATGGAGCGCGACGGTCTGGTGCTGCGCTTAAAGCCGGTGAATGACCAGCGCAAGCTGTACGTATCGCTGACGAAAGAAGGCAACGCGCTGTACCAGCGTGCTCAGGCTCAGGTGGAAGAGGCGTACCAGCAGATTGAGGCGGAATATACCGCGGAGAAGATGACGCAGCTCACGGCGCTGCTGGAAGAATTTATTGAACTTGGAAACCGACATATTGCCGCGCGGGACGAAGAGTAAAAACCCTAAAATCCAGGATGATTTTCGTAAAGTTTTCCCTTTCCAGGCCGAAAATTCTGTATCTGTCTGAGGAAAGAGAAAACATGTTAAATCGTATCAAGATTGTCACCAGCTTACTGCTGGTTTTAGCGATATTTGGCCTTTTACAACTCACATCCGGTGGTCTTTTCTTCAATGCCCTGAAGCATGACAAAGAGAATTTCACCATCCTGCAAACCATTCGCCAGCAACAATCCACCCTGAACGGTAGCTGGGTGGCGCTGCTGCAAACCCGTAACACTCTGAACCGCGCGGGTATCCGCTATATGATGGATCAGAACAATATCGGTAGCGGCTCAACCGTCGCCGAGCTGATGCAAATTGCCTCTGCGTCTCTGAAACAGGCGGAAAAAAACTGGGCGGATTACGAAGCGCTGCCGCGCGACCCGCGTCAGAGCGACGCTGCGGCACTGGAAATCAAACGTAATTACGATATCTACCACGGCGCGCTGGCCGAGCTGATCCAGCTGCTGGGGGCGGGCAAGATCAATGAGTTCTTCGACCAGCCGACCCAGAGCTATCAGGATGGCTTTGAGAAGCAGTACGTCACCTATCTGCAACAGAACGACGCGCTGTATCAGACCGCGGTTGAAGACAGCAACAGTTCTTACCGCCAGGCTATCTGGGTGCTGATTAGCGTGCTGGCTGCGGTGCTGGTGGTGATTGTTGCCGTCTGGCTGGGTATTCGTCAGGCGCTGATTTCGCCGCTGAACCGTCTGATTGACAGCATTCGTCATATCGCCAGCGGCGACCTGGTGAAGCGCATCGACGTGGAAGGCTCCAACGAGATGGGGGAACTGGCTGACTCCCTGCGCCACATGCAGGGCGAGCTGGTGCGTACCGTGGGTGACGTGCGTAACGGCGCAAACGCCATTTACAGCGGTGCGAGCGAAATCTCGATGGGCAATAACGATCTCTCATCCCGTACCGAACAGCAGGCTGCCTCTCTGGAAGAGACCGCCGCCAGCATGGAACAGCTGACTGCCACCGTGAAGCAGAACGCCGAGAACGCCCGTCAGGCGAGCAACCTGGCCCTGAGCGCGTCTGAAACCGCGCAGAAAGGCGGCAAGGTGGTGGATAACGTGGTGCAGACCATGCGCGATATCGCCGGCAGTTCGCAGAAAATCGCCGATATCATCAGCGTGATCGACGGGATTGCCTTCCAGACCAATATTCTGGCGCTGAACGCGGCGGTAGAAGCGGCGCGTGCGGGCGAGCAGGGCCGCGGCTTTGCGGTGGTTGCAGGTGAAGTCCGAAACCTGGCGCAGCGCAGCGCCCAGGCGGCCCGTGAGATCAAGAGCCTGATTGAAGACTCCGTGGGGCGCGTGGAAATTGGTTCAACGCTGGTGGAAAGCGCGGGTGAAACCATGGGTGAGATCGTGAATGCGGTAACGCGCGTGACGGACATCATGGGCGAAATCGCGTCTGCGTCTGACGAGCAGAGCCGCGGTATCGACCAGGTTGGGCTGGCGGTGGCTGAGATGGATCGCGTGACCCAGCAGAACGCCTCGCTGGTGGAAGAGTCTGCGGCGGCGGCCGCGGCACTGGAAGAGCAGGCGAGCCGTCTGACGCAGGCTGTTGCGGTGTTCCGTATTCAGCAGGAACAGATGAAGGCGCGCGAGTTCGCCTCCGCGAAAAGCGTTGCCGCTCCGGTAGTGGCGCGTAAACCGGCGACCGCAGATGCGGGCGATAACTGGGAAACGTTCTGACGCTGTGCGTTTTGCCGGGTGGCGGCTGCGCCTTACCCGGCCTGCGGAAATGGGTTTTGTAGGCCCGGTAAGCGCAACGCCACCGGGCGATCTTACAGAGGCAGGCGCATGGCGCAGCGGGAACCATACGCTAAACCGTGCGCCGTCTCTTCCTCGCGTTTCTGGCGCAGTTCCGGCGTCAGCGTCGTCAGCATTTCAAACCCTAATCGCCTGTAGAAGGGCGCATTCCACGGGACATCACGAAACGTCGTTAACGTCAGCGAGTTCAGCCCCAGACTGCGGGCATGCGCGACGGCACGGGCGATTAACTGGCGTCCGAGACCTCGTCCCTGCCAGTCCAGGTGAACCGACAGTTCCACAATAAACAGCGACGATGGATGAGCTTCGGCGAGAATAAAGCCCACAGGCCTGTCGTCAGCCAGCGCCAGCCAGCTTAATCCGCGTCCGGCGTAACCGAGGTGATCTTCAACACAAATAACCTCATTGTCTGCCAGCCAGGCCAGCTCAGGAACGTCGCGAAACCGCTGCCCCGCCGCACGTTCGATGGCGGGCAGGGCAGCGACGTCGTCGATGCGCGTCGGGCGAAGGGTGAACGCCGTCATCAGCCAGCGCTGCTCACAATTTTAATCTCCACCATGCCGATCCCCAGCTTGCGCGGAGCGTGACCGAGAATATTCCCTTCGTTAGTGGACTGCGGATCGGGCGGCACAATGACCAGCGTATTGCTGCGCGTTGGGTTATCGAAGTGCAGCGTGCTGGTGGTGACATCATTGCTCAGCGTCAGCGTCTGTTCTTTATCGCCGACGCGCACCGGTATAGGGCGATTCGCGTTGGGACCAAATGCCCTGGCGGTGATCACCAGATCGAATTTCTCCGGCAGCGGATGGGTATATTCAATTTTCACCTCATCGCCTAACTGGGCGTTAGACCAGCGCCCCCATGATTCCGGCCGCGAAATACCGCTGAACTGCTTCACCTCTTCCGGCGCGCCGGCAACATTAAAGATGAAGCTGTCTGCTTTATAACGAATGTCGTTGTCGACGATTTTCAGCAGGTCAACGTTGCGCTGATAGCGTGCGGTATCGATAACCGTATCTTTAAACGCGGTTTTTCCCTGCCACTGCGGTTTGTCAACGTGTTGCACGGTCTGCTCGCCGCCGAGTTGCCCCTGAGAGACGCACCAGTCGGTGGACAGCGACAGCTGTTGCGACCAGAGCTGGCCCATTTTGTAGCATTTGTCGACCCAGACGAAATTATCGCGCGGGGCGAATTCCGCCAGCTGGAAGCGCAGTGGCGCGGAGTATTCGCTTTCCGGCAGCGGCTCGACGCGGTTATCCGACACGCGCAGCAGCAGTGGCAGGCGGAAATGGCTGCCGGAGAACGCGATCATTTTTTTATCCTGATCGATGGTGAAGTCTTTTATCTCTTTCGGGAAGTTCCACAGACGAATGATATCCGGCTTCCAGGCGAGGATTTTTTCCTTCATGTTGAGGAAGATTTCCGACAGGGACTGGCCCGACAGCGTACTGCGGCCCAGTCCAATGAAGTTATCGCCACCCAGAATATCCAGCACGGTAGCGCCGTTATCCATCGAGTTACGTTTAGCGGCAATGATCTCCTGCTGCGGTTTATCGCCGCGCAGCACAAAGAACAGGTTGCTGCGATCCAGCTTATTCAGCTCATCCCAGGCGCTGTTTTTCATCGCCAGATGGTCAGATGAGACGACGATGACCGTATTTTTGAAATACGGCGACGCTTTGATTTTCTCGATTAACGCCGCGATATGCTCCTGGCTACAGGTCACGGCGCTGAACGACTTGTTGTTTTTACCGTCAATGTCGTAGCCCTGACGTTTACAGGTGCGTGAGACAAAACCATCCGGATGATGCGTGTCGACGGTCAACGCAAACAGCGAGAAGCGTTTACCGGCGCGGGAAAGCTCCTCGAATTTCTTCCAGGTTTCATCCAGAACGGTATCGTCGTAAAAGCCCCAGTCGTTGCGGTAGGCCGGATCGGCCACTGTGGTTTTCAGCTCTTCGGAACCATACAAGTGATCGAAACCGTGGGATTTCAGGAACACATCTTTCCCGGCAAAGCGCAGGTTAGCGCCCTGCATAAAGTAGTTTTCATAGCCCGAGTTTTTCAGGATATCGCCGAGGCAAATGTTCTGCGGGAAGAAGCTCGACATCGAGGCGGAGGCGTTGCCTTCAAACGGAGCGAACAGCGGAATGCCGCACTGGGAGGCCACCATCCCGGCGATGGTGTAATCCGTGCCAGGGAGCTGCATGGTGTGGCTGAAGTCGAGGCCCTGGTTTTTCAGCGCGCCAAGCTCTGGCGTCAGGTTCGGGAAAGCATCGTTATCAAAATAGGTGCGCTCCAGACTTTCGCCGTAGATATAGACCAGGTTGAGTCTTGGATTGTCGATCTTCTTCGAGGGTTCTTTGTAATAGGCCGCAAAGTCCGGGTCGCCATCGCGCGACTGGGATTTTACCAGCTCGGTAATTTGATGGAATGCGGGGCTGGCATCCACGGAGGCCAGCGCCAGGCACAGCGCCAGCAGGCTGTAGCCATGATGATGCGGACGGTGACGGCGACGGCGCAGAACCCAGGCCAGCGCGGCGAAGATGCCCACCAGGGCGACCACCAGCCCCAGACCCGGAAGGATATACTTACCTACACCAGCGCCGGTCAGGCTGTTGGTCAACGTGTAGAGCACCGCGTCGTTAATACCGTCGCCGGTAAAATAATCGCTGGCATATAACGTAATGTTTAAAACAATAAAAATGCCGAGCACCACCAGGGTGGCCACAAACCACCAGGTGTGACGACCAGCTTTCCAGGCATAAACGCCGATGGAAGCCAGGAAAAGGACAAGGGACATTAACTCTGACAACAGCAGATCCTCATCATGCCGGACGCTTAGCCGGCTAATTGCTTATTTTTTGGGTAATACAATGTAATTGCGATGTCGCTTAGCTGCAATTTTAGTGTCACGAAAGTGTGCTGTTGTTAGGATTTGGTTTATAAAATCGGATTTTTGAATACAGTCGCATCGTGGTATACGGAGGCTGAGGTGGTGGCAGGGGATAAAAAAACGCACTTCACGCCGCGGTGTAAGACTAACGTAATAAACCCGGCGTGTTGTGGAAGAAAATGGGAGACGATCAGGAGAGGAAATTAACGCCTTGTTTCAGCACCAGATCGCAGGCTTTCGTTTTCACCTGTTTCGCCAGAGATGAATTTCCAAGGGTGCTGAGGTTCAGCTGCTGGCCATTTTGCGCGTTCAGCAGGCCCTGAATACCGTCCATATAGTTGGTGTCCGCTTTCTGCTCCTGGGTGTCCAGACCCAGTTTACCCAGCACCTGGTTTTTGATGTTTTCGGTATCGGTGACGGAAGCCAGTTTCTGCTTCGCGCAGTATTCCAGAATGCCCGCCGCATTGTTCATCGTGCCGGCGCTCAGGCTTTGGGAGCTGTTACTCAGCAGGCCGGTGAGGGACGAGGCTGACAGCCCGCCCTGGGACGTGCCGCTCTCTTTGGTTAACTCACTTGCTGCGCTGGAGAGCGACTCCTGCCATGATGCGGCCTGCGCTGCGCCAGTCACCAGCAGGGCGCCAGTAAGGATGCTGATAAGAAACTGTTTTTTCATAATGATTTACTCAACAAGGTCCGTTTTGGGCCAGAAGTGGGTTCAGTATATACCTCTGCTCTTCCGGCGCTCCCTGGAAATATCTTAATACTCTTTGCCGGTGACGCGGCTGCGGTAGCTGTCCCAGTCGAAGATGACGTACAGGCTGTTACCCAGCTTCATGCGATCCATCACCCGCTCGCCAAGAAGTCGGGTCATCTCGTCGATATTGTGGTTCGTCAGCATACCGGTTGGGCGTTTTGACGACGAACGGCGATCGACAATCTGGTTGATGATCACTTTTTCGTAGCGGGACTCCGTCTGGACGCCGATCTCGTCGATGACCAGCAAATCCACGTTACTTAAATCATTCAGCAGCTGTTCTTCGCTGGTTTCGCGGTTGCTGAAGGTGTCCTTCATGGCGGACATAATATCGGCCACGGTGATAATCAGCACTGACTTCCCGCGCAGCAGCAGCTCGTTGCAGATAGCGGCCGCAAGGTGATTTTTCCCCGTGCCGGGTTTTCCGCTAAAGATGAAGCTGGCAATGTTGCCGTCAAATTCATCCACATACTGGCGCGCCTGGTTGAGGGCGTTCATCTGCCCCTGCGACTCGACCTTATAATTCTCGAAGGAGCAGTTCTGGTGCAGAGGGCGAATGCCAGAGCGGTTAAAGGTGCGCTGCATTTTCATCGCGCGGTTTTCGCGGGCGAGGGCAGCCGCGCGAATTTTACCCTGCTCTTTTTGCCACGCCAGCAGCTCTTCACCCGTGGTGAAGGCGGGCTTCACGTTGGCGGGCATCATCTTCTGCAAACGTTTCATCAGGTCGCCGACGTTTTTCATTTCGCACCTCGGAATCCATCAGGGATTTTTTTGTCCGGTTCTGAAAAGGCATTGATATCACGTTTTGGCTGGCCATTGTTGCTGGCGCGGTTGATTTGCAGACTGCGCGCGAACTTTTGCTGCCACTGAACATGGTGGAAGACTTTTCCTTCAGCCTGCCAGTAAGCGGTAAAGGCCGCCAGCTCTTCTGGCGTCGCGGGCTGCGCGAGGGCTATTCC
>PPYF01549015.1_pt1 | contig 11612 bp, 9 predicted proteins | sample 1559871 | NCBI WGS metagenome assembly PPYF01 (sample SAMN08240021, study PRJNA423297) | Human gut metagenome, whole genome shotgun sequencing project. | reverse complement strand
GGTAGTCGGCGATCTTCGAGCCGACGGCCTTGTCCATGATGTTCTCCTCCTCGCTCTTGGTCACCATGATGACGGGCGTGGTGGGGCGCACCTCCTTGATCTTGGGGAGCGTTTCGAGTCCCGTCATGCCGGGCATCATTTCGTCGAGGATTATCAGGTCGTAGGCCCCTTCGGAAGCCATGTCGATCGCGTCGTAGCCGTTGTTGCAGGTGTCTACTTCGTAGCCCTTCTGTTTGAGGAACAGGACGTGGGGCTTCAGCAGTTCGACCTCGTCGTCCACCCAGAGTATTTTGACCATACCGTTAGCGGAATTTAGTTTGCAAAATTAGTTATTTTATTATCAAACGCAAAAACCGGGCGTTTATTGAGTCCCCGTATTTTCCGGCGCGGAATATAACCGCTTCGGCGCCGGCGTGCAGGGCGGGATTTCCGTCCCTGCACGCCGGAATTCCGGATGGCGTTTTGGGTATATTTTTGTTCCCAAAAGGTCGGGGCGCTTTTGGGCGCTTAGAGACTATGTTGCTGATCCATAATTGATTGCCGTGTCGTCCGTCCGACGGAGTCCGACGGGGAATAATTGCCTGACACATAATATTTTAATTTTCGGGCGAGTTTTGCCCGATATTTGTTATCGTACTGTTCCAGTGGCAGGTAGAGGACTGCGGGAAAAATAATGAAAAAAAACTGCGGTTTGTTGGCTAAAATGTAAATAAAGCGTATATTTGCAGTCCGAATGTCTTCACACGAACTTAATAATTTAATACTATATAGAAATGACAAAGGCAGATATCGTAAGCGAAATCGCTAAGAGCACCGGAGTTGAAAAGGTGCAGGTACAGGCAATCGTTGAGGCTTTCATGGATAGCATCAAGACGTCGCTGACCAACAAGAACAACGTGTATCTCCGTGGTTTCGGCAGTTTCATCGTAAAGAAGCGCGCCAAGAAGGTTGCCCGCAACATCTCGAAGAATACGACCATCACCATTCCCGAACACAACATTCCCGCTTTCAAGCCCGCCAAGAGCTTTGCGGCGAAGGTGAAATAATTTAAATAAATAAGAACCTCAAAAAATCAAGGACTATGCCAAACGGAAAGAAGCATAAGCGACACAAGATGGCTACCCACAAACGCAAAAAACGTTTGCGTAAGAACCGTCACAAGAAAAAGTAGGGTAGCACTTTAGTGCTAAACGATAGATAAAGCTAAAGGAACCCCAAGTTCTTTTAGCTTTACCTATTTTTCAGCGGTTTTTCGTGACGGCATCCTGCTTCCGGGGCATGGGACTCGGTGCGGAGCCGCCGTTTCCGGGAGTCCTAACCTTTCCCGATCCTCTTCCGAGGGCGTTTCGGGGCGGACTCCACGATAACCGCAAAAAATAGTCCGGGGCCTTTCCGCGCCCGGACCGCGTGCCGGACGACGGGTCCGCACGGTTTTTATCCTTTGGAGTTCGCCGCCACTTCAGACCAAAAAGCGGCCTAACCGATTTCAGTATTCCGCGTCTTCGTTTCCGGAGCGCGACACACGATATAGATGAACAGAGAATTAATTGTAAACGTCAACCCGACCGAAATTTCCATCGCGTTGTGCGAGGACAAGGTCCTTGTCGAACTCAACAAGGAGCAGTGTCAGACCGGGTTCGCCGTCGGGGATATCTACCTCGGAAAAGTACGTAAGATCATGCCGGGTCTCAATGCGGCATTCGTCAATATAGGACACGAAAAGGACGCCTTTATCCATTATCTCGATCTGGGCGGTCAGTTTCTTTCGTTGCAGAAGCTCGTCGCTTCGCAGCAGCCCGGCAAACGGGGCCTGCGCGTCGAGAGCATGAAGCTCGAACCGCCCGTGGAGAAGTCGGGCAAGATCGGCGACTACCTGCAGGTCGGCCAAAACATCATGGTGCAGATCGCCAAGGAGGCCATCTCGACCAAGGGGCCCCGTCTGACGGCCGATATTTCGCTGGCCGGACGCAACGTCGTGCTGGTGCCCTTCTCGTCGAAGGTCTTCCTGTCGCAGAAGATCCGTTCGGTGGACGAGAAGAAACGCCTGAAGCGGATCGCCGCCGCCGTGCTGCCCAAGAATTTCGGCGTCATCATCCGCACTGCGGCCATGGAGGCCAAGGACGAGGATATCGAACACGACATTCAGACCCAGATCGACCGCTGGCGCAAGACCTGCGCGGCGATCAAGAAAAACACGGCTCCCGCCCAGCTGATGAGCGAGATGAACCGCGCCAATACGATCATCCGCGACTCGCTGAACGGTTCGTTCTCGCAGATCGCCGTGGACGACGAGGCGATGTACAACGACATCCGCGGTTATATCAGGCAGATCGAACCCGAAAAGGAGAAGATCGTCAAACTCTACCGCGGCAACGTGCCCATTTTCGACAACTTCGACATCTCGAAGCAGATCAAGTCGCTCTTCGCCAAATATGTCTCGCTGCGCCGCGGCGCCTACCTCATTATCGAGCATACGGAGGCCATGAACGTCATCGACGTCAATTCGGGCAACCGCACCAAGGCAGAGGACAATCAGGAGCAGACGGCGATGGACGTCAATCTGGCCGCTGCGGCCGAAATCGCCCGCCAGCTGCGTCTGCGCGACTTGGGCGGCATCGTCATCATTGACTTCATCGACCTGCGCAAGGCGCAGAACCGGCAGGCGCTCTACGACGAAATGGTGAAGCTGATGGCTACCGACAAGGCCAAGCACACGGTCCTGCCGCTCACCAAGTTCGGCCTGATGCAGATCACCCGCCAGCGGGTGCGTCCCGTGGCCGTGGAGGAGGTTTCGGACGTCTGCCCGACCTGCAACGGATCGGGCAAGATCGAACCGACGGTGCTGCTGGACAAGAAGATCGAGAACCAGATTTCGTTCCTTACGCATGACCGCGGTCACAAATATATCAAGCTGGTCGTAAGCCCCTATGTGGCCTCCTTCCTCAAGCAGGGCCTTTGGTCGCTGCGCCGCCGCTGGCAGTGGAAATACAAGGTGCGGCTGCATGTCGTCGCCGACCAGAGTCTCGGTATCGTCGAGGTCCATTACCACGACCGCAAGGACAACGACCTGATAAACAAGTAACCGTATGACTGCCCGCGAGCAGCTGGCGCAGTTCGCCGCCGGGTCGAAAGCCCTGCCCCGCCTGTGCCGCGAATATAAGAAAGAGCGCGCAACCGTCCATCTGAAAGAGCTGGTCGGCGGCGCTCTTTCGTTCTATGCCGCTGCCGCTGCGGCGAAAACCGGGGGCGTACACGTCTTCGTCGCCGAGGACCGCGACGCTGCGGCCTACCTGATGAACGACTTCTATAACCTGCTGGACGAGAAGCAGGTCTATTTCTTCCCCTCCTCCTACAAGCGTTCGGTGGCCTACGGCGCCGAAGATGCGCAGGGCGTGGTGCAGCGCACGGCGGCGATGAACGCCGTGAAGGGCTTCACGAAAGGGTATCTGATCGTCTGCACCTATCCCGAAGCGCTGGCCGAGCGGGTCGCCGACGCCGAAACCCTCCGGCGGGATACGATCGCCGTGAAAGTCGGTGACAGTATCTCGATCGCCGTGCTGGAGGACGCGCTCGTCGATGCGAACTTCACCCGCGTCGATTTCGTCTATGAGCCGGGCCAGTATTCGGTGCGCGGCGGTATCGTGGACGTCTTCTCCTTCTCGGAAAGCAAACCCTACCGTATCGACTTTTTCGGCGACGAGGTGGACTCGATCCGTCGTTTCAACATTTCGAGCCAGCTCTCGGCCGACAAACTCGACCGGGTGGAGATCATTCCCAGACATGGAACGTCCTGAGGAGATCGACCGCCTGATGACCAGCCGTAACGCACTGCTCGGCGATTTGGCGAACTGCCGGATGCTCGCCCTGCGCGACAACCTGCCGGAGCGTCCCGCCACGGCGGCCGTAGAGTTCGATACGGCTCCCCAGCCTAAGTTCAACAAGAATTTCGAGATGCTGGCCGACGACATGATCCGCAATTCGCTGCGCGGCTACACGACCTATATCCTCTCGGAAAACAAGGTGCAGGTCGAGCGTCTCGAAAACATCTTTCACCAGATCGGACGCGGGCAGGCCGTCGTGCGGCCCCTTTCGGTGACGCTGCACGAGGGTTTCGTGGACAACGACCTGAAGTTGTGCCTCTATACCGACCATCAGATTTTCGACCGCTACCAGCGTTACCGCATCAACGGCGAGATCAGGCGCGACGAACAGATGACCGTCGCCGAGCTGAACCAGTTGCGGCCGGGCGACTATGTGGTGCATATCGACCACGGCGTGGGCCGCTTCGACGGGCTTGTGAAGATCAACGAAAACGGCAAGGCGCACGAGGCGATCAAACTGGTCTACAAGGATGGAGACGTGCTGTTCGTGAACGTCCATTCGCTCCATCGCATTTCGCGCTACAAGTCGGGCGACGGCGAGCCGCCGAAGGTCTACAAGCTGGGCAACGGCGCATGGCAGAAGCTCAAGAACGCCACCAAGAAGGCCGTCAAGGATATTTCGCGCGAGCTGATCGCCCTCTATGCCAAACGCAAGGCCAGCAAGGGATTCGCATTTACGCCCGACAGCTATCTGCAGCACGAGCTGGAGGCGTCGTTCCAGTGGGAGGACACGCCCGACCAGCAGACGACCGTGGCGGCCGTCAAGAAGGACATGGAGTCCGACCAGCCTATGGACCGGCTGGTCTGCGGCGACGTGGGCTTCGGCAAGACCGAGGTGGCGATCCGCGCAGCGTTCAAGGCGGCCGTGGACGGCAAGCAGGTCGCCGTGCTGGTGCCGACGACGATTCTCGCCCTGCAACACTACCGCTCGTTTTCGGAGCGTCTGCGCAACTTCCCCGTGCGGGTCGAGTATCTCAACCGCACCAAAACGGCCAAAGAGGTGTCGCAGATCCGCGCCGACCTCGAAGCTGGCCGTATCGACATCCTGATCGGCACGCACAAGATTCTGGGCAAACAGATCGTATTCCGCGATCTGGGGCTGCTGATTATCGACGAGGAGCAGAAATTCGGCGTGGCGGCCAAGGAGAAGCTGACGCAGCTGGCGGTCAACGTCGATACGCTGACTCTCACGGCGACGCCGATTCCGCGAACGCTGCAATTCTCGCTCATGGGTTCGCGCGACCTTTCTGTCATCTCGACGCCGCCGCCCAACCGGCAGCCGATCGTCACCGAATCGCACGTCTTCTCGGAGGAGATCATCCGCGACGCCGTCGAAACGGAACTCGCGCGCGGCGGACAGGTCTACTTCGTCCACAACCGCGTCGAGGACCTGATGACCATGCAGGGGCTTATCACCCGCATCTGCCCCAAGGCCCGCGTGGGCGTGGGGCACGGCAAGATGCCCGCCGAGAAGCTGGAGCGGCTGATCATGGACTTCATCTACGGGGAATTCGACGTGCTGGTCGCCACGACCATCGTCGAGAACGGCATCGACATTCCCAATGCCAATACGATCATCGTGAACAATGCCCAGAACTTCGGCCTGAGCGACCTGCACCAGCTGCGCGGACGTGTGGGCCGCAGCAATCAGAAAGCCTACTGCTACCTGCTTTCGCCGCCCGACGAGCTGCTGTCGTCCGATGCGCGCCGCCGCCTGCGGGCCATCGAGGAGTTCTCCGATCTGGGATCGGGCTTCAATATCGCCATGCAGGACCTCGACATCCGCGGCGCGGGCAACCTGCTGGGAGCAGAGCAGAGCGGATTCATCGCCGATATCGGTTTCGAGACCTATCAGAAGATCATGAACGAAGCGATCGCAGAACTGCGCGCCGAGGGACTGCATGTCGCAGGCCTGAACGATTCGGAACAGGAGGTGGTCGAGCAGCTGCGCTANNCTACCGGGAGCTGGATTCGACCAAGGACGAGGAGGCGCTGCTGGCCTTCGGAGAGCGTCTGGCGGACCGTTTCGGCCCTCTGCCGCGTGAAACCGAAGAGCTGCTCAACGTGGTGCGCCTGCGCTGGGAGGCGATCCGGCTGGGCATGGAGCGCGTGAAGGTCAAGAACGGGCTGATGATCGTGCATTTCGTCGGCGAGCAGGACTCGCCCTACTACAAGAGCGACACTTTCATGGACCTGCTTCGCAAGGTCACGCAGAATCCCGGCAGATTTGTGTTGAAACAGCACAATAATCGTCTGGCGATGACCGTTAGGAATGTCAAAGACATTGAAGACGCATATAAAACGTTGCAGCAGCTTTGAATTTAGTAGTAGATATCGGAAACACCCTTGTGAAACTTGCTGTTTTCGACCGGGGGGAGATCGTTTTTCAGCGCTGCGTGGAGCGGCTGCATCCGTCGATGCTCGAAGAGCTGTTCGCGGCATGGCCCGTGCGCCGGGCCGTCGTGGCTTCGACGCGCGGCGAAGTGGACGAAGTGGCCGATCTGCTCCGGCCGCGCGTGGAGTATCTGCTGGAGTTCTCTTCGCAGACGTCCGTACCCATCGGCAACGCCTACCTGACGCCCGAAACGCTGGGCCGCGACCGGCTGGCCGCGGCGGTCGGCGCCACGGTGCTTTATCCGGGCCGCAACGTGCTGATCGTCGATTTCGGTACGGCGGTGACCATCGATCTGGTGACGGCCGACGCAACGTTTCGCGGCGGGTGCATATCGCCGGGCATGAAGACCCGTTTCAGGGCGCTGCACGACTATACGGCCAAACTGCCGCTCTGCGCCGCGACCGAAAGCGAAGAGCTTGCGGGGCTTACCACCCGGCAGGCCATCGAGCTGGGCGTGATGAACGGAATCGCGTTCGAAATCGAAGGCTATGCGGCCCGCATGCGCAGCCAAATAGAGGATTTATGCGTAATTTTTACCGGAGGAGACGCGAATTTCTTTGTTAAACGAATTAAAAATACGATATTTGCGAATTGTAATCTGGTTTTTTGCGGATTGAATAGAATTTTAGAGTACAATGCAAGTGAAGAACACCTTAATTAAACTGGTTGTCATTGCAGCCGTGATGATTCCCTATGCCTCAGCGGCCCAGACAAGCAGTATTAACGCATTCTCTCCCTACACGATGTACGGCATCGGCGAACAGAACACGCCCGGCACCCTGCCGATGCGTTCGATGGGCGGTGTAGGTGTGGCCATGCGCAGTTCGGGCGTGGTCAATCTGCTCAATCCGGCGGCTTTCAGCGCCGCGCCGCAGAAGAGTTTCCTCTTCAACTTCGGGCTGGAGGGCCAGAATTACTACAACTCCCAGAAGGTCGACGGCATGTCGAAAAGCACGGCCTACAACACCTTCAACTTCCATGACATCGCATTTCAGCTGCCGCTGGCCAAGAAGCTCGGTCTGGGCTTCAGCCTCACGCCTTACAGTTCGGTAGGCTACCGCACCAAATACACCCATGACTACGATCCGTCCGATCCCGTATGGGGCAACGTCGGCCGCGCGCAGTACGTCTATCAGGGCGAGGGCGACGTGACGGAGGTCAAACTCGGCGTCGGCTGGGAACTTTTCAAGAACTTCTCGCTGGGTATCGCCGCGCAGTATTACTGGGGCGATATCGACCGTTCGTTCGTGATGACCCCGACCCCGATCACGGGCGACGGCTCCTACTCTTCGACGGTAGGCACCGACAACTACAGTATTTCGAGCATCAAGGGACAGATCGGCGTGCAGTGGAACGCCATCCTGAATCAGAAACGCGCCCTGACGCTGGGCGCCGCCTATGATTTCGGCGGCGACCTCAATCCCACGGTGACGAAAAATATCTATGTGGGCGACCTCTACAACTCCAGCGTAAAGGGCGATACGACGCATTTGGCACTCGTATTGCCCCGTCAGCTTTCGGTGGGCGCCTTCTACCAGACCTCCAAGTGGACGATGGGGGTGGATTACGTCTATCAGGACTGGGGCGGCCGCAACAGGCAGACCGAATCCACCGGCGTCAGCGGACCGGACCGGAGCGCCTTTGCGGTGGCGTATACCGATACGCATACGATCAAGGCCGGCGTGGAGTACACCCCCAACCGCTACGATGTGCGCAATTTCCTGAAACGCTGGTCCTACAGGGCCGGATTCCGTTACGGAACCCACAACCAGACCTACAACGGCGACAAACTGGGACAGTATGCCGTGACGCTGGGCGTCGGCGTGCCCGTGAAGTTCCTCGCCATCTCGTCCATAGACGTCGGCGTCGAATACGGCCGCCGCGGTTACAACTTGGCCGAACGCCTCGGACTGGTGCGGCAGCAGTATTTCAAATTCTCGATCGGCTTCACGCTCTTTGCCGGCAGCGAGAACGGCGAGTACTGGTTCCTGCGGCCTAAATACGATTAGTTTTTGACCCGAAAATTTGCACTTTTGGAGAACCGGCAGTAAATTGCATTGGATTTCGGTACATCCGACGGACACTAAAACATATAAAATTAAATACAAAAATTAATCTCTGACCGATGAAAAACGTTAAAATTCTGCTTTCCGCTGCTCTTGTATTCGTAGGGGCGACGGCTCTGGCTCAGGACTTCAGCGCTCCGCAGTACGAGAAGTGGGGAGACACGCCCGAACAACGCGAAAAGAACATTCTGAACAGCAACTTCCTCAAGGAGTCGTGCGACAACCGCGACTACAATGCCGCTGCTCATTATCTGAATGAACTCATCAACAGCGTTCCGACCGCTTCGGTCTCGTTCTACCAGCGCGGCGCCGTGATCTACAAGAACAAGATCAACCGCGCCAAGAGCGTCGCCGAGAAGAATACGTATATCGACTCGCTGATGCTCATGTACGACCTGCGCGCCAAGTATTTCGGAGACCATCCCAAGCAGGGTGCCGCTTTCATTCTCGATCAGAAGGCACGCGAGTACCTGCGCTACAAGCCCAGCGACCGCAAGGGTATCCGTGAGGCGTTCCGTGCCGCGATCGAGGCCGGCGGCGACAACACCGATCCCGAAACCGTCGTGGCTTATTTCAGCAACCTCTGCGACGACTACAAGAACACCGACGAGGTGCTGCCCGACGAGATCATTGCCGAGTACGACCGTCTGACGCCGTTCTTCGAGAAGAATCCCAATGCCAACGAGTACAAGGCACAGTTCGACGCCGCGTTCGGTCTGAGCGGTGCCGCAAGCTGCGAGAACCTCGAAAAGCTCTTCCGCGGCAAGCTCGAAGCGGCTCCCGACGACGAGGCGCTGCTGGCGCAGGCCGTGGCGCTGATGTCGCGCGCCAAGTGCGACGGCGACTTCTATTTCACGCTCGCAGAGAAATACTATGCCGTGAAACCCTCTTCGGAGACCGCCATGTTCCTTGCGCAGGCTTTCCAGAGCAAGGGCGATTACGCCAAGGCGATCAAATACCTCAACGAGGCGCTTGCCGTCGAGCAGGATCCTGCGGAGCGTCAGCTGCTGCTGGTGCGCATCGCGCTGATCGACTTGGTTGCAAACGATATCCCCGGAGCCGCTTCCGCTGCGCGTCAGGCCCGCGACCTGAATCCTGAGGACGGCGTGCCCTATTACGTGCTGGCTCAGTGCTATGCCATTTCGGCTGCCAACTGTGGCGGTTTTGCCGGTCAGGCTACCTTCTGGGCCGCTTACGACACGATGTCGAAAGCCATCGAACTGCTGCCTGCCGATTCGGAATACATCGAGTCTGCCAAAACGTCGCTGAATGCGTTCCGCAGCCGTTTCCCGACCTCGGAGGAGTGCTTCTTCAACGAGCTGCAGGCCGGTTCCCGCTATACCGTGACCTGCGGTACGGCCGCCGGTGTCGTGACTTCCGTACGTCCCCGTTAATAAATGAACAGGCTCATCGCAAGATACGCCATGGTAGCACTCTCCGTTATGGGGAGTGCTATCTTGCTATTCTCCTGCGAACGCGACGAGGCGGAGGATGCTGCGGCTTCCGAAGAGACGATGAGAACCGAATACAGTGAAAATCTGTCGATCGTCGAATCGCAGAACGGCCGCCGTTCCTACCATTTCGTAACTCCGCTGGTCGAGGGCTATTCGCTGGCCCGCGAACCTTACCGCGAGTTCCGCAAGGGAGTCAAGATCACCACTTACAAGGACGATTCGCTCTCCACGGTCGATGCCGTGCTGACGGCCAATTACGCCATCTACTACGAGAACCGCAAATTGTGGGAGGCCAAAGGCAATGTCGTGGTCGTCAAATCGGACGGCAAGAACCTCTACACGCAGCAGTTGTTCTGGAATCAGCAGACCAAGAAGATCTATTCGAACGTCGATTCGAAAATCGTGCAGAACGACGGACGCGACGTCTTTATCGGCGAAGGTTTCGAATCCGACGAGGAGTTCAAGGACTGGCGTTTCCGCCGCATGAAAGGCCGCATGGAGGTCGAGGTCAAACCCACCGAACAGGAGGTCGAGGTCGTTCCCGACTCGACTGCCGGCTCCCGGACGGGGGCGTCGGGACCTGTCCCTGCGCCGCAGTCCGGTAAAACCGCCGCTGCATCCGTCGGCCAACCCATGCCCGAACCCGCTGTCAAGCCCGCCGTCGCTCCGGTTCCGGCCCGGCGGCCCGTTCGCAGGGATGCGCCCGGCAGACCGGCGCCCGCAGGGGAGCCTGCCGAAGCCCGGCCCAGAACGGAACAGCAGCAGATGAAGCCGGTGGATCTGAAACTGGACGATGACGAGATACAATCAACCCAATAAGAGATGCTTACTTCGGTCATACTGATTGTCCTGATGCTGTTGCTGTCGGCATTCTTTTCGGGTATGGAGATCGCTTTTACGAGCAAGAACCGCCTGAAACTGGAGATCGACCGCAAGCAGAGCCGCATGTTCGACCGCATAGCGGATATATTCTCCCGCCACCCCGGACAGTATATCACCACGATTCTGGTGGGCAACAATATCGCGCTGGTCATCTACTCGCTCTACATGTCGCTGCTGCTGCGCGGTATTTTCTACGCGCTGGGGTGGGAGAGCATCGCCCGGAACGGTTCCGTGGCGATCGAAACCGCCGTTTCGACCGTCATCATCATCTTTTTCGCGGAATTCCTGCCCAAGTCGGTCTTCCGCAACAATCCGAACTTCTATTACCGCGCGCTGGCGCCGGTAATCTATTTCTTCTATTTGCTGCTCTATCCGATCGCGCGGCTGACGACGCTCATTTCGCACGGCATCCTGCGCCTGACGGGCCGCCGCGTCGAAGAGCGGACGACGACGCACAGTTTCGACCGCGAGGACCTCGCGTCGCTGCTCGACACCAACAGTTCCGAGCCGCGTCCCGAACCCGACAACGAGCTGAAGCTGTTCCAGAACGCGCTGGATTTCGCCGACCTGCGGGTGCGCGACTGCATGGTGCCGCGCGTGGACGTCGAGGCAGTGGACATCGACGATACGACCATCGAACAGCTCACGGCGCGTTTCGTCGATTCCAAGTATTCGCGCATCTTCGTCTGGCGCAAGAGCATCGACAACATCATCGGCTATATCAACTCGAAGAGTCTGTTCACCCGTCCGGCCAGTATTTCCGACGTGATGATGCAGGTCAATTTCGTTCCCGAAACCATGCCGCTGCAACTGGTGCTGCAGAACTTTATCAAGCACCGCACCAACATCGCCGTGGTGATCGACGAATTCGGCGGCACGGCGGGCGTCATTTCGCTCGAAGACGTGCTGGAGCAGATTTTCGGCGAGATCGAGG
>PPYF01158213.1_pt1 | contig 11614 bp, 7 predicted proteins | sample 1559871 | NCBI WGS metagenome assembly PPYF01 (sample SAMN08240021, study PRJNA423297) | Human gut metagenome, whole genome shotgun sequencing project. | reverse complement strand
TTTTTCCAACACGAAAATAGGTTCCGTTACAAGTTTTTCGATATTGTTCAATTTTCAAGGTCCTGTGCGCCTCAGCCTTAGCGGCTGACGACTTGATTATTTTACCACAGAAGCGGTTTTTTGTCAAGCTCTTTTTTTCGAGGCTTTTGAACATTCTGAACTTGGATCGCTTCATGTTTCTCGGTGCTAACCGGAACATTTCAGCGTCTATTGGTTCTTTTCAAAGGCTTCCGGCTGAGGTTTCAGAAGTCATTCTTTTGTCTCAGCGCTTGGCGCTCAAGTATAATACCACGCCCCGGAGCCCTTGTCAACACTTTTTGACAAGTTTTTGAAGAGAAATTTGAGTTTTCTTCATTTTTATCTTTCGCTGCAGATTTCGGCAGCAAAAAAAAGGCCGCCTGCACTGCTGCACAGACGGTCCTTCTTCTTATATTACTTATATAGTAGAGCTCAGCGGATCTCAATGCCCAGCTTGAACTTCAGGTTGCCAAGAATCTTCTTGACGGCGCGCTCTGCTTCTTCGGCAGAGACTTCCTTCTTCGGGTCTGCAAGAGACAGGCTGAAGGCCATGCTCTTCTTGCCCTCGCCAAGGTTTGCACCACGGTAGATGTCAAACAGCTTGACCTCGCTCACCAGCGGGCTGGCCTTCTGGATGGTCTCTTCGATCTCGCCGCAGGTAACGGCCTCGTCGCAGACCAGTGCCAGGTCGCGCTTGACCGGTGCATAGGGGCTCAGCGGCTGATAGCGCAGCTCACCCTCCACACAGGACATGAGAGCCTCATAATCCAGCTCGCCCAGATAGATGTTCTGGCTGTCCTTCTGGTCCTTTGCGATCTCCAGCTCGGCGTTGATCTCGTTGGCCAGCTTGCCAAACACGCCCAGACGCTTGCCGTTGCAATACACAGCGGCGCTGATGCCGGGGTGCAGCCACGGGGTGGTCTCGCGCTTATAGTCAAAGTGCAGGCCGAAGCAGTCTGCCAGTGCTTCCAATGCGCCCTTGACGGTAAAGAAATCCTCCTCCGGGCCAAAGGCACCCAGGCACAGGGTCTGGCGCTCGTGGGGATGCTCCTTGATGGGCAGTTCCTTGGCCAGATAGACCGGGGCCATCTCGAACAGGCGGCCCTCCGCGTTGCCCTTCTTCAGGTTGTCCACGATGACGTTCAGCATGGAGGGAGCCAGCAGAGTGCGCATGATGGACAGGTTCTCACTGATGGGGTTCAGGATGCGGATAGCCTTGCGGGCCTCATCCTCTGCCGGGAGGTGCAGCATATCGAACTCTGCGGTGGAGTAGAAGGCCAGGGTGGAAGCCTCGTAGAAGCCCTGCGCTGCCAGCAGGCGCTTGGCCTTGAGCTGCTGCTTCTGGTCGTAGTTCAGGCCGCCGTTGGTCACGGCTGCGGTGTTCAGGAAGGTGGGCACGATGTGGTCGTAGCCGTACTCGCGGATGACCTCCTCGGCCAGGTCCGGGAAGCTCTCCACGTCCTCACGGTACAGCGGGGCGGACACATCCCAGCTGCCATCTGCCTGCACGTCCACGGTGAACTCCAGACGCTGCAGGATATCGATCATGGTCTGGTCCGGCACGGTGATGCCCAGCACGCCGCAGATCTTGGCCGGGGTAGTCACGATGTGCTTGCGCTCCAGCGGGCGGCCGTCGGTCAGGTCATACTCCAGCGTGGTGATGTCGCCGCAGTCCAGCTCCTGGATCAGGTGCAGGGCACGGGCCAGGCCCAGCTCCGGAGAATGACGGTCCACGCCCTTCTCGTAACGGGCAGAGGAATCACTGTTCTGGCCCAGAGCGCGGCTGGTCTTGCGCACGCAGTCGCGGGCAAAAGTGGCACACTCGAACAGCAGGCTGGTGGTGTTTTCGTCCATGCCGGAGTTTGCACCGCCCATGATGCCGGCCAGAGCCACCGGCTTCTCGGCGTCGCAGATGACGAGGTTGTTGGGGTTCAGAGTGAACTCCTTCTCATCCAGGGTGATGATCTTCTCACCCTCGTGGGCACGGCGCACGTCGATGGTGCGGCCGGCCACCTTGTTCAGGTCAAAGGCGTGCATGGGCTGGCCCATTTCCAGCAGGGTGTGGTTGGTGATATCCACCACATTGCTGATGGAGCGCAGGCCGCACAGAGCCAGATGGCGCTTCATCCAGCGGGGAGACTCGCCCATGCGGATGTTGCGCACATAGTGTGCCATATAGCGAGGGCACAGGTCGGGCGCTTCCACCTTGACGGTAATGGGCGCGTCCGGCTCGCAGACAGTCTTGTAGTCCATGGCGGGCATGTGCAGGGGCTTGCCCAGAACGGCAGCCACCTCGCGGGCGATGCCCAGCACGGACTGGCAGTCCGGGCGGTTGGCGGTGATGGAGATGTCGAAGATGTAGTCATCCAGACCCACCACCGGGGCAATGTCGGTGCCGGGGACGGAGTCCTCGGGCAGGATCAGCAGACCGTAGACCTCAGAACCCGGGAACAGGTCATCATTGAGGCCCAGCTCCTCACCGGAGCACAGCATACCGTTGGATTCCACGCCCTGCATCTTGCGGGCCTTGATCTTGATGCCGCCGGGCAGGGTGGAGCCATCCAGCGCAGCGGGCACGCAGTCGCCCAGCTTCATGTTGGCAGCACCGGTGCTGATGCGGATATCATGGCCATAGTCGCCGCAGTCCACCACGCACTTGGTCAGGTGGGTGCCCTCCTGCTTTTCCATCTCCACGATCTTACCGACGACTACCTTGCTGATGCCGGCATCCAGCGGGATCAGCTCTTCCACTTCAAAGCCGCAGGAGAACAGCTTCTCCTCCAGCTCCTGGGCGGTAACGTCAATGTCTACGTATTCTTTTAACCAACTGAACGGTACTTTCATTGTTTGTTCTCTCCCCTCTTATTCGTGGAACTGCTTGAGGAACTGCAGGTTGTTCTCGAACATCAGGCCGATGTTGTTGATGCCGTACTTCAGCATAGCAATACGCTCGATGCCGATGCCGAAAGCGAAGCCGGAGTACTCGTCCGGGTCGATGTTGCAGTTCTCCAGCACCTTGCGGTTGACAACGCCGCCGCCCAGCACCTCGATCCAGCCGGTGTGCTTGCACAGCGGGCAGCCCTTGCCGTGGCACTCAAAGCAGCTCACGTCCACCTCGACGCTGGGCTCAGTGAACGGGAAGTAAGAAGGACGCAGGCGGGTGCGGGTGTCGGCACCGAACAGCTTCTGCACGAAGGTGTTCAGGGCGCCCTGCAGGTCGCCCAGAGTGATGCCCTTGTCCACGACCAGACCTTCCATCTGGTGGAACATGGGGCTGTGGGTAGCGTCCGAGTCGGAGCGGAACACACGGCCGGGCATCAGGATCTTGATGGGCGGCTTCTGAACGTCCATGGTGCGGATCTGGCCGCCGGAAGTCTGGGTACGCAGCAGGAACTCCTCCGACAGGTAGAAGGTGTCCTGCATGTCGCGTGCCGGGTGATCCTTGGGCACGTTCAGGCGGGTGAAGTTGTGGTCATCGTCCTCGATCTCCGGGAAGGTGCCCACCGAAAAGCCCATGCCGGAGAACACGTCGATGATCTGGTTGGTGATCAGGGTCAGCGGGTGCAGGCCGCCCATGGGGCGGGTCTTGGCGGGCAGGGTGATGTCCACCGTCTCGGCGGCGTTGCGGGCAGCCAGCTCGGCAGCCTTCACCTTTTCGGCGGCAGCGTCGTACTCGGCCTGTACCTTCTGCTTGAGCTCGTTGATGATCTTGCCCATGGCAGGGCGCTCTTCGGGTGCGACGGTGCGCAGATTCTTCATCAGGGCAGGGATCTTGCCGTTCTTGCTGAGGTATTCCTGCCAGAAGGATGCCAGCGTTTCCTTGCTGGAGACCTGACCAAGGCTCTCTTCGGCCTGTTTTGCCAGCTCGTCGATCATTGCTTGCATGGATGTTCTCTCCTTTTACTTCTTCGTGTTCATGAGCGGAGGCATGAAAAAAGCTCCGTCCCCTCTGCCTGTTCTCAGGCAAAAGGGACGAAGCTGTAACAGTCTGCTCCGCGGTACCACCCGGTTTCCGCCCTTTGCGCAAGCAGCGGGCGGCACTCAAACGCCGTAACGGGGCGCAACCGTCCTGTGCTAGTGGGCCGCAAAGCCGTTCGCGCAGGCCGCTCAGGAGCGAACTTCAGCCTGTCTGCACGCGGGGACCCTTTCAGCCGGTGAAGCCCCTCTCTTTGCTGTGCCGAACAAACCTACTCTCTCCGTCGCTGCGTTTGGGAGTATTCAGGTTTTATAACCGTTTGTTATGTTACCACATTTTGCGGCGGTTTGCAAGCGGGGCGGGCAGATTTTGCGCAGGTTTCCGGTTTTGACTTGACATTTTGGCTTTGTCATGTTATATTCAGTGCAGCGCTTTGCATGGAAGGAGGGTACACCCGGATGGGCTGGAACGGCTGCGTTTTCTTTAAAAAAGGCAACCCCTAAGCATTTCCGGCTCGAAGTGTACCCATTTTTCTTCCGGCAAAGCGTGGAGCATCGTTTTTATGCGCCGCGCAGCTTTGCTGTGGGGCGTTTTTGTTTTGCCGGGAAATGGGGCACTGTTTCACGCAGAAGCAGAAAGGGTGTCCCCCATGAATCATACCATCCATTTAAAAAAGCAGCTGCGCTGCATCTATCTGTCCAATTTCTTTTCCGGCCTGCGCATCACGGATGCCGTGTGGGTGGCGCTGCTGGCCGCCCGCGGGTTCTCGCTGTGGGAGATCGGCCTTGCCGAGAGCGTTTACCATATCGTCAGCCTGTTGTGCGAGGTGCCCAGCGGAATGGCCGCCGACCTGCTGGGGCGTAAACGGGCCCTTGTGGCGGGCGGTATCCTGGCAGTGCTGAGCAGCCTGCTCATGGCATTTGCGCCCGGCCTTTTCCTGATTTGTGCGGCAATGGGGCTGAACGCCCTGTCCAACGCCATGTTTTCCGGCACGGATGCCGCTCTGACCTACGACAGCCTGAAGCAGGCCGGGCAGGAAGAACGGTATCTTTCCGTGGCCGCCAACCGCTCCCAGATCGGCATGCTGGCCAGCGCGCTCGGCTCCTTTGCCAGCACACTGCGGCGGTTTCTGCGGTTTTCCGGCTTTTATCTGGTGAGTGCGCTGTTCAGCAGCATTTCCACACTGGCCATGCTCCTGCTGAAGGAACCTGTGGTCACCGAAGCACAAGCCGCCCGGAGTTCCCATTCCCTGCGAGAGCTGCCGAGCCAGTTCGCGCAGCTGGTACAGGACAGTGCCGCCGCCCTGCGCGGCTGCCCGCTGGCGGCAAAACTCATCGCTGCCGATGCGTTCATCTCTGTCCCCTGCTATCTGACCAAGATGTTCCTGCAGCAGCGGCTCGTGGAACTGGGCTGGCCCACCGAGTGGCTTTTTCTGCCCTTGCTGCTGGGCGGTGCGGCCTGCGTGGCCGGTACCGAGATCGGCCGACGGGTACATCCCCACACCCTGCGGCGGTTCTACACGGTGTGTGCCCTGCTGGTCGGCGGCGGGACCTTTCTGGTCGGCGCAGCGCCTGCATGGGGCGGCATTCTGGGCATGATGCTGGTGCAGGGCGTGCTGGAAGTCTGGCTGCTCCATGCCGACCAGCGTCTCAATGCCCTGATCTCCAGTGATCAGCGGGCTACCCTCATCAGTGTGGACAGCATGGCCTATAGCATCCTGATGATCCCCGCAAGTCCCTTTGTGGGTGCCGTGGGCGATCTCTTCGGGCAGGCGGGTGCCGGGCTTGCCCTGCTGGGCGTCCTGACCGCCGCCAGCGGGGCGGTGGTACTGGCCAAGCGCCGGAGCTGAGTTTTACCACAAAACGCAAAAGACCGCTGCGGTCTCTGAAGTGTACTTCGTCAAGCAAACAATAAAAACAATATAAGATCGAACCCGCCGGGTTTGAACCGCACCCCATTTGTCAGACCGTAAGATCTGCTGTTCTGGAAATGGGATGCAGTTTGTTTTTCCGCCGGGTGCTTTTTGTCTGCCAGGCAGGCACTTGTGAAGTCCGTTCATGCAAAACTCAACATTCTTCATGTGTTCAGCATAAAATTCCAGGTTGCCCCCAAAGTATTAAGGTCACTGAGCGCTGTACACACTGCCCATCGTCCAGGAATTGTTGGCCGAATACTTTGCGTGGTTGCGCAGGTAGGTGAGCCAGGTGCCATAGCCGTTGCCAGCCGACAGGTGGATGCCATCGGGGGCCGCCAGCATTTCCTTCAGGTTGCCCTCACCGTCGGCCAGGGCCTCCCACAGGTCCAGATACACGCAGCCCTTGCTGGCGGCCAGCTGGGCCAGCTGCTCATTCACCCCGCGCAGCACATCGGAAGCAAGACCCGGCTTCTCGACGGCCGCTTTCGGACGCACCGGCGGGACCGACTCCACATAGATCACGCAGTCCGGCCCCAGCGCCTCCCGCAGCATGTCCAGCATCTGGCCGTAATAGGCCAGGAACCGGTCGGAAGCACCCAGCGTGGTGAGGGTGTTGGTGCCCAGTAAGATATACAGCTTTTTGGGTTGGGCAGCGGCCAGCACATCCAGTGCGATCTCTTCCCCGCGGACGGAGCTCTTGACCGCCGTCCGGTTCACGATGGCATCCGGCCCCACGCCGGTGTAACCGCAGACCAGCGCCCCGCCCAGATTGATCTGGTAGTCCGAAAAGCCCACGGTCAGGCTGTCACCCAGAAAGGCCGCGTCCGCAAAATAGTTCAGATCCACCTGCCCGCAGCTGGGCTGACGGATGACGCTGGCGTCGTAGGCCTTGACCACCGCAGCGGCCGCATCCTGCCGGGCCGGGCCAAAGGTCTCCAGCGTGACCGCCTGTGCGTCCCCGCTGCCGTCCGGCGCGGTGCTGTCGCCGCTGCTGTCACTGTCTGCCGCTCCGCCCTGCATGGGCAGTGGTGCCAGAATGTCCTGTGCAATGCCGCTGGCCACCGGCTCCGACGGTGCGTCCTTGGCCGATGCACCGTTTTCCAGAATGGCGGTAATGGCGTAGGCCAGCACCAAAATGGCCAGCACCACCCCTGCCAGGCGCAGCTTACCGCTCATGCCGCCGTGACGGGCACGGTGCGATGTCGAATGATATTCGTGTGAAATCCCCATGGTTTTTGCTCCAGCTTTCTCGTTTTTACCCCCAGCGGCCGACGAAGCCCGCCGCATCGGATGCAAGTGCTCCCATTCTATCATAATTTTTTTGCCTGTGCAACCAATTGGGTCTTGCATACAACAGGCAAAACAGTTACAATAGAGTCGTAGCAGTTTTTGCGCATTTTACAAAAAGCGCATGCACATGCTGCATCATTTTTGTACCACTTGCAAACCTGTTTTGTCAGCCGCCTTTGGTCTGTGTGCAGTGCAGGGCCGCAGTTCCTTTGCAGCAGGGCGGCAGACAACATCGGTTTGCAGGCGTTTTCTATCGTTCACGGTAAAGGATCAAGAAGGAGGTACTCATGGCCAAAAATGTGATCATTGGTCAGAGCGGCGGCCCCACGGCCGTCATCAATTCCAGCCTGGCAGGCGTGTACAAGGCTGCCTGCAGTCTGGGTGCCGACAAGGTGTACGGCATGAAGTACGGCATCGAGGGCCTGCTCAAGGAAGAGCTCATCGAGCTGAATGTCCTGCTGGACGACCGCATGAGCATTGAGCTGCTCAAGCGCACCCCGTCCAGCTATCTGGGCAGCTGCCGCTACAAGCTGCCCGACCCGGACACCGACTCCACCCCGTTTGTCAAGCTGTTCACCCTGTTTGACAAGTACGACATCTGCGCGGTGTTCTACATCGGCGGCAACGACTCCATGGACACCATCGCCAAGCTCAGCCGCTACGGCGACCAGGTGGGCAGCAGCGTGCGGTTCATCGGTGTGCCCAAGACCATCGACAACGACCTGTGCCTGACCGACCACACCCCCGGCTACGGCTCGGCGGCCAAGTACATCGCCACCATTCTAAAGGAAGTCATCCGCGATTCTTCCGTGTATGACATCCGCAGCGTGACCGTGGCCGAGATCATGGGCCGTCACGCGGGCTGGCTGGCCGGTGCGGCCTGCCTGGCCGGCGGCGACGACTGTGAAGGCCCGGACCTGATCCTGCTGCCGGAGGTGCCCTTTGATCAGGACAAGTTCCTGGCCAAGGTGGACGCACTGCAGCGGGTCAAGCCCAACGTCATCATTGCAGCCAGTGAGGGTGTCAAGACTGCCGACGGCACTTACCTGTGCGATCTGGTGTCCACCGCCGGGCAGCTGGACGCCTTTGGCCACAAGGCCGTGCTCAGCGGCACCAGCCGGTATCTGTCCGAGCTGATCCACGACAAGCTGAACTGCAAGAGCCGCGCCATCGAGTTCTCTACCCTGCAGCGCTGCGCCAGCCATCTGGCCAGCCGCACCGATGTGAACGAGGCCTATGCGGTGGGCGGTGCCGCGGCGGCAGCGGCCTTTGCGGGCGAGAGCGGCCGCATGATCGCGCTGGAGCGCATTTCCAGCTATCCCTATCAGTGCATTGCCAAGTCGGTGGATGTGCAGCAGGTGGCCAACCTGGAAAAGAAGGTGCCGCTGGACTGGATCACCCCGGACGGCATGCAGGTGACGGCGGCCTTTGAGGAGTACGCCCGCCCGCTCATTCTGGATGAGGTGACCCCCGTGTACGTCAACGGCACCCCGCGCCACATCCGCCTGTAATCCCCTTTTCCGCGTCTGTTTTCGTGCACCTGCACGTTTTATAAAAGCCGAAACAGAAAAAACAAAAAAGGAGAAATCATTATGGGTAAAAATGCAATCGTTGGTCAGTCTGGCGGCCCTACCTCCGTCATCAATGCAAGTCTGGCAGGCGTGTTCGAGAGCTGCAAGAGCCGCGGTGCCGACATCGTGTACGGTATGTGCAACGGTGTTGCCGGCCTGCTGGAGGAGCGCGTGGTGGACCTGTCCACCGTGCTGACGGACGATTTGGACATTGAGCTGCTCAAGCGCACGCCATCCAGCTTCCTGGGCAGCTGCCGCTACAAGCTGCCCGACTGGCACGCGGACGAAGCCGTGTACAAAAAGCTGTTTGCCATTCTGGAAAAGCTGAACATCGGCTACTTCTTCTACATCGGCGGCAACGACTCCATGGACACCATCGGCAAGCTGGCCGACTACGGTGCCCGCATCGACAGCGACATCCGCTTCATGGGCGTACCCAAGACCATCGACAACGACTTGATGGTCACCGACCACACCCCCGGTTACGGTTCTGCGGCCAAGTACATCGGCGTGGTGATGAAGGAGATCATCCGTGACGCCACCGTGTATGGCACCAAGTACGTCACCGTGGTGGAGATCATGGGCCGCAACGCCGGTTGGCTGACCGCCGCCGCTGCTCTGGCCAAGAGCGACGACTGCGAGGGTGTGGACATGATCTGCCTGCCCGAAGTGCCCTTCAACGTGGACCACTTTGTGGAGAAGGTGCGCATGATGCAGGAGAAGAAGCCCAGCATCGTCATCGCCGTGTCCGAAGGCGTCAAGCTGGAGGATGGCCGCTACGTCTGTGAGCTGGCCGACGACGTGCACGCTGTGGACGCTTTCGGCCACAAGGCCCTGACCGGTACGGCTCGCTTCCTGGCCAACGTGGTGGCCCGCAATCTGGACACCAAGACACGCTGCATCGAGCTTTCCACCCTGCAGCGCTGCGCCGGCCATCTGACCAGCCGCACCGACATCACCGAGGCCTATCAGGTGGGCGGTGCTGCCGCCAAGGCTGCCTTTGAGGGCGTGACCGGCCAGATGGTGGCCCTGAAGCGCATCTCCAACAGCCCGTACCAGTGCACCACTGAGCTGCACCCCATCAGCGAGGTGGCAAACCTTGAGAAGAAGGTGCCGCTGAGCTGGATGAACGAAAACCACACCCAGATGACCGAGGAGTTCCTGGAATACGCCCGCCCGCTGATCCAGGCCGAGCTGACCCCGCTGTACATCGCCGGTCTGCCCCACCACATCTACCTGAAGAAGCAGAAGTGATGGTTTCCCCTTTTGAACTGTTCTAAGGCATAAAAACCGCCCGTCCGGAATGCATCCGGGCGGGCGGTTTGTTTATCTTATGGTTATACGGTCGCACCGACCTTCGGGGCACCGCCTGCGATCTCCTCGGCGGTCAGGGGCTTTGCCTCGGCCGGGGCGTTCAGGCGCTCCTTGGCCACGGCCAGCATCAGCTTGATGCGGTTTTCCTGGTTGACCTTGGTGGCGCTGGGGTCGTAGTCGATGGGGGTGATATTGGCGCTGGGGTACAGCGCACGGATCTTGTTCACCATGCCTTTGCCCACGATGTGGTTGGGCAGGCAGCCGAAGGGCTGGGCACACACGATGTTGCCGTAGCCGCCCTGCACCAGCTCGATCATCTCGGCGGTCAGCAGCCAGCCCTCGCCCATCTTGGCACCCAGCGAAATGATGCCCTTGGGCTTTTCCACCAGTTCCTTGAAGGGGCCGGGGGCGTAGAACCCGGCATTGCTCTCGGCCTTGAGCATGGCACGCTCGATGCTGTCCAGCCAGTTCAGGAACTGGTCGATGCCCACCTTCACGGCCAGCTTGCCGCCGTACAGGATGTGGTCCTCGCCCATGTTGAAGGCGCAGTACTGCACAAAGCCCATCAGGCCGGGGAAGTTCACCTCGCAGTCCTGGCTTTCCAGGAACTTCTGCAGGTCGTTGTTGCCCAGCGGGCTGTACTTGACGTAGATCTCACCGACCACGCCCACCTTGACCTTGGGCACCCGGGTGACCGGGATGTTGGCAAAGTCGGCTGCAATGAGCGGGAAGGTGTGCTTCATCTCCTTGGCGGTGTAGCCCTTGCCGGCCAGCAGGACCCGGCCCAGACGGGTGACCCACAGGTCCACCATCTTGTCGGCAGCACCCTTCTCGTTCTCATAGGGGGCCACCTGATTGCGCAGGGCGCACAGCATGTCACCGTAGAAGATGCAGGCCAGCGCGCGGCGGGCCAGCGGGATGGTCATCTGGAAGCCGCTGTCCTTTTCCAGGCCGGAAAAGTTCAGGCTGGCCACCGGGATCTGCGGGTAACCGGCCTTGACCAGTGCCTTGCGCAGCAGATGGATGTAGTTGGAAGCACGGCAGCCGCCGCCGGTCTGGGTGATGAGCAGCGCGGTGTGATCCAGATCATATTTGCCGCTGTTCAGCGCGTCCAGGAACTGGCCAATGACCAGCAGGGCCGGATAGCAGGTATCGTTGTGGACATATTTCAGGCCCAGCTGTGCCACGGCACTGCCGCAGTTGCCCAGGATCTCGCACTTGTAGCCGTCGTAGCGCAGGGCGTACTCCAGCAGGCGGAACTGGGTAATGGCCATGTTGGGGATGAGGATGGTATGCGTTTTCTTCATCTCCGGGGTGAATTTGGGATAATTGTATTCCATAGGTTCCTCCTATGTTCTCAGGCTTCTGCCTTGGCGGCGGCCTTTTCCTCGGCCACCTCGTCGCGCTCATCCAGCGCGGCAAACAGACTGCGCAGGCGGATGTTCACCGCACCCAGGTTGGTGATCTCGTCGATCTTGAGCTGGGTGTACAGCTTGCCGCCTGCCTGCAGGATCTCGCGGGTCTCGTCGGTGGTAATGGCATCCACGCCGCAGCCGAAGGACACCAGCTGCACCAGATCCATATCCTTCT
>PPYF01306050.1_pt1 | contig 11616 bp, 9 predicted proteins | sample 1559871 | NCBI WGS metagenome assembly PPYF01 (sample SAMN08240021, study PRJNA423297) | Human gut metagenome, whole genome shotgun sequencing project. | reverse complement strand
CTCCGGGAGGGGTTTCCAAAGGGGAGGGACCGCAGTCCCGCCCCTTTGTGCCACGAGGGGGTATGGGGGACGGGTGGCGTCCCCCATGTTTCTGGTGGGGGTCTAAGGGGGAGGAATCTTTGCACCAAAGATTCCTTCCCCTTGCCCTGACATGGGAATGCCCCCCCTGCGGGAGCAAGGAAAATGTGGGGTGCATTCCCCACGGCAAAGCCGTGTTTCCTGTCCCGGAAGCCGGGACCGCCCCTTGCACTATGATGGTGCGATCAAAACAACCTTCTTGTGAAATCCCCCAATCCATGGTATGATAACATGAAAAATCTCAAAGGATGTTTAAGATGAAACAAGTCACTATTTATACCGATGGCGCCTGTTCCGGCAATCCCGGACCCGGCGGCTGGGGAGCCATTTTGATGTACGGTGCCCACAAGCGGGAGCTTTCCGGCGGGGAAGCCGATACCACCAACAACCGCATGGAACTGACCGCCGTGATCCGGGCGCTGTCTCTTTTGAAGGAGCCTTGCATCGTGGAGCTTTGGAGCGACTCTAAATATGTGATCGACGGCCTTTCCAAGGGCTGGGCTAAGGGCTGGAAGGCCAAGGGCTGGGTGAAAAGCGACAAAAAGCCCGCACTGAACCCGGACCTTTGGGACGAGCTGCTGCGGCTGGAGAGCATCCATACCCTTCGCTACCACTGGGTCAAGGGCCATGCGGAGAACGAATTTAATAACCGCTGCGACGAGATGGCGGTGGCCGAGAGCCATAAATTCCGGTAAGGACGGCATTTTTACCGGTTTTTGCGGGCATTTGTGGAAAATGCGGTCGAAAAGTTGAAAAAGGCCCGGAACGTTTACAAATTGTTCACAGCAAACACATAATTTCGCAAAAATGTTCGGGTATCTTAATACTTGCAAAGGGTCCTCCCAACCCGATGCGTTTTCTCCCTCCTAAAACACACAGCAAAAACCCCTCGCCACTCGGCGAGGGGTTTTTGTGTTTCCTCACTTGTAATAGTCCGTCTCGTCCGTCAGGGCCATGGGCAGGCCATTGTGATACACCGGCATCAGCTGGAATTTGAAGCGGCTGGTCCGGTGGAGCCGGTCGATCTTTTCCTTTACTGCCGGGTCCACGACGCCCTTGCGGACATACTCGTTGACAGCGTGGTAGGTAAAGCCCAGATTGTCCTCGTCCGTCAGGCCGGTGAGCCCGTCGGAGGGGGGCTTGATCAGAAATTTTTCCGGCAGGCCCAGCTCCGCACCGAGGGCGATGACCTCCTCCGTGGTGTACATTCCCAAGGGGGAGAAGGCCCCGGTGGCGTCGCCGTAGACCGTGCAGTAGCCCACCCAGTCCTCCGAGAGGTTGGAGGTGTTCAGTACGATGCCGGCGTTCTCACTCTGGGCGATGGCGTACAGCGTCACCATCCGCATCCGGGAGGGAAGGTTCACCGTGGTCTGGCGGCTGGGCTTCATGCCTAAACGCGCCATCTCATCCAAAATGCCGCCGGTGCCGCCCTGAATGTTGAATACATAGTGGCGAATTCCGAGAAATTCCACCAGACCGTTGGAATAGTCAATGTCCGGCTGGATGCCGTCAGGCATCAGCACGCCCACCACGTTTTCCTTTCCGTAGGCCGCTACCGCCAGCGCCGCCACCACGGAGCTGTCCTTTCCACCGGAAATGCCGATCACGGCGGTCTTTCCGCCGCAGGCCTTCATCTGCTGCCGCATCCAGTCCAGCAGACCGGGCAGCTGCTCCTTCGCGTGAAATTCCATACGCTCACCCTTTCTGATTTATGATGCCCCATTGTAAAGGGATGGGCTGTAATTTGCAAGCAGATTCCTGTTTTTTGGCAAAAACACGAAAAATGGCGTAAAATTCAGATTAGATTCGACATCTGCAAAAAAATTCCGCCGGAGCGGGAAACGATTTGATCTCCCATAACGTTTTATTAGTGAAAGCGCTTTTCAATCACACAAAAAAGACCTGCTAAGAAAAGTCAAGTAGAAATTTCAAGGCAATGCAGCTTGTAAAAGTGCCGCACCAAACCAAGCCGCTTCGCGTCTTAAAAATGAAACGGCGGCCAGCCAATGGCTTTATGGCGAAGATCAGGCGGTGTGTTCCAAGGACTCCAAATAGGCTTTTACAGTGGCGTAGTAGATCCGCAGAAACTTGTTGGCGAAAGCCATCATGTAGACGCGGTAGGGCTTGCCCTCGGCGCGTTTCCTGTCCATGAACTGGCAGACCGGTTCATCCAGCGGTGCGGTCTGCAAATAGACGCTCATAACAAGAAAGAGTGTCCGCCGTAAAGACGATGCACCAATTTTGCTCATGGATTTGTGCCTGCCGGTCACATCGCCGGAATCATTTGGCGGAGCATCCAGCCCAGCGTAGGCTACGAGCGCTTTCTTGGAATAAAAGCGGCGCACATCCCCGATTTCAGCTATGAGCTGCGGGCCGAGCGTCGGGCCTACGTCGAACAGATCCATGACAACGGGATATTCCGGCAGCTGGGAAGCCAATGATTGCATTTCGTGTTTGAGAGCCGCAAGTGCGGCAGAGGTCGCTCTGAGTTGCGCAACCGCCTGTTCTACGAGCAACTTCGTTGTTTCGGACTTTGGCATGACGCCAATATGTCCGCTGGCTTCGGCGTAAATTGTGTGCGCGTTTGCTTCCCTGAAGTTGTAGCCGTGCTTCCTGCACCAACGCAGGTATTTGCTTGTGAAAGCCCTTTCGGATTTCTCGCTGACGCAGCGGCAATGCCAGAATTCAGCCACAAAATCCACCCACTTTTCACTCCCATCCCCACGGATCGGGCTTGAAAACAGACGGTTGGCGTTTGGAAACACCGTATCCAGCAGCGAGATCAAATTGTTCTTCAGAACCGTCTGCACCTTGGAATACTGCCGGTACTGGCGGTAGCAGTTCTTCAGCAGCAGCCGGGTATCTTCCTCTGGGATATACCTCGGCAAAGTAAGCCAGCGGTCAAGGCCATAGTTAGCCAGTTTGACAGCATCCTTCCTATCGGTTTTGACACGCCGTAATTCGTTGTTCCCGTAGCCGTGCACCAGCTTTGCATTGATGACGGAAACATATAACCCTGCGTTGTGGAGCAGCTTTGCCACCGACGCATGGTAATTTCCTGTGGCCTCCATGACCACGCGAGTCTCACCGTCCAGACTTTTGAGCTGCTTTGCCAGCTTGCTCAGTTCACTGCCGGTGTGACGGACTTCAAAGGGTGAGATGACGACCTCTCCAAAGGGACGCATGACGGCAATTGTGCTCCTGCCTTTGGAAATGTCGATGCCAACAGAGTTCATTTGCATTCCTCCAACACGAATTTGCAACCGGAATCCATCTTTTTCTCATTGCCGATTCAATCTATTGGGTGACGCGAACTCCAAGGCTCAACCTGCTCAAATCGAACGCTGCAATAAGGGGATGGCTGACAGTCTTTGTTACGGACATAGAAGCCCAAGGAGGCATTGGTCAGCCAGTTGCTCCCCTTATTGTAGCTTAGGCATGAGATGGAAAGAAAGCCGGACTGGCTGCCCGGCTTTCCTGTCCAAATTTATTGTAATAGGAGGCATTGCATGACGGAAGCACAGCTCAGCAATGCCATGGATGCTTATGGCTCCACGGTTTACAGGCTGGCCCTGACCCGGATGCAGAATATCGCCGACGCGGAGGACGTGTATCAGGAGGTGTTCCTCCGGCTGTGGAAGCAGGCGGCGGAGGACTGGGACGGAGACCGCGCCAAGGCATGGCTTATCCGCACAACGCTGAACCGCTGCGCGGATCTGCACCGGTTCCATCTGCGGCGGCCGGTACTTTCTTTCGCGGAGATACCGGATCTGGCGCAGCCGGAGGACGAGAGCCGGGAACTGTGGGAAGCGGTGAGCCGCCTGCCGGAAAAGGCCCGGACGGCGGTGCATCTTTATTACGCTGAGGGGTATTCGGCGGAGGAGATCAGCCAACTGATGCACATTCCCGCCGCCACGGTCCGAACCCGGCTCCACCGGGCCCGCAAGCAGCTGAAAGAACTTCTGGGAGGTATTGACGATGAAACGTGCGTATCACGATCTGATGGAACAAATTTCGGTCCCCAGCGGGCTGAATGACCGGGTGCTGCAAATGATCCGGCAGGAGGCGGCCGGTGTCGGAACGCGGTGGAAACGGACGGCGCTGCGGGCGGCGGTGTGCGCTGCCTGCGCCCTGGCCCTGGTGCTGGGGACAGTGCGGCTGGCGCCCCGTTCGGCAGAGGAACCCGGACTGCCCCAGCTTACCTACAGCTTTGGCCTGACGGCCTATGCCGCCGATATCGGGGAGACCATCGTCCCCAATGCCAACGGCGGGTTGGCTCTGCGCAGCGGCACCGGGATCTGGGACCCGCTGCAGGGGTATTTTACCGGCTGCCTGTTTCAGGTGACCGGAGAAAATCTTCAAAAGGTGACTTTATCTGTGGACCGGGGTGGACTGTACCGCAGCGAGACCCGAAAGGCTTTGTCTAATGATGAGGTGCAGGTGCTCTGGCAGGCGGAGGAGAACGGGGAACTGGTGTGCAGCGTCTATGGCGCAGACGAGGGCGCCCCCATGAATGCCGATGTCATGACGGCTTTGGGCAGCGATGTGACCGTGGACTATGATCCTTCGGCCAGCTATGGCTTCTGGGTGCCCCCGGAGGAGCTGCCAACGGCGAGCGGTGACATGAAGCAGGATACGTGGGACAGCATCGACACCTTTGACGGAGCGCATCTGACGGTGGAGGCCACTTTTCTGGACGGCAAAACAGAAAGTCGGACCTACACCCTCTCCACCGGCCGTCTGCGGCTGGACCGGTATGAAAACGGAACATGGACGGTCCTGCCCCAGCTGGCCGGGGACGAGGAGGCGTGTGTTTACGGCATTTATGCCGTCAGCGAAGCTGAAAGCCGCTGGCTTCAATGGCCGGTGGAAGGCAGCAATACCATCAGCCTCAGCAACCCCTTTGGAGCCAGATGGAATCCCGGCGGACAGGGGAAAACCGTCCACAATGGGATCGACATTCCGGCCGAACGGGGAACCCCGGTACTGGCGGCGGCAGACGGTACGGTAACGGAGACCGGCTTTGACACGGAACGCGGGAATTACCTGATGATCGACCACGGCGATGGACTCGCCACACTGTACGCCGCGTGCAGCAAGGTGGATGTGAACGAGGGCGATCCTGTAAAGGCGGGGACGCCGATCGCCGCTGTGGGCAGCGCAGGAAGGTCCACCGGTCCGCACCTTCATTTTGAGGTCCGGCAGGACGGTGTTCCTCAGAATCCCACGGCCTATTTCGACGCGGACGTTCGAGCGACCCTGCGGATGGGATAAATGAACAGTGCCCACGGCGAAAGCCGTGGGCGCTGATGCTTTTATTCGGCTTCCGCGTAGATCCCGCCTTCGCCAGCCCACCACATGGCATCATACAACTGCTCAAGATCGGCGCAGGAGCCGGCGTAATCCTTCACATCGTCATAGAGGGGACAGGGCTTGCTGTGAGAAAACCGCTCATTGTAGTCAGCGATGATCCGGGGCAGGTCCTGGTTCAATTCTTCCACCGTCAGCACACGGGACCAGGGCTGGCTGTTCTCGTCCAGGAACGCACATTCTATTTCGTCCAGATTGCCGATGATTGCCAGCACCGCCGCCATGTCCTGATAAAGGCCCGTTTCAGATAGCCTTATTCCACCAGGTGTGTGGGGAGCGGAGAAATTCAGCGTCAGGCGGTAGGGCTGGGTAGAGGTTTGCAATTCTATGGTGTAATCACCGATCCAGTCGAATCGCCCGGCACTGAGTACCTGTCCCACGGCGGGGGCGTTCCCCACATAGAGGGTTTGGGCCTGATAGATTCTGTCGATCTGCGGCGAGATCTCAACACCACCCTGCCAGATCAGCTGATCGGCCACCCAAACTTCCCGTACACCATCCAGCGAAATATGCTCCCAATGGTCGGAAGTGTCATGAAGGAATGACGGCAGGGTCTGCCTTGCGCTGACATGAACGATGCCGTTTTTGTTTTCCACCATCCAGTGACTGTAGGCAATGGCAGACCATTCGGAATAGAAATGCAGATCCAACTGTCCCGGCACATTTGTGTGAGCCGTCCAGTTGAGATTCTCCTGGTAGTCCCAGTTGGCAGGCTCCCCGATGACAAACAGCTTTGCCGCGACGCCCGCCGTGAACAGCAGCACCGTGACGGCAACTGCCGCCGCCACACGCCGCCAGCCCCGGCGCTTTACTTTTTTCAGATAGTCTACCTCTTTTGCGTCCTCCGGGGCCGCCTGCTCCGGCGCGCCTGCCAGCGCCGTCCGAAGCTGGGCGCAGTCCGGGCACCCGGACAGATGACGCTCCACCGCTGTATTGCTCTCTGGGGAGGTGAGGCCCTCCACATAGGAGGGGAGCAAATCCCGCACCACACCGCAGGTCAGATCATTTTTCATCGTCGCAGCCTCCTTGCTTCAATCGTTCCTTGCCCCGGTAAAAGGTCACTCTGGCCCAGGTCTCCGTTTTGCCTAAAACGTCTCCAATCTCCCGGAAGGACAGTCCACCGAAGGCCCGGAGGTAGACCACCTCCCGCCCCGGCTCCGGCAGCTCGTGGATCTGCCGCAGTAGATCCAGATGCCCGGAGCGGCTGACGGCCTCCTCCTCGGCGGAGGGCACCAGCGGCAGTTCTGCTTCCTCAGAAAGCTCCGTTTCCCGGTTGGCCTTCCGCAAATGCTGATACCACAGGTGCTTGGCGATCTGGCACAGCCAGACGGACACCTTGCACCCGCCGTCGAACCGGTCGATGGACCGCACTGCCTGATAAAAGGTCTCTTGGGTCAGTTCCTCCGCCGTTTGGGGGTCCCGGCATTGGGAGAGCAGAAATTTATAGACCGTCTGCGCGTGCTGGCGGTAGACGGCATCCAGATCCTTCACGGAGTTTCTCCCCCTTTCAGCGGTGTTTTCATCTGTTATATCCGTTTGGGGCGCGGTTCGTTACAGCGTTGGAAAAAGATTTTGAAAAAAAGGAGCCATACGGCTCCTTTTGCGATGCTCAGAAGGTTTCAGACTGGACCAGTTCCTCGTAGGAACGGATGTAATAGTCGCACAGACGCTGGATCTCCGGCTGATCCTGCTCCGCCGTGGCCTCATAGACCCCGGCCACCCGGAAGCCTGCTGCCTTGGCGGTGCGGATGGCGTGGAGGGCGTCCTCAAATACCACGGTGTCCCGCTTGTTGGACTGGAGCCGCCGCATGGCCATCTCGTAGATGTCGGCGCTTTCAGATTTGTGATTTCCCGCGTCGGCGGAGGTGACGATCCCCCGGAAATAGTGGTCGATGCCTGCCGTTTTCAGGGCCTTTTCCGTCAGCCGCCGATGGGTGGCGGTGGCCACATACATCCATACGCCCTCCATTTTCAAAATGGAGAGAAATTTTTCCAGACCCGGCTTGGGCCGGACCTGGCTGGAATAGAATGTCTCCATCCGCTGAATGATCTGGTCGATGATCTCCTGCTGGGACCACGGCAGACCGCAGACCTTCCGCAGATAGGGAATCACGTCGCAGTCCGCTAAGGTGTGGAGCATCCGGTCCTGCTCCGGCGTGGCGGAGATGCCCGCCTCCTTTAAAAACGTGGGCCCCAGCTCCCGCCAGGTGGGCATGGAGTCCAGCAGGGTCCCGTCCATATCAAAAATCGCGCTTTGTAACCGCATTGATGACCTCGATCTCCGTGAATTTTGAAACTTACAGCATATGCGCCGATAGAGCGCAGATGAAAAAACTGGTATTTTATTGTTCGTTACTGCCGATCCAATAGCACCCTGCACCTATGATAGCAGCTAAAAATTCAATTGCCTTGAGATACATATCATAGCTATGCCAACCAATGATAAAACCAGATAATATATAAATCACTGCAAATACAACTACCGAAATAACCGCCCGCTTTATTTTGTTTTTCATCAAAGAGATCTCCTTTAAAATTCAGATTATGTTTGTCGAGGCATCCCTGGGGGACTTCCCTTGCCCGCGCGGGGCAAGGGACTTTTTTGCCTGACGAATGATACTCTGATGAAGATACTTTGTGTCCCGCATGGAAAAATTGAAATCATTTTTGTCAGGACATGTGCCTGACAAAAATACTTTGATCTAAGTGCCTTGGGCACGTTCACCAGTCCGCAGACTGGTGGGAGGTGGTTAGGAGGGGGACAAGTCCCCCTCCTAAGTAATCAGCACAGCTTGGAACCCGCCGGGATCTGATCGTCCAGCATGATGAGGTTCAGCTTTTCCTCGCCCTTTTCCGTGCGGACGGCGGAAAGCAGCATACCGTTGCTCTCCAAACCCATCATCTTCCGGGGAGGCAGATTCACGATGGCGGCCAGAGTTTTGCCTACCAGTTCCTCCGGCTCATAGAACTTGTGGACACCGGAGAGGATCTGCCGGTCGGTGCCGGTGCCGTCATCCAGCGTGAAGCGCAGCAGCTTGTCAGACTTTTTCACGGCTTCGCAGGCCTTGACTTTCACCACCCGGAAATCGGATTTGCAGAAGGTGTCGAAGTCCACCGTTTCGGTGAGCTGAGGCTCCACCTCCACGTCGGGCTGCTCCGCCTTCTTAGCGGCGGCCTCAGCGGCTTCCAGGTCCGCGAGGGCCTTGTCCAGATCCAGACGGGGGAACAGGTTTTCACCCTTGACCACGGCAGCGGTCTCAGGCAGCTCACCCCAGAGGTCCGCAGACTCCCAGGTCCGGGCCTCCGCGCCCACGCCGATCTGGGCGAAGAGCTTTTCCATGCTCTCCGGCATGAAGGGGGTCAGCAGGATACCGCAGATGCGGGTGGCTTCCAGCAGGTTATAGAGCACATGAGCCAGCCGGGCGCCGTTGGCTTCCATATCCTTGGCCAGTGCCCAAGGGGCGTTCTCGTCGATATACTTGTTGGCCCGCTGGATCAGCTTAAAGGTCTCGGACAGGGCGTTGTGGGGGGCGAAGGTGTCCATCTCATGGGAATAGGCCTTTTTCAGACCAGCGGCCTGAGCCACCAGCTGCGCGTCGTACAGCACGGGATCCACGGTGTCGCCGCTGGCGGCCAGCTCCACGCTGCTGCCCATGCGCACCATAGCGGCCAGCTGCTTTTCATCCTCCGTGGCACCGCAGCCTGCAGGCAGGGAGCCGCCGAAGTACTTGTTCACCATGGCGGTGGTGCGGCTGAGGAGGTTGCCCAGATCGTTGGCCAGATCGGTATTGATGGTCTGGATCAGCAGCTCATTGGAGAAGTTGCCATCGGAGCCGAAGGGGAAGGTCCGCATCAGGAAGAAGCGGAGGGCATCCACGCCGAACTGCTCCGCCAGCAGGTAGGGGTCCACCACGTTGCCCTTGGATTTGGACATTTTGCCGCCGTCCAGCAGCAGCCAGCCGTGGCCGAAAACGTGCTTGGGCAGAGGCTCCTCCAGACTCATCAGCATGGCAGGCCAGATAATAGAGTGGAATCGCACAATTTCCTTGCCGACGATGTTGATGCCGGGCCAGTATTTCTTGTAGTCATTATAGCGGTCATTCTCATAGCCCAGCGCGGTGATATAGTTGCTCAGGGCGTCCACCCACACATAGACCACGTGCTTGGGGTCAAAGTCCACGGGGATGCCCCAGGAGAAGCTGGTGCGGGAAACGCACAAATCCTCCAGACCGGGGTCGATGAAGTTTTTCACCATCTCGTTGACACGGGAACGGGGCTGGAGGAAGTCAGTGTTTTCCAGCAGGTCCCGGATACGGTCGGCATATTTGCTCAGACGGAAGAAGTAGGCTTCCTCCTCGGCGTCCACAACGGGGCGGCCGCAGTCGGGGCAGCAGCCGTCCTTCAGCTGGCTCTCCGTCCAGAAGGACTCGCAGGGAGTGCAGTACTTGCCCTTATAGGTGCCCTTGTAGATGTCGCCCTTGTCATACATCCGCTTAAAGATCCGCTGGATGGCCTTCACATGGTAATCGTCCGTGGTGCGGATGAAACGGTCGTTGGAGATGTTCATCAGCTTCCACAGATCCCGGACGCCCCGGGGGCCTTCCACAATGCGGTCCACGAACTCCTGGGGAGTGACGCCGGCCTCGTCAGCCTTCTGCTCGATCTTCTGGCCGTGCTCGTCGGTACCGGTGAGGAACATGACGTCCTCACCCTTCAGCCGGTGATACCGGGCCAGGGTGTCGGTGGCCACGGTGCAGTAGGTGTGGCCGATGTGCAGCTTATCTGAGGGGTAGTAGATGGGGGTTGTGATATAAAAAGTGTCCTTTTCCATATCTGATTCCTCTTTTCTTCTTTATGATAAATTTTGAGTGATCGCAAATAAAAACGCCGTCCCTGAGCATACGCTCAAGGACGGCGAAGAAAGCCGTGTTACCACCTTGATTCACCCACACCTCGCGGCGTGAGCCTCTGCGGGTACAAGCCTGCCGAAACCGGCACGCGATACCCTGACGCTGTAATGGGCGCACCCATCGCAGCCTGCGCCAAAGCGCTGAGCCGCGCGGCTCCGGGGCCATGTTCTGCCCACCGCATGGGTCCCTTTTCAGCTGCCGGGACTCTCTGAACCATGCCGCGAGGACGTACTCTCCCCTTCATTGCATTCTCGATTGCACTCACTTATACCATATTTTAAACGATTAGTCAATCATCCGGTCAAAATATTTCCGATTTCCGCTGTTTTTATTCGCTGTGGTACTTTCCCCGCCATTTTCCGGCAGCATAGTGATAGACCGACAGAGCGCAGGCCACGGCCCAGCCGATGCCGTAGCTCCAATACATAGCGTCCGGGCCGAAGCGGTTTGCCAGCAGGTACAGGAAGGGGACCCGCAGCAGGATCACAGAGGCCACCACGTTCACCATGGGATACAGGCTGTCGCCCGCGCCCCGCATGGCGGAGTTCAGTACGAACAGAATGGCAAACAGCACGTAGGGCGGCATCACACATTGCAGATATCGGGCGCTGGCGGCGATGACCGCCGGGTCCGGGGAGAAGATCCGGGACAGAGGGACGGACAGCCACACCACAAGGGCGGAACTGAGAACTGTCCACACAACGGCCATGGTCACGGTGATCCGGACGCCCTGACGGACCCGGTCCTCCCGGCTTGCCCCCATATTCTGCCCCACAAAGGAGATCACAGCGGCGGCCAGGCTTTGGACCGGCAGAAAGGACAGGGTATCCAGTTTATTGCCCACGTTGAAGCCGGCAGTGAAGGCCTTTCCGTAGCTGTTGACCTTGGAGAGTACGCCCATGGCGCCCAGAGCCACCAGAGACATCTGGATGCCGGTGGGCAGGCCGATACGGATGATCTCCAAAAACAGTCTGCGGTCGAAGATCCCGTTGAAGGGATGGATGGCCAGCTGCGGATACCTGCGGTTGATATACCAGATACCGAACAGCCAGCTGCATAATTGGGCGATGACGGTGCCCAGCGCTACACCCAGCACCCCCAGCGGTACCGCCAGCACCAGTGCCAGATCCAGAAAGATGTTCAAAATCGTGGACACCGCCAGAAACAGCAGTGTGGTGGAACTGTTGCCCATGCCCCCTAAAATGCCGGCGTTGAGATTATAGCCGATGCTGCCGACAAGCCCCGCACAGACCACCAG
>PPYF01221048.1_pt1 | contig 11617 bp, 10 predicted proteins | sample 1559871 | NCBI WGS metagenome assembly PPYF01 (sample SAMN08240021, study PRJNA423297) | Human gut metagenome, whole genome shotgun sequencing project. | reverse complement strand
TTTTATTATTCGGTATGTATCTCAGTACATTAATATTTGCCTTGATCGGAAGTCCTCATTCCATTGATCTTCTCTGGGCATCTGTCGCATGTACGATCGTGCTGCCGGTATTGCTCTATGGTTACATGCTTGTGTTCAGACTCACACAGCATGATATTCCATCTGATGATCCGACAGACAGCCTCCACAGGCACATCCCGGACAACGCATCCAAGTCTTCCTCGTCTCACGACCATGCAAGCGATGATACCATGTAGAACTCAAAGGGCATCAGACTTTCTTCGCGATCGTCTGAGCCTTTTTTCTTATGTTTTCTTTCATCTTCTCTGATTTTCTTTCTTTTTGCAAGGTATTCTTCCATTGAAATAACTTCTGCTTCCTCTTTTGTCCAGTCTCTTGTATTCATAGTGCATACCTCCATCTTGATTATTTTTCCCCTCTTGCGTCTCTGGTATCTGATTGTGATCGGGTATCCGATCTGTTCTTCTATAAACTCGATATAATTTCTGCAGTTTTCCGGAAGGTCTTCGTATTTCTTGATTCCACGGATATCACATTTCCATCCCGGAAGTGTCTTAAGAACCGGTTTTGCCTTCTCTAACAGATGTGTAGTAGGGAAGTCTGTTGTTACTTCTCCATTAATATCATATCCTACACATACCGGAATCTCATCCAGATATCCGAGTACATCTAATACTGTAAATGCAACGTCTGTTGTTCCCTGCATTCTGCATCCGTACTTGGAAGCCACACAGTCAAACCATCCCATTCTTCTCGGACGTCCGGTTGTTGCTCCGAATTCTCCGCCATCACCACCGCGGCGTCTTAACTCGTCTGCTTCGTCACCAAAGATCTCGCTTACAAATGCTCCGGCTCCTACTGCACTTGAATATGCTTTACATACTGTTACGATCTTCTTGATCTCATACGGAGGGATTCCTGCTCCGATCGCTCCATATCCTGCCAGTGTAGAAGATGAAGTAACCATTGGGTAGATTCCGTGATCCGGATCCTTCAGTGATCCAAGCTGTCCCTCTAACAATACTTCTTTTCCTTCTTTGAGCGCATTGTTCAGGAAAAGAGAAGTTTCACATACGAATGGTTCAACCATCTTCTTATATTCTTGAAGTTCATTATATAAATCATCAGGATTGATCAATGGTTTATGATAAAGGTGCTCCAGTAATACATTCTTCTGCTCTGCTACGCGAACAACTTTTTCTTTTAACAGTTCATCATCAAACAGCTCACTGACCTGGAATCCGATCTTTGCATATTTGTCTGAGTAGAATGGTGCGATACCTGATTTTGTAGAACCGAAAGATTTTCCTCCCAGTCTTTCCTCTTCGTATGCATCAAAATTCTTATGATAGGACATTACCATCTGAGCTCTGTCAGATACCAGAATCTTCGGCATCGGAACTCCCTGATCGATGATAGACTGTACTTCTTTAAATAATACCGGCACATCCAGTGCTACACCATTTCCGATAATACTTGTCGTATGATCGTAAAATACTCCTGATGGAAGTGTGTGTAATGCAAACTTTCCATAATCATTGATAATTGTATGACCTGCATTCGCGCCTCCCTGGAATCTTACGATGATATCAGCCTGTTCAGCCAGCATATCTGTAATCTTACCTTTTCCTTCGTCGCCCCAGTTGGCACCGACTACTGCTTTAACCATATCCATTCCTCCTGCGATATTAACATGACTTATCAGTCTTCTTTAGCGGATCTAATCAAACCACCCTAAGCATTATACTATACATTTTACCTTGGTTCAATAACATTTTTACATAAAATCCACAGGATTTCCTATGTTTTCTACATTAGCGGCGCAACCAGTCTTAATACCTGTCCCGCCGTCTTCATCAGAATTCCTCTGTTTCTCACTTCCGTCACTGTAACCTTATGACATTTTGCCAGCGTATTCTGAAAATCTTCTTCTACTTTCTGCACTTCAGGATTATCGTAGATAAACACACCATTCTCAAAATGCAGATACAGGCTTCTGAAATCCAGATTGATACTTCCTACCGTTGCCGTATCATCATCGGATACAAATATTTTTGCATGTACAAATCCAGGTGTATACTCATAGATCTGTACCCCGCCCTCGATCAGTTCCTTATAGTAGGTCTTTGCCACAGCAAATGCATACCACTTATCCGGAATATGCGGCATGATGATGATCACCTCAATACCACTCTTCGCTGCACGGATCAGTGTAGTAAGCATCTCATTGTCCAGGATCAGATACGGGGTCATGATATGCACATATTTTTTTGCATGGTTCAAAATATGGAAATATACTTCTTCTCCTACATTTTCATGATCAAACGGGCTGTCTGCATATGGAATCACATATCCCAGTTTTTCATTCAATGTATCCGCTTTTTTGGTCAGATATTTTCCATAAGGCTCCACGCCCCGCATATCCACATCCCACATCTGCAGAAATATCATCGTCAGGCTCTGGACAGCATCACCTCTTAACAGTACCGCCGTATCCTTCCAGTGTCCGAACCGTTCCTTCTCATTGATATACTCATCAGCAAGATTCACCCCCCCTACATATCCCACCTGTCCATCGATCACGCAGATCTTTCTGTGGTCACGGTTGTTCTGGATTGTTGAGACAAATGGCCGGATCTTATTCGACATCTTGCAGTTGATACCGTATTTCTGAAGTTTCTTCGGATAGCTGTACGGCAGCAGGTCAAATGCACACATTCCGTCATACATGAACCGGACTTCCACACCTTCCGCTGCTTTCCGCTTCAGGATCTCAAGGATCGTATTCCACATGATACCTTCTTCTACGATGAAGTACTCCATGAAAATAAACTTTTCCGCCTTTTCCAGTTCTTTTATCATGGATGCGAATTTGGCTTCTCCAACCGGAAAATATTCGGCTTCGGTATTCCTGTAAGTCGGAAATCCCAGTTGATGCGACAGATAATACGACAGCTGTGCATTTGCAGATTTACCCTCCCAGAGTGCATCTGTGATCTTCTGATCCTGATCCATGTAAGGTTCCGTCTCCATACGCAATGCCGCCAGGCGGTTCTGTACAAACCGTGTTTCCAGCTGCAGATGCACATAGATGTAAAATATCGTCCCGACAACCGGTACTGCCATCACACACAGAATCCATGACAGCTTGAACGCCGGATTTCCCTCTGTATTAATAATATACACAAGAACTATAATCTCCATCAGAGACATCACACTGTATATAAATGTTGCATATTCTTTCAGATAGTACGGAATTCCCAGAAAAACCAGCATCTGTATCAATATCAGTATCACAAAAATTCCGGCACGGCTGAATACCATTTTAAAGAATTTCTTCTTTGCAACAGTCTTTGTGCTTTGTTCTTTCATACTTTTTCTCTCCTTTATCCCGGGCTGTACATCCACTTTGTTCCTAATATCTTACTCCGTTTTCTCAGGCTCCGTACCGCCAGAATATGTTATACAGTGTATCATATTTTCATTTTCTTCTCAACTTGCAGATAATTTATTTTAATTTAATAGAAAAATACATATAATATGTGCTATGATAAGGAAAAGAATGGAAAGGAGTCATACAATCATGGCAAAATGGATGAAAAAATTATTGGGTCTTGCTGCAATCGGCAGTGCCGCTGCAGGTCTTGTTTATTATTTTAAAAAATCTAAAAAAGATGTGGATGAAGATTTCAACGATGATTTTGAAGATGAAGACTTCGATCTTGACAATGATCTTCAACCGGTCGACCGGGGATACGTTGATCTGAACGCAGGAAAAGCTTCTCCGAAAGAAGCAGACGATGCAGAAGAAACAGAGACCGGCGAAGATACTCTGGATGCGGATGCTCACGAAGGGAAAGAAGATTAGTTCTGCTGACACAGACTGAATTCAGACTGCAGCTATACAAAAGAGCAGTAAACAATGTAAATTATTTTCTTATTTTACATTGCTTACTGCTCTTTTATCTTCTCCAACACCTATTCAAAATTCCCACTGCTTCTTTGATATCCTCTTCATTCATATTTGCATATCCCAGAAGAATCGTTGCCCGCTCATCTGTATCTTTCCTGATCCTGTAATCCGAAAGTCCATATACACGGATATCCTCTTTTTTTGCCCGTTCGATCAGCTCATTTTCGTTCCATCCCTTTTCGAATGTCAGCAGGATATGTACTCCCGCATGCTCTCCCGATATCGCACAGATATCTGCCAGAGGCTTCAGTGCATCGATCAGAACATCATGCCTGTTTTTATACAGAGCTCTTGTCTTATTCAAATGACGTTCGTAATAACCATCTTCGATAAAATGTTGTACGATCATCTGATCCACCTTTGAAACGGTCGAGTTGATAAAGTTCACTTTTGTCCGATACACATCCAGGAGAGATTTCGGCAGTACCATATAACTCAGACGAATAGCCGGTGCAATGGATTTTGAAAAAGTTCCCAGATAGATAACTTTATCTTCTGCATCATATCCTTGCAGAGCCGGGATCGGTTTCCCTTTGTAGCGGAATTCACTGTCATAGTCGTCTTCTATGATATATCTGCCTTCCTTCCCGTATGCCCACTTCAGAAGCTCCATTCTTCTTTTGATCGGCATAACGATTCCTGTCGGATACTGATGCGACGGTGTGACATATGCAATATCTGCCTCTGAATCTTCCAGCTCTGATATTCTCATTCCATTGTGATCCATTGTAACCGGCACAGTCTCATATCCAAGTGTCTGAATCACTCTATATGCCTGCTTATATGTAGGATCTTCAAATGCAATAGTATGTTCTTTTCCAAGAATCATACTAAGCAGTATCAGAATATAATCACTTCCCGCTCCGATCACGATCTGCTCCGGAGAACAGTCCACGCCTCGTGCCTGATACAGATAATTGCAGATGGCTCCCCGGAATCCATATTCACCTTGCGGATCTCCTGAGCGGAACAACTCCGTCCTGTCATCCAGCAAAATGTCTTTCGAGAGTTTTCTCCAGACATTATATGGAAAACTGTTAAGATCTACTCCGTTCGGTGTGAAATCATAGCGGTATATTCTTTTCTTTTCTCTCTTACGTTCCGGCTTTTTTTCTTCTTTTTTCAGTTGATATAATTCATCAATCTGAGCCACAAAAAAACCACGGTATGGCGCAGACTCAATATATCCTTCTGATAATAACTGTTCATATGCCAGTTCAACCGTACTGCGGCTGACTTCCAGATGCTTGGACAAAGCCCTGGTAGACGGGAGTTTCTCCCCATAGCGGAGTCTCCCGTTCTGGATATCAGACTTGATATAATCATAAATCTGCTCATACAGCGGCTTCTTTGAACGACTGTTAAGATTTATCGTTAATTCATTCATTTTTTTATTTTGCACCCGTTTATTTCTTTGGCAGTTTAAAAGAACTCTTCAGAGATACAATACGGTTAAACACCAGATTTTCCGGTGTGGAGTCTTTCGAATCAATACAGAAATATCCATTTCTTACAAACTGGAAGCTGTCACACGGACCTGCTTCGTTAAAGCTGTCTTCCACATAGCACTCTTTTAAAATCTGTAAGGAATCCGGGTTCAGGTTCAGCGATCCATCTTCTTTATTATATACTCCCTTCTCTTCATCGATCAGGTTCTCATATAATCTGACTTCTGCTTTCTTAGCCTGTGGTGCACTTACCCAGTGGATCGTTCCTTTTACCTTACGTCCGGTAAACCCGGTTCCGCATTTTGTCTCCGGATCATACGTACAATGTACCACCGTTACATTTCCTTCTGCATCCGTCTCATAGCTGACACATTTCACAAAATATGCATGCATCAGACGTACTTCGTTTCCAGGGAAAAGGCGGAAATACTTCTTCGGAGGATCAATCATAAAATCATTACGCTCAATGTAAAGTTCACGTCCAAACGGCACTTTTCTCACACCAAGTTCCGGATTCTCCAGATTGTTCTCTACATCCAGATATTCCACTTCTCCTTCCGGATAGTTGTCGATCACCAGTTTGATCGGATCCAGGACTGCCATCATACGAGGCTTCTTCATCTTCAGATCTTCACGGATACAATACTCCAGCATTGCATAATCCACAGAGCTCTGGCTCTTGGATACTCCGCACATTTCAACGAACATCTTAATGGATTCCGGTGTAAATCCTCTTCTTCTGAGAGCTGCGATCGATACAAGTCTCGGATCATCCCATCCGTCTACAATACCATCCATAACAAGCTTCTTGATGTATCTCTTACCTGTAACAACATTCGTCAGATACAGCTTTGAGAATTCGATTTGTCTCGGTGCCGGATCAAATTCACACTCTTTTACAACCCAGTCATATAATGGTCTGTGGTCTTCAAATTCCAGTGTACAGATAGAATGTGTAATGTGCTCGATTGCATCTTCGATCGGATGTGCAAAATCATACATTGGATAAATACACCATTTATCTCCTGTATTGTGATGTGTCATATGCGCCACACGGTAGATGATCGGATCACGCATGTTGATATTCGGCGATGCCATATCAATCTTTGCACGCAGAACTTTCTCTCCATCCTGATACTTTCCGTCTTTCATCTCTTCGAAAAGTCTTAAATTCTCTTCTATCGGACGGTCACGATACGGACTGTTCTTTCCAGGCTCTGTCAGGGTTCCGCGGTATTCACGCATTTCTTCCGCTGTCAGGTCACAGACGAATGCCTTTCTTTTTTTGATCAGCTTTACTGCACACTCATACATCTGGTCAAAATAGTCTGATGCAAAATAAAGATGATCTCCCCAGTCGGCACCCAGCCATTTTACATCTTCTTTGATGGACTCTACGAATTCCATATCTTCTTTCATCGGGTTCGTATCGTCAAATCTTAAATGAAAGGTTCCGTTATATTTCTTTGCAAGTCCTGAATTCAGAAGAATCGACTTCGCATGTCCGATATGCAGATATCCGTTCGGTTCCGGCGGAAATCTCGTACATACTTCACTGTATACTCCTTCTGCAAGATCTTTATCTATTTCCTGTTCAATAAAATTTTTGGAAACTGTTGTTTCTTCTCCCATGGTGTCCTCCTTAGGTTTTAACTATACATTATGCTCATTATCTTATCATAAAAAATATGATGAAACAAGGGAAGATACCTCTTTTACCGGTTTTCGCAGAAAAATGTAAATGCATCCAGAAATTCAGAATTACTTGGGCACTTGATCGCATGGTAACCAAGGATCTCCATCATAAGTTCTTTATCTTCTTTCCAACACTTATCAACGACTACACGTATCCCGCGTTCCACATTATAAAAACTGGTTTCGTGTTTTTCTCCTATCGGGATATATATATCATTCTGTGTCGCAAACGGCTTTTCTTTTGTATGGAATCCACTGATGATATCTGCAGCATCCAACAGATAATAGTATCCTTTATATCCTGATGTGACTTTAAATCTTCTGAGTGTCTGTATCATAATATTCCTATTCATAAATAATCTCCCTTTTTTGGCTCTATCTAAAAAATAAATCACAACATGTCGTTTGTCAATGATTTCGATACCAAAAACCTCTTTTTTTTATTTTTTAGACCTTTATGTGTCTGATTTCTTCGAAAAAGATCAGCTATAGGTCAAAAAAAGTTTGAAGACATCTTTTTATCTTCAAACTTTTTTTGCATTTGTCTATATCTTTTCCGTCCTTAAAACCATCCATTTTCCTTTCCAGACATACAGAATCATCAAAAGCATGCCCAAAAGCCATGAGGTCGGATAGCACATCATCACATGACCGAGACTCTTTGCCCATGCCATGGTTCCTGCAATCCACATCACACGGAATCCGCATAACGATACCAGAAATACAATCATGGCCTGCATCGTCTTGCCGGTTCCTCTGATCGTTCCGCCAAGCACATGCAGGATTCCAAGCATCCAGTAAAACGGGCAGAAATATTTCATAATATATACACCATATTCCACCACCTTATGGTTCGTCGTAAAGACTCCGATTACCTGCGGAGCGAATATCAGCAGCACAATTCCGGTTATCACAGAATACCCGGCACCCATTGCTGTGGATATGTACATTCCTTTTCTGACCCTGTCTGCTTTCCCTGCACCAATATTCTGTCCGGCAAATGTAGTTGCCGCCATACTGATACTCAGTACCGGCAGGATATTAAATCCATCGATTTTTATATAAGCTGCAAAACCTGCCATAACTGTCGCTCCAAAACTATTCACACTTGCCTGCACGATCAGGTTTGAAAGCGAAATTACAATATTCTGGATTCCTGTCGGGATTCCGATGCGGATGATCTTCGAAAGCAGATGATCATAGCATCGGATCTCCTTAATCTTCAACTTATATACATCTTCACTTCTAATCAGAAATCCCCATATAAAAATGCATGATATCAACTGACTGATATCCGTAGCCAGTGCCGCGCCAACGATTCCAAGCTTCAGTCCGACAACCATGATCAGATCCAGGAATATATTTGAAATCGCCGCGATCATCAGGTATACCAGGGAACGTCTGGAATTGCCCACGGCATTCAGAACACCCGCCGACATATTGTAAACTACCGAAAACAAACTTCCGCCAAAATATACCTGCAGATAAATTACCGACTGTTCAAATACCTTGTCCGGTGTTCCCATCAGGCGCAGCATCGATGGTGTCACTGTAATTCCGATTACAGTCAGAAGCACTCCTGCTGCCAGCGCGATCGCCATCGTAGTATGTACGGCCTTCCTCACACCTTCTGTATTTTTGGCCCCATAAAACTGCGAGATTACAACACCTGCACCAGTCGATGCTCCTATGCAGAAACCGATCAGCAGGTTAATGATTGCACCGCTGGATCCGACTGCTGCCAGTGCGTTACTTCCCACATAGTTGCCGACAATAATCGAATCCACCGTATTATACAGCTGCTGAAACAGATTCCCCAGAATCAGTGGAATTGCAAAGAATAGTATTTCTTTCCAAATCACTCCTTCGGTCATTGTTTTCATCTTTTTCATTTTCTTCTTCCTCTCTATTACTATTTCTTTTCATATTCCTGATTTTCGCAGGATTTTTCACGATTTTCAATTAATATCACGAAAATATATTGACAAATGTACTCCTTTCAGTGTATAGTATCAACGTTGCATATCACTTATGCATGCTGCCTTGGCTCAGTCGGTAGAGCGTCGCCTTGGTAAGGCGGAGGTCGGCGGTTCGATTCCGCTAGGCAGCTTACAAGAGAAGTCCCGTAAAACTTTCAAATGATTGTTTTACGGGATTTTTTTACAATTACAAATTCAGCCGATATTTATATCCTCTTTAGATTTATTTTTCCTTTTCCAGAATCTTCTGCATCTTTCCCTTGATTCTCTGAAGTGCATTATCAATCGTCTTTGGACTCCGGTCTAGAAGCTTTGCAATCGTCTTATAATCCGTTCCCATCAGATGAAGATACAGAACTCTGCGCTCCAGTTCACTTAATTCTTTTTCCAGACGTTCTTCCAACGTCTTCGCACGTTCCTGACTGACAAGCAGTTCTTCCGGATTCGTCTCATGTCCGGATTCCATTGTATCGATCAACGAGTTTTCCCCGTCTTCTCTTTCATACAGGGAAATATAACTGTTGAGCGGACTGTGTTTCTTTCTGTTTGAAGCTTCAATTGCCGAATACAACTGTCTTGTCACACATAGCCTTGCAAAGCTGAAGAAGGATGCTTCCTGATCCACATCGTAGTCCTGAACTGCTTTAAAAAGTCCGATCATCCCCTCCTGGATCAGATCATCCGTCTCACCGCCGAGCAGATACATTGCATTGGCTTCTTTTCTGACCAGATTCTTATATTTTTCCATCAGATAATCGATAATTCCCGTTTCTCCCATCCGGAGTCTGCGGATCAGTTCTTCATCTGTTAATTTTTTATACTCTGTCATACACTCCTCTGTCTCACAATCTCATATGCAAGGACGCCCGCTGCCACCGATGCATTCAGGGAATCGATATCCCCCTTCATCGGAATTCTTGCAGTAAAGTCACAGGTGTCTTTTACCAGACGTCCCACACCTTCGCCTTCATTACCAATTACGAGTCCGATCGGTCCTTTCATATTGACATCATACATGACATCCCCGTCCATATCGGCACATACGAACCACAGACCTTTTTTCTTCAAATCTTCCATCGTCTTTACCAGATTTGTTACTTTTGCAACCGGTGTATAATTCAGGGCCCCTGCGGAAGTTCTTGCTACGGTTGCCGTCAGTCCGACTGCCCGTCTCTTTGGTATGATCACACCGTGTGCCCCTGCCTGGTTCGCAGTACGGATGATCGCACCGAGATTGTGCGGATCTTCAATATTATCCAGAATGATCAGAAACGGATCTTCTCCCTTTTCTTCTGCAAGCTTTAACATATCCTCTACCTCTGCATATTCATATGCAGCAACACTTGCGATCACTCCCTGGTGTTTACCGGTCTCCGACAACTGGTTCAGACGGTCTTTTTCCACGAAATTCAATATCGTGTCATGCTTTCTTGCCTCGCGGATGATGGATCTCACCGCACCATCCTGACATCCATCCAGTACATACAGCTTGTCTACCGGTTTCCCGGAACGAAATGCTTCCATAACGGCATTTCTTCCTTCTATGATACTTTCATTTACATTCTTATCGTGACTCATATTTGACACTCCTTATTATTCTTTGATACTGTCCAGACCTATTTTAACCAGTTCCAGCATTCTTTTCCACTCTTTTTTCAGATATAGATATCCAAGCAGAGCTTCAAATCCCGTCGCACGTCTGTAATCTGTAATCGACTGGTTCTTCGCCGGCGACACGCTCTTGGCATTGCGGCCTCTTTTATAGACAGCATGTTCTTCTTCTGTCAGGTGTTCCTGCATCGTACGCATCATTTTCGACTGTGCGGACGCCTGGACATAAGAGCTGGTCTTCTGGTGCAGCTTCTGTACCTGACGGTTTCCTTCATTGATCACCAGGGATTTAATGATCAGATCATAAATGCAGTCTCCGATATATGCCAAAGTAAGAGGTGAATATTCTTTAATATCCACCTCTTTCATCTGGAAAATCTCCTGCATATAAGTGTCAAATCCCCACTCTACGCTCTTTTCCATTGTACTCCTTCTCTGGTATCCTTTAAGATGATACCCTTCTCTAACAGTTCATCACGGATTGCATCGGCTCTTGCAAAGTCTTTAGCCTTACGTGCTGCCTGACGCTCCTCGATCAGTTTCTCGATGTCTTCGTCCAGGATCTCTTCTTTCTTATCTACGATCAGTCCCAGAACTCCTGTTAACTTCACAAGCAAATCGAATAATTTCTGAAGATATTCTTTGGAACTTTCTGCATCGGTTGTTGTATTGATATATTTTACAAGGTCAAAGATTGCTGCAACGGCATCTGCTGTATTGAAGTCATCGTCCATTGCCTTTTCAAATCCTGCAACAAACTCTTCTGTTTTTGTAAAGTTTTCTGCTTCTGCATCTGTGATTGCTTCTGCTTTTGCATTTCCCATAAGGAACTTCAGATTATCTGCTGCATTTACGATACGCTCCAGACCATTCTTGGATGCTTCCATCAG
>PPYF01103447.1_pt1 | contig 11617 bp, 16 predicted proteins | sample 1559871 | NCBI WGS metagenome assembly PPYF01 (sample SAMN08240021, study PRJNA423297) | Human gut metagenome, whole genome shotgun sequencing project. | reverse complement strand
TAGTAGTATAATAAATTTAAAATTTACGAGAAAAGTGCAGTAAGTTTTAATTAGAGGAGGCAAATCTGTGGAAAAGCTTATCAATAGAGATGAATATTTAAGTCGATTGGTTGACAAAAAGGAAAATGGTTTGATTAAGGTTATTACAGGAATCAGAAGATGTGGTAAAAGTTATCTTCTGTTTTATTTGTTTCGTGATTATCTTATATCAAGCGGAGTGAAGGAAGAACAGATTATTTCCATTGCACTTGACGATGATACCTGCGAACAGTATCGCAATCCAGATGAATTGTCAAAATTTATTCGTTCAAAAATTGTAAATAAAGAAATGTATTACATCCTTATAGATGAAGTTCAATATGCTATTACAAAAAAGGAACTTGAAAATCTGGAAGATATCAAACTCTATAATGTTTTGAATGGGTTAATGCGTCTTCGCAATGTGGATATTTATGTAACGGGAAGTAATTCTAAACTGCTTTCTCAAGATGTAATGACAGCGTTTAGAGGAAGGGGAGACCAAGTTCAGGTGTTTCCTTTGTCATTTAAAGAGTATTATGATTTTGTCGGTGGAGATAAATCGGAAGCGTATGAGGAGTATGCTCTTTATGGCGGTATGCCACAGCTTTTATCTTTCAAGCGTGATGAAGAAAAAGTTAAGTATCTGAAGAATCTGTTTTCAGAAGTATATTTCAAAGACATCTGTGAGAGGTATGTTGTAAGGCTTCCTGATGTTCTGACAGAACTGACAGATGATTTGTGTTCTTCTATAGGTTCTCTCACAAATGCAAAGAAGATAGCCGATACATTGGGAAGTGTAAAGAATATCAAGGTGTCTACCAGCACAATCGCAAAATATCTAGAATATTTGATAGAGTCATTTATGTTCAGCGAGGCAAAAAGATATGATGTAAAGGGGAAAAAGTATTTTGAATATCCTTTGAAATATTATTGTACAGATGTAGGACTTCGTAATGCAAGACTTAATTTCAGGCAACAGGAAGAAACACATATAATGGAAAATATCATTTATAATGAACTGATGATTCGTGGGTATTCCGTAGATGTTGGAGTTGTTGAAATTATTGAAAATGATGAAGGGAAAAAAAGGAGAAGGCAGTGTGAAATTGACTTTGTTGTAAATATGGGTTCGAAAAGATATTATATCCAGTCTGCATTATCTGTTAGTAATCCGGATAAAATGACAACGGAATTACGACCTTTGAAGAATACAAAAGATTTTTTTAAAAAAATTATTATATCGAAGTCACGCACAAAACCATGGACAGATGAAGACGGTATTGTGCATATTGGGCTGTATGATTTTCTGTTAAATCAAAATTCTTTAGAAATATAGGAACGAGTGCGGACTGTTAAATTGAAAAGATTGAAAAAACGCATTAATAGGCTAAATCAAAAGGGAAGATGTATTGGCATTTGTTCTTGACTTGCTTTGTTCATTTGTCGGTTCGCTTACTAATCCGGCAAATATTACCAATACTATTAAAATGAAAAAGATGCAAAAGGTCAAATCAGCAAGAGAAATTGAATTTATTGCGACCTCAGGATGAAAAAGATATATTCAATCGGCTTATGCACTTTTTACTTGATACTTCTCTTGTTTAAGAGAGAAACAATTGTTGAGGTGAAATAAGTGAGAGAAAGATATACACAGAAAGAATTAAAGAAATATTTCTTTAAAGCGTTGACAATGTTTAATGAGGTTCTTGATACGGATATTACACCTGAAACGGTTGTGCTGGATTTCTTTACACCATACAATGGGCTTGCAGTGTATCAGAGATTTTGTGAGAAGTATTTTCCGAATAGATATGAAAAGCAACATGAAGCAGAGGGTTATTTTGAATTTATTGTCGCTGAAGCCTTTACTGATGGTAAACAATATGGTGTCCTTATCAGGTCAGACATAGATTTTGAACCTAGTGAGGTGTTGATGACTTTCCTGCATGAAATATCACATATTTTTTGTACTGAAAATGAAATTGATGGAGGAAATTTCTTCGATAAATACTGCATGGGAAGCGGAGAAGAAGATGGATATTATAATGCCGGATATGCGGTATGGAGAGAGGCAGTTGCCGGTATAATGGCAGACTCGATTATGTCTGAATATGCTACACTTACACTTGCAATGGCTTCATTAGAAATTAGAAAATACTATAATCAGCTTGCGGCTCAAAATGTGGAATCAAAAAAATATATGTCACTTCTTATTACATATATAATGATTTCAAAAGAAGTCGCAGGTACAGAGGACTGGGAAACTGCTGAAAAAGCAATTAAGAACAAGATAAATATCAAGAACAATATTTTGATGGAAATTTTGCGACTTGTTTTTAATAAGCTTCATCAATCTCCTTTTTGGAAGATTACACCGGAGTTTATCCGTGAACTTGGCTTTTTATATATAGAACTTATCACATTCAAAGCATTTGCGTGAACATTGAAAGTGTACTTTCCGAAAAATGACAAGATTTTTTAGCGAAAACAACCATTCATATCCATAGGTTCTTAATAATAATTCGTTTATGATGAAATCTTTGGAAGAAGTGCTGTTATGACACTTCTTGAATTAAAGGCTTCCGGTGCATCCGAGTTGATTTTAAATTTGGTAAAGACAGATGTGATTGAGGCAGTATCCGGCTACGGAAAAGGAAAATATAAATTTAAGAAGTTAATGCTGAATGAGAAGAAATTTAGCTTTTAACATTAGTGAAGTTAAATTGAAAAAAAGTTAAGTTAAAAAGGAGCAATGGCTATGGAGAATAAAGTGCTGAATATCGGACAGAATAGCATTATGGATAGTTTTGTGAAAACCGATGACATCTTAAAAGATATGTGCGGGATTATTGAGTCCTCACAAAAAGCAGCATATCAGGCAGTTAATATTGCACTTGTACAAAGAAATTGGATGATAGGCTATCGAATTGCAGAAGAAGAATTTGGAGGAGAAGAACGCTCTGAATATGGGCTTGAGGTTATAAAGAAACTTTCAAAGGAGTTGACGAAACGATATGGTAAGGGGTATGACAGGAGCAACCTTTATCATTGCGTACGATTTTATAAAAACTTCCCAAAGATTGTCGACACAGTGTGTAGACAATCTGGAAAACTGTTGTCGTGGTCGCATTATAGAGCATTATTACAGGTGAAAGATGAGAAAGCTCGTGATTGGTATGAAAAAGAAGCCATAGAACAGACTTGGAGTGTCCGCACTTTGCAGAGGAATATTTCTTCTCAATATTATTACCGTATGCTTAAAACACAGAAAAAAGAGCTTGTTGAAAGTGAAATGAAGGAACTGACAGCACCGTATCAGAATGATAAGTTGGAGTTTATTAAAAATCCGGTAGTTGCAGAGTTTTTAGGTTTTTCTCAGAATACAGATTTTACAGAGAGTGACCTTGAGAAAAGCATTCTTTCCAATTTGCAGAAGTTTTTGATGGAACTTGGAAAAGGCTATGCTTTTGTGGCAAGGCAGCAGCATATCCATACGGAGAAGCAGGACTATTATATTGACCTTGTGTTTTACAACTATATACTCAAATGCTTTGTCCTGATTGACTTGAAAACAGAGAAAATCACACATCAGGATGTAGGGCAGATGGATATGTATATCCGTATGTATGATGAATTGAAACGTAGTGAGGGAGACAACCCAACGATAGGCATTGTGTTATGTTCTGATACGGATGAGGATATTGCAAGATATTCCGTAATGCATGGCAATGAGCAGTTATTCGCTTCTAAGTATAAACTTTATCTTCCGACGGAAGAAGAATTACGTGAGGAAATAGAGACACAAAAGACAATGTTTTATCTTCAGCAGAAAGAAAGCAGAGAGTAGAAAACAGAATAATCTATATGGAATGTTGTATTTCTACTATTGTGGATATTGTACAAAATAAGACCATCATTTTCTCTAAAACAGGAAATTTGATGGTCTTAATTTTTAATCTTTTTTAGAAATTGTTTTTGTCTGTTTTTCGAGTTCTAACATATATCTGTCAAAGTCGGACATAAAGAGTCGGTCTTGAATGATACGATATTTTTCAAATTCTGTTTCAGCGTGAAGCTTGGCTTGCTCAGCACTGATTTTGCCGGGACCGGTTAGTATTTCAGTACCGTTAAATTCAAGAAAACCATCAAGCCTTTTTGCCCAATCTTCCATACTCATAGGAATATGGCGTTCTGCCTGAAGCTCGGCATAATCGAGATAAAGAGAAACAATTCTTTCTAAGAAAGAGAGTTCTTTTTCAGTAAGATAATTTTTTGCAATAGATACATCGCTTTTTACAATTTTTCCGTCAGGTGCATTTTCCCAAGAGGTTAGTCCCATATGTTCTTTGCTGGCATCGGCTCTCTCTACAATAAGCTCAGCAGCCGTATGTCTGTGTGTGGCATAGTGCATTTTGTTTTGTACGGTTTGGAAAAAAAGCCTTGTTGTTTTGGAGTCTTTATCATAATCAAAAGCAGTAGCGTAAAGGTCGGTAACTTTTTGATAGAATTTCCTTTCAGAAAGTCTGATTTCACGGATGTTCTCTAACTGGCGGTTAAAGTATTCGTCGGTAAATAAAGTGCCTTTTTTCAAACGCTCTACATCCATTGTCCAGCCTTGAATGGTATAGTCCTTTACAATTTGCCCCGCCCATTTACGGAACTGTACTGCACGGTCATTGTTGACCTTGAAACCGACAGCGATAATCGCTTGCAGATTGTAATGATTTGTATTGTAATTTTTGCCGTCGGCAGCAGTTATTAAGTATTTCTTAATAACTGAACTTTCAATGAGTTCGCCATCATCAAAAATCCTTTTTAAGTGCTGATTGATAGCAGATACAGAAACATCATATAATACTGCCATCATCTTTTGCGTCAGCCAAATATTTTCATCTTCATATCGCATTTCTACGCTGCTTTCTTCTCCGCCTATGGATGCAACATAGGTCAGATATTCGGCAGCACTTGAACGGATAGTAATTTCGTTCTTATTTTTCTTTGCCATACAAACAATCCTTTCTTTATCTAGTATATTTCAGAAAATCGTTCCTGTGTTCTTGCGGTCTTAATCGGTAGCCCTGAGAAATCAATGTATCTACTTTAAGGGCGACAAGGTTAATATCTGAGTTCATTGCACGGGCAATTTGCTGAACATCATAGCCACGCTCACAGTAATCAAGAAAATCACTTTCATCCAAAGCAAGCTGTGAAGCAAAGACATTTGCTTCGTATTCCATACGATTATCCCGCATATTAAAAATTTCAAATTCCTGAAAACCGCCTACTCTTGTTGCTTCGTTGCGATGCAAAACATCGTGTCCGATTTCGTGAAAAATAACAATATCCTTCATTACCGGATGTAAATCTTGTTTCACAAATATAAAGCGGTTACGCTTTATGACTTTGTAAGCTCCTCGCTGCTTGCTGAAAGGGCATTCCATTATTTGAATGCCAAGTTCCTGTGCAATGCGGTAAGGGTCACGAGTTCCACACCGTCTGTATATTTGATTGGCTTTTCGCACGATGTCAGAAGTTTCGACAAACATCTTCTCAGTTCACCTCCTCGATACTGCTCCAAAGTAAGTTTATCAAATACGGAGTCTTATAAAACGGACTTATTTTTCGGAACGGTATTTTTTAGGGGTGTACTTTTTGTTGTTTTCTTTGGCAATCCAATAAGCATCTTGAATGGCTTTCATCATTACATCCATATCTTCTTCAGCCATTTCTCCGCCGGCAAAAAGACCGGTCACTTCTTCCATAAGTTCTTTTGCCTGTCTTGCACCTCTGTGTCCGTATTTATCTTCTGCATTGGCGACAAAGGCTTCATCTTCAGACAGAAGATAGTTGAGGTTCAAATTCAAGGCTTCTGCCAGCTTTTTATATCTATCCATTCCTCTCGGACGGGATTTATCATTTTCATAGGAACAAATTACACGGCGGGTTACACCAATTTTTTCAGCTAATTCATCCTGATTAAGACCGAGTTTCGTTCTTTCAGCTTTGACTTTTTCACCGAATGTCATCTTTGCGTTCACTCCTTATAAGATTTTTTGAAGTTTAACTTCCTATTGAGTATTGACAAGTACAGTTCAACTGCGTATAATTAGAAACAGGAAGTTCAACTACTCATAGTTTACACAAAACTTCTCATATTGTCAAGGGGGTTCAGGAAATGCTACAAAGCATACTTCGTTGTGGTATAGATGATTTTTATGCAAGTGTAGAGTATATGCGTGACTTCTTTTTGTAACAGGGTTTTATAAAAGTAGATGAACTCAAAGATTTGAAGGAATTTGCTATCTGATATTTTAGATGGTGCGGAAATAAAACATAACTTTTCCGGAGGATATATGCTGCCGGATAATGTGGAGTTGGAGGTGAGTACAACTTGAACTATTATATGTCACGAGTCGAGATTGATGAAATCGGAGAAGGTCTGATAAGGGCATATGCTAATAAATTCAGCAACCGTGCTATTCAGTCCGTTGATATAGAACACTTTATTATGGAGTTTCTAAGGTTGGGGATTGAATATACTTCTTTCGCAGAAATGGACGCAGGAAAAATAGGTTTTTTAGCAGATGGCAAAACACCATTGCTGATACATCAGGACGGAAAAATTATTCCCTTTGTTTTCCCAAAAGATACTATTGTACTGGATAAATTTCTTCTTTCTGAGAGAGAGCAGGGACGCCGCAGATTTACAATGGCACACGAAGCGGCACACTATATATTAGGTAAAGTGTACGCAATACCAAGTGCGGGGTGTTTTCATACAGAGTATGATGGAGAGCGTAGTTATTCAAAAGAGGAACTTGCTCAGATGTTTGCGTCTGCTGAGTGGCAGGCAGATGTAATGGGAGCTTCATTACTTATGCCAAGATACATAGTGGACAATGCCTTAGCAAAATTTAATCGCTCAAATCCAATAAAGATTTACGGAGGCAATACGATTACTGCAAGGGATAAAGATATAATTCGTAGAATGGCAGCAAGTATAGGGGTTTCCTATACAGCCTTATTTATCAGATTGAGAGATTTGGAAATGTTTGAGTATCACGATATTCTTGAGTACATTTCTAATGAACTGAATTTAGGAGGTGCTTTGAAATGAGGAAACAGACTCAGGTAGCACCGGAAATACAAAAGCGACTTCTGCTGTCAAGAGTAGAAGCAGAAACTCTGAAAGAGCGTGATATTCTCTGCCCCACTTGTGGGTTTAGGATACAGAGAGTTTTTTCAGATGCAACCGGACATTTGAGCGTGAAGTGTCAAAAATGCAAGAATGTTCATATTCTAAATCTTGCCTACTTTCGTAAAGTCCGCAGGGGTGGACGGAACAGGAAGTTCGGGCGAAGATAATCACAAGTAAATATCGTAACGATTTCTAATCGAGTAAGCGGAGATAAACAATCTTATTTGTTAAACTACCAAGCACCGTATGAAGCCGGATAAGTGAAGGATAGAGATATTCTTTACTGTCCCAATTCTGCGGTGCTTTTTTGTTGCTGTTTTATTCGATGATGATTCGTACTGTATTAGGTCTTTTCCCTTACTTGGGAAAGGACTTTTATGTTTTATACCGTTTGGCAATGTCAGATAGCTAAGTATCCGTAATCTCCGAATTTTGATTTCAAACCAAAATTCAAAAATTCAAGGAGATTACGATAATGACAAATACATTTGAAGAAAGAAAAGAAGAATTTAACCGTGAGTGCAAGACTATTAACCTGAGATTTGAGTATCCGCATTACACAGGAAGTGAGCGTTACGCCATTGTAACAGCACTTTCCGAAGAAGAATTATTGGAAAGGTATGGCGATGTTATTAGGAGATATTATTCTCCATATCTGCTTCTCAGTGAGGAACACAACAAGGTTATCGTAGAGTATCAGAACATTGAAGCCAAATACCGAATGAGAAATCTTCGCTGCGGTCACGCTTTTGACATTAATGACGGAGAATTTGAGGAACATCATCCGGAGCTTGCGTTTGAAGAAGATATTGTTGAGAAAATAGAACTGAAAGACAATATCGAAAAGCTTCGCAGAATACTTAAAGGACTTCCGGAAATTCAAAAAAGACGAATAATTGCACACTTTTTCTATGGCAAAAGTTTCCGTGAGATTGGAAAAGAAGAAGGTGTAAATCACAGCGTCATATCAAGGTCGGTTAAAGCCGGAATTGAAAAAATTAAAAAAAGTTTCTGATTTAGGGTGTCCACTTGCCCTCTCCCAGTTCAAACAAGTGAAGGGGTTATTTCATTCCAGATACGAATACCGCTTCAAAAAAATTTATCGGAGAGGTATTAGATATGAAAAATAGAGAAATTCATCGTGGCGATTTATATTACTACGATTTTGGAAATTGTACCGGTTCTGTACAAAGTGGAGAACGCCCTGTTCTTGTAGTTCAGGCAGATGATTATAACCATAACGCCCCGACGATTATTGTGGCGGCAGTTACAAGCGTGATGAAGAAAAGATACCTGCCGTCACATATCGAGCTTGGCGAGAACTTCGGGTTGAAGAAGCAGTCGATGGTTCTTTTGGAACAGGTTCAGACGGTGAATAAAAGCGAACTGAAGGAGTACATCGGGACAGTAGATGATGAACAGATTATCAGGCAGATAAACATAACTCTGAAAAAGACCTTTGGATTGTGGTACTACAAGCCGGAAAAGCAGGAGAACATTCGCTGCCTGTGTCCGAAGTGCCTGAAGGGATACATTCAAAGTTCTGATTATATCGTAAGGCGACTCGACCCGTTTGCCAAAGTCAAAGAAAAATGCGATAAGTGCGAGGGCTATGGCTGGGATTATGTTGTTATTGATAGAAATTATGCTGTAAAAAGTCAGGGGTGTCGCAATGAATAAATTAAAATATGATGTTCCATTGTATCATCGCCCTATTCTTACGGTTGAAGAAGCAACTTTTTATTCGGGAATTGGCAATAAAAAGATATATGCGTTGACAGAAATGGATAATTGTCCATTTGTAATTTGGATAGGAAGGCGAAGGGTTATAAAGAGAAAACTGTTTGTAGAGTACCTTGAACGGCAATACTCAATTTAGTTTGAATGTCAAGTGTGCGATGAGTGAATTCGCATCATTGGCTTATCGCACTTAAATGATTATTCTTTAGTTAAGATTAAAAAGGGAGGTTAAATTAATGGCAGAGAAAAAGTACAATATACCACTTTATGAAAAGCCGTTTCTTTCTATAGAAGAGGCGACGGTTTATACCGGAATAGGAAGAGATAAGTTATATGAGCTTACAAATCCGGAAGATTGTCCTTTTGTTTTATGGATTGGAAACAGGAGAATGATTAAAAGAAAAAGGTTTGATGAGTATATTGAAAAACAATATTCAATATGAAGGGAGAAAGGACTGTGAATGATACTACAAAAAAGACAGAAAGATTTATTAGTCGCAGTTCTCAGGTCCCGTTGTGGCATAGGCAAAACTTGTCGGTAGAAGAAGCGGGAATATATACTGGGTTAGGCAGTAATAATGTTTATAAGCTCATTAAGCAAGATGACTGCGATTTTACTTTTAAGATTGGAAGCAGAACGATGATAAAACGAAAGCGGTTTGAGGAATATCTCGAAAAGCTTTATTCAATATGAGGAGGTGGAGAATATGCTCCGAGTTACTGGTTCCGAAATAATGGAATATAGGAAAGTAATCGAAGAAAGAAAAAATGATGTGCCGATATGGGAACGAAAAGTGTTGACTTTTGAAGAAGCAGCAGCTTATTCAGGTATTGGCATAAGCAGGCTAAGGAAAATGGCAACAAGCAAAAATTGTACTTTTGCCATTGCTGATACTAATAGGCTTCTTATCGTAAGAGAGAAGTTTGACAAGTATATGGATGAAGTTGAGGAGATATAGGAGGATATTATGGCAAGAACAAAAAGAAAAGATAAATCAAGAGTTGTTCTTCGTACAGGAGAGTCGCAAAGGGCAGATGGAACATATCATTATAGTTGGACAGATGCAAATCGAAAAAGAAGATATGTGTATGCGAAAACACTTGATGAATTGAGATATAAGGAAGAACAGATTGAAAGAGACAAAAAAGATGGTATAAAGGCTGAAGCCCGATATACTACACTTAATGATTTGTATGAACTTTGGAAAGACCTGAAGCGAGGACTTAAAAACAATACTTTTGAGAATTATAAGTATATGTATGAAACCTTTGTCCGTCATCAGATTGGTTCAAAAATGGTAGCTTCATTAAAGAAAAGCGATATAAAGAGGTTCTATAATCAGCTAGTTGATGAACGAGGATTGAAGCCGGCAACCGTTGATGGTATTCACAATATCCTTCATCAGATATTTGATATGGCGGTTGACGATGATTATATCAGACACAATCCTACAAATAATGTTTTAAAAGAGTTGAAACAATCCCATTGCTTTCAAACCGAGAAACGCAGAGCATTAACAAGGCAAGAACAAGATTTATTCCTTACATATCTTAAAAGTACACCTCAAACAAGGGTGTGGTATCCACTATTTGCAGTTTTGGTTGGAACTGGACTTCGTGTTGGGGAAGCAACAGGTCTTAGGTGGTGTGATATTGATTTGGAGGAAGGAATTATTGATGTAAATCACACTCTTGTGTATTATGACCATAGAACTGATGGAAGCAAGAAAGGATGTTACTTCAATATAAATACGACCAAGACTCCGGCAGGGAAAAGACAAGTACCTATGTTAGACTTTGTTAAGGATGCATTTCTTATGGAAAAAGAAAAACAGGAACTTTTGGATATTCGTTGTGAAGTAACGATAGATGGATATACCGATTTTATTTTTCTTAACCGTTTCGGACAACCACATAACCACGGCTCTCTTAATAGAGTTATTCGCCGAATTATAAGAAACTGTAATGACGAAGAATTATTGAAAAATGAAAATGCAGAAGTGTTACTTCCACATTTTAGCTGTCATTCACTCAGACATACATTTACAACAAGAATGTGCGAAGCAGGTGTAAATGTAAAGGTTATTCAGGATACTCTTGGACACAAAGATATTTCAACTACCTTAAATATTTACACGGATGTGACAAAGGAATTGAAACGGACAGAGTTCGATGGATTAGAGAAGTTCTTCAAAACAGCAAGTGCATAAACAAGATAGCAGGAGCTTACCGGTATTTTGGTAGGCTTCTTTTTTGTTTGCTACGGATTGACATATTAACTTGAAAAGATTATACTAATTGCATTGGTAGTTTTGCAATTTAATATTCAAGGTTATTTACATCATTTACATCAAATTCTACACATAATTACTCGGATGCAGTTCGGAATGGATAAGTGGAAAGTCGATAAAACCGCAAGTTTTCAGTACGATAGTATAGATTGCTGATTGGGAGTTGGTAAAGTAAGAGTATATCAATTTTATCCCGACAATGAAGTCACAGGGCGCTGCTAAGAACGAAGCAAACAATGCAGGACAGAAGACTCCAGTAGCTGCAAAAGTAGTTGTTCCAGTAGAAGAAACAGCTGCACCAGCGAAGGTTGAGATCGATTTCTCTAATGTAGAAGTAGAACCATTATTCGAAGATATGGTTGATTTC
>PPYF01028595.1_pt1 | contig 11617 bp, 13 predicted proteins | sample 1559871 | NCBI WGS metagenome assembly PPYF01 (sample SAMN08240021, study PRJNA423297) | Human gut metagenome, whole genome shotgun sequencing project. | reverse complement strand
CGCCTGCGGATTAAACTCAGGAAACGCTTCGTTTCCCGAACCCTTCCGCTCACAATGGATTAGTTTTTTGACAGTCTAACCGCCCGCGTTCCAAAACAGCGGGCGGTTTATATTTTCGGTTTTTTATCAGCTTTCATCTGAGATGGCAAACTGACTGTTATATAACTCCGCATAGGCTCCGTTTGCCTTAAGCAGGGACTCGTGGGTGCCCTGCTCTATGATGCTCCCGTTTTGCATAAGCAATATGAGGTCGGCGTCAACTATGGTCGAAAGCCTATGGGCAATGACAAAACTTGTACGGCCCTTCATAAGCCTTTTTATTGCCTTGCCTATTTCTATCTCCGTTCTCGTGTCCACGCTGGATGTGGCCTCATCAAGTATAAGCACGGCCGGGTCGCATAGGAACACCCTTGCTATGGTCAGGAGCTGCCTCTGTCCGATGGATATGTTGTCCGCGTCGTTGCTGAGCATCGTATCATAGCCGTTTGGCATGGTACGGACGAAAAAGTCTACCCTCGCCGCCTTTGCCGCGGCTATTATTTTCTCTCTTGACGCCTCCGGCCTTCCGTATGCTATATTTTCGGCTATGGTTCCCTCAAACAGCCAAGTATCCTGCAAGACCATGCCGAGGTTCTCCCTGAGGTTCTTTCTTGTTAATTTTGACGTATCTTTTCCGTCCAGAAGGATTTTTCCGCCGTTTATATCGTAAAACCGCATGAGCAGATTTATAAGAGTAGTCTTTCCCGCTCCGGTGCTTCCGACAATGGCGATCTTCTGCCCCGGCCTGACCGAAAAGTTTATGTCCTCCATAATGATCCTTTCAGGCGTATACCCAAATCTGACATTCCTGAAATCCACCTGCCCGGACGCTCTTTCAACTTTCTCCGCTTCTTCCGGCTCGGGAGATATTTCTTCCTCGTCCAGTATCTCATATATCCTTTCAAGCGAAGCAAGCGATGACTGCATGGAATTTACCATAAACGCCAGCTCTGTAAGCGGCTCCGCCGATTGGTTGACATACTGGAAAAACGCCTGAAAAACTCCTACGGTCATACTTCCGCCAAGGAGCATCCTCCCTCCGAGAACCGCTATTATTATCTGGCCTATCCTGTTTATCATTCGTATGCCCGGATTGATGGCGTTTATCATAAAGTCAGCCCTTTGGGACGCTTCCGCCACCTCCTCCGCGGCGGCATGCATGCGTTCTGAGCTGTTTTTTTCCTGATTAAACGCTTTTATTATCATTCTCCCGCTGTAGCTTTCCTCAACAAGAGCCGTCACCTTTCCAACCGCTTCCTGACGTTTGAGAGCCGAGTCAAGTGTCTTTGCGGCGACTATTTTCGTGGCGTAAAGAGCTATTCCCATAAAGATTATAAATACGGCCGTCAATGTTATGCTGAACCTGAACATCATAATTATTGAGCCAACTATCATTCCGACGGACGTAAACAGCCTTAATACTCCTGTCTGGAACGCCTCCGACATTTTATCAAGGTCATTGGTTATCCTGCTGAGTACCGCTCCTGGTTTGTTTCGGTCAAAAAACGCCAGCGGAAGCCGATTGAGCTTTTCGCTTACTTCTTTTCTCAGCCTGAAACTGAGATTCTCGGCAAAGCTCGCCATAAGAAATGACTGTATGATATAAAATATTCCCGTGGCAAGATATATGCCAAGGAGAATCGCTATGCTTTTTCCACCGTCCTCCCAAGTCACCGAAAACATCATGCCTTCGGAAAACGCCGCCTGTATCCTCTCCCAAAGCAGATCGACTATATGTACGCTGTAAAGCGGAGCAAGAACCGAAAGCAAAGTATAAAATACAACGGAAATAATAACAACAAGAAGCCTGCCATGCTGGTCGCTTACCGAATTCCAGAGACGTCTTATAGTTTTCCCTGCGTTTTTCGGCACGGAAGTGTCAAAATCGTCCACTTCATTTTCCTGAAATTCATAATCAGCCAAAGCGCTCATCCCCTTTCATCTGAGATCTTGCTATGTCGCGGTACACAAGACAGCTTTCCATCAGTTCCGTATGCGTTCCCATTCCCGCTATTTTTCCGTTTTCAAGCACTATTATGCTGTCCGCGTTTACTATCGTGCTTATCCTCTGGGCTATTATCAAAACAGCTCCGTCCTTCAGCTTTGCTTTAAGCGCATTTCTGAGAGCCGCGTCGGTTTTGAAATCCAGTGCCGAAAAACTGTCGTCAAATATATACAGATCAGATTTTTTCATAAGCGCCCTGGCTATGGAAAGTCTCTGCTTCTGGCCGCCCGAAAAATTCGTTCCTCCCTGAGCCACCACAGCGTCAAGTCCGTCGCTGAGCCCTCGCACAAAATCCGCCTGCGCCGTATCAAGGGCGTTCCACATATCATCCTCAGATGCGTTCTTGTTTCCGTAGCGGAGGTTGTCCGCTATTGTTCCTGAAAACAGCCACGCTTTTTGGGGAACGTAGGCTATCCTGTCCCTGAGACTTTCCTGCCTGAGCTTTCTTATATCTTTTCCGTTGAGCAGTATGGCTCCGCCGGTAACGTCGTGAAACCTCAGCGCCAGCTTTGTTATGGTGGATTTTCCGCTTCCCGTGCTTCCGATTATAGCTGTTGTGCGTCCCTTTTTGCATCCGAAAGTAATGCCGTCAAGGGTATTCTCGTCAGCGTCGGAAAAACGGAAGCTGACATTGTCGAATCTGATCACGTCTTCCCCATGGCTGTCCTCTGCCTCATCTTCCGTCTCCGGATCGTTTATTTCCGGCTCTTTCTCAAGGACCTCTCTTATCCTTTCAACGCATACAAGGGATCTGGGAAGCGTTATCATAACCATCTGCGCCATAATAAGGTAAAACAGAATAAGAATGGCATACTCGCTTAAGGCTGTAATATCTCCTATCTCCATATATCCCATTCCGGTCCTGTTTCCGCCTATGAAAAGTATCGCTACTATAACAAGGTTTATCACCATCAGCGCCGTGCTTTCAAGCCCGGCAAAAAGACGGTTGACTTTTACGGAAACGTCTCTGTAGCTTCCAAAAACGCCTCTCATTCTTTTTTCCTCATATTTTTCCTTGTTGAAGGCCCTTACTACACGCACTCCCGTAATGTTTTCCCGGATTACCACATTCATCCTGTCAAGGAATTTTTGCAGTCTCTCAAACAGCGGCGCCGCCCTTTTTATGACAAAATACGCCATACATATTATAAGCGCCGTAACAGCCGTAAGAAGCCATCCCATGGCCCTGTCTATTCTGAAAGCCATATAAACGCCTAAAATACAGACCGCCGGAACCGGCAAAATCATCTGTATGACCATGACCAAAGACTGCTGGATTATGTTTATATCGCTGAGCGTCCTTGTTATCATGGAGCCCGCCCCTATGTCCTCCATATCCGACGCCGAAAATATCAGAGATCTGTCATACACGGCGTTTCTTATATCCCGTCCCAGCTTCGCGGAAAGGCTCGCGCTGAGACTGCTGCCCACGAGAGCGGATATGCCGGTCAGCAGCGACACAAGCGCCATAAGAAGTCCCTGTCTTATGATATATTCAAAATTTCCTCCGCCGACGCCGTGGTTTATTATGTCCGCGGTTATCGTAGGTATAAGAAGTCCTCCGGCAACGTCCAGCGAAACCGCTATAATTACGAATACCGTAAGCGCCCGGTACGGCTTTAAAAATTTCAATATCAACCTCATAGTTATTCCTCCGGAAATGTCTGTTTAAATTCCTCTTCAAGCAGATCGCAGAGCTTTTCGGACAGCTTGACAAACAGTTTCCTCTCCTCGTCCGTCATTTTAAGCGCCGCCCGCTCCTCAAGCTCAAAAACAGGTTCTATGACCCGTCCGCAGAAATCCCTGCCGTCCTCTGTCAGCTTTATTGCCTTGCTGTTTCCGGCGGACAGTTTTTCAAGCGATACATATCCCTGTTTTGCGAGGGAACTGACGGCGGAGTTTATGCTCTGCCTCGGAAAGTGCCAAAGATCGGCTATCTGGTTCTGCGTATAAACTTTATCCGATTCACATAAAACATAAAGTATCCAGAACGATATATCCGACAGGCCGAATTTTGAAGCATAATCGTGATACAGGTCGTCCTGCCTTTTCATAATACGGTCATATTCGTTCATTATTTTTTTCGCGTCGTCCATTATCATTCCCCCTTATCGAAATCCGAAATCGGTTTTATTATAAATCCGAAATCGGATTTTGTCAATAAATCAAATTTTTAATTTGTCCCCGTATATTCATACGCATAAAAATAAGCGGAAAGCATATTGCTGCCATCCGCTTTTAAATCCGTTCTTTATCAGTCTTTGATATATACCGTAAGGGCGGCTATGACCATTGTCACCTTATCTCCCTCGCCAAACTCGTCCACATGGAGTCCTTCGCACTGCATTCCCCCGGGAACGCACTCAACGTCCACCGTTCCGAGAGGAAGCTCAGCCTTTACCTTTTCAACATCTATCGCCTCGGGCGCCGTTGATCCGAGTTTTACATGTATATGCATACGGTTGTCCAGATCCTCTATGCCAAGGCAGTCGGAAATTCCGCATAAACAGCAGTTGGAAATAGCGTTTCTTACGGCCTTGCAGGCAGCCTTTGTCACGTTCTGTCCGTGGAGGTCAGTGCCCATCGCAAACTCAACCAGAAATCTTTTCATTGAAATTCAGCTCCTTATGTATATAATTAAAATTGCGTTTACAGTAATTATAGCACAAAAAAATCAAATTAAAACTTTTTTATATACATGGAGGATAATTTTATGACTAAGACAAACGCCATGCGTCTTCTTGACGCCGCAGGCATATCATACTCATCCAGGGAATACGAATATGACGAAAGCGATCTTTCGGGCCATCACGCCGCCCAGGTTCTTGGCATACCGGCCGAGCAGGTATTCAAGACCCTTGTTACACGGGGCGACAAGACCGGTCCGGTAGTTTTCTGCATACCGGTCGATGAGGAACTTGATCTTAAAAAGGCCGCTTCGGTATCAAAAAACAAAAAGGTCGATATGATACATGTCAAGGAGCTCCTCGGGCTTACGGGATATATAAGGGGCGGCTGCTCTCCCATCGGGATGAAGAAAAAGTTTCCCACATATATTGACGAGACGGCGATATTGTTTGACGAGATAAGCATCAGCGCCGGTCAAAGGGGCTGTCAGATAATAATTAATCCGGAGGATCTCGCCTCATATGTTGAGGCCGAACTTATTTCTCTCACAAAGGAATGATCCAAACCGGATGTTTTTATTAAATCTGACGCGCAGACGCCAAATTTTTTAATTAAAAAGCTGTAGAAAGGCCTTGACTGATGTGATATAATATTTACGGAGGATAAATACGGGGGTTTCCCCGGCTTTCCTTCTTTCTCCGTTTAGGAGAATAAAAAAATTACTGGGAAGGTAGACGAATGGTAAAAATAACTGGATCAAAATTCGATATGTATGATGAAAACGATACCAAAGCAGTCACATTCCGCAACTGTGTCGCCGGGATACTCGAAAACGGCGAGGTTTCTTCCCTCGGCGGCTATAAGCACCATCACTTCACTACAAGGCTCCAGCATTCCCTCAATGTTTCCTATTACAGCTATTGCCTGTGCAGGAAATTAGGATGGGATTTCCGTTCAGCCGCAAGGGCCGGACTTATGCATGACCTTTATTTCTTTGAAAATACAAGTGTTGATGAAAACGGACAAAAGTTACTTAAAAACCACCCTTTTAGAGCTCTGGAAAATTCCGAAAGAATATTTGAGTTAAACGAAATAGAAAAAGACGCTATTGTTAACCATATGTGGCCCTGTATTTCCCTCAGCAGACCCAGGTATAAGGAATCGATGGTCGTTTCCTTCTCCGACAAATTCTGCGCGGTTATAGAGGCTACGCTTGGGGCCAGCCTGTTCGCGGCAAGAAAATCTTCCGCCGCGGCAAACAGCATTGCTTCAGGCATCTCGGATGCTTACGTCCAGACAAAGGAGACCTCTCTTTATATGCTGAGGTCAATACGCGGCACAGCTGCGAATGTTATCAGACTTGCTTGCAGTTTCATTATATGATCGGAGGGAAAAGGCGTCCTTAACGGACGTCTTTTTCTTTTGTTCTCTTGTTTTTCTACTGTTCTTTTTTATGTTCTTTTTTATGTTCTTTTTTCTGTTCTTTTTCCCGCCGTTATAAAGCCCAGTCATATATCCGGTACAAGTCCCATATAATTAATTGATAAATCAATCGGAAGTGGGTTTATGAAAAAAGCGTCAAGACGTTTGCCTCCCCATCCGCGGCGCAGACAATCCGGACGTTATTCCGCGGAATCCTCTGAAAGGCTTGGACGTCAGCTTTCCGTATCCGTCATACTTTGCGCGTTTTTTATGATAATAAGTTTTGTCGGCGGCTCGTCGCCGGAAAGTTTAAGAGCGCGCGCCTCTGAGTTCATAGGCAGGAATGTCCTTGAGGATTTTACGCCGCAGGAGGGACTACGGGCAAACATAGACGAATTTGTCAGATGTATGTTCGATTACGGCGATGATGAAAAAGCTGACGGGGATGCGAAAATAGATGAGGATATGAAAAATGAAAACGAAGCTCCCGTCTCCGCCGACGGCTTTTCCGGCGATGAGGAGTCTCAGCAGGATCCGCCTCCCGAATAGCCGAATCATTGGTAGTAGAAGAATCATGGATCGACCCGGTGGATGACGGAGTCGTAACATCTTTTTGCGGAAGCCGTGTCAATCCGGTTCTGGACGTGGACGAATACCACAACGGCATAGATATAGCCGCCGATGAGGGTCAGTCTGTTTACGCCGTAAAAACGGGAACGGTTACGGACATACATACATCGGAGACCTATGGCAACGTGATGGAGTTTGAGACCAATGACGGATATACGGTCGTATATAACCATCTGCAAAAAATATTTCCGGAGGAAGGCGAACGTGTCGTTCAGGGCGAGGTCGTCGCTCTGGCAGGCTCCACTGGACTCGTGACCGGTCCCCATCTTCACTATACCGTATATCTCGGCTCAATGCTGATGGATCCGATTCAGTTTACATCCTATGGCTGAGACACAAAAAGGCGTATCCATTCGGAAACGCCTTTTATCTCTTAATTCTCTATTATTACCTTTATCGGAGTGCACCGTCCGCCGTTGCAGTCGCTTTCTGACACACTACAGGACGCTATGCCAAGCCTTAAATCCATCTCAGCCTTCATAATTATTTTATCCCCGGCTTTGGAGAGAGGCTTCATCACTTCTATTGTGCCGTTTTCGTTTATTTTTGTATGCATAAACAGGTTGACCGGATGTATTATCGGTCTCTTACCGCCGAGGCTCTTGTTTATGTTGTCCAAGCAGTTAGGATGTCCTTCTCCGTTATGATAAAAGAAATCATACATTTCCTTTCGGCAGCAGGGGTGCAGAAGGTCATGCTCCCCAACATCATCACAGAGCACTCTCAGCATCGGACGGTAATGATTTGAATAAATAACGCTTCCCTCTTCCAGCTTCAGCGACCCGTTGCAGTCTATCGTAACTCCAGTCGACAGGAACTCATCAGGACAGCCTTCACATTCGGCAAAAAAATCCGCCACCTGGCCTCCTTCGACATCAATAACCGTTATAGTCTCTCCCGCCTTTACGTCTATGCTTTTTCCCGTACAGGCCTCTATCATATATTCGCGTTTCATATTTCCTCCGTTATTCCCTTGGCAGCAGCGCCCACATAGCTATATATATAATGACAAGCGCCATATGAAGAAACAGTCCCGCGATAAAAAAGCCTATCCTCACAAAGGATGGATCAACGCCGATCGTCTCGGCTATACCAGCGCATACTCCGCCGAGCATTTTGTTTTTACTGGACAAATGAAGCTTCATCTTACTTCACCTCCGTTTTTTCATATCCTATAAGTTTTTCAAGCTCCTCCCAAAGCTCCTCGACTCCGTCTTTAGTCTCCCCGGAAAAGGCTATCAGCCTGTCCTCCGGAGCGAGTTTGAGCGTATTTTTAATAAGCGAAAGTTGTTTCTGTATCTGGGAGCGCTTGATCTTATCTTTCTTTGTCGCCGCGATTATTATGTCATATCCGTAATGCTTGAGCCAGTCATACATAAGCCTGTCATTCTCTCCCGGCTCGTGGCGGATGTCCACAAGCATTACTATTCCTCTTAAAGTCTCCCTCTTATTGAGGTATTCCTCTATCATCTTTCCCCATTTTTCAATCTCCGTTCGAGGCGCTTTAGCGTAACCATATCCGGGAAGATCGACAAAATAGAGTATATCCTCCACATTATAAAAGTTTATTGTCCTCGTTTTTCCCGGCTGGGAGCTTGTCCTCGCCAGCGCCTTTCGGCCGATCATAGCGTTTATAAGCGTCGATTTTCCCACGTTGGATTTTCCGGCAAAAGCTATCTCCGGCTTGCCGTCGTCAGGGTACTGGCTCATTTTTACGCCGACAGCCGCCAGCGATACGTTGTTCACTTTCATTTAAAATCCTCCTGTCAAAGCGCTTTCCAGCACCTGGCTCATTTCCTTAACATAAATAAAATTCATCCCGTTCTTTATTTCTTCGGGCATCTCGCTTATATCGGATGAATTGGCCTCAGGAACAATAATGTTGGATATTCCGATTCTTTTAGCCGCGAGGACCTTTTCATTGAGTCCTCCTATCGGAAGCACCCTGCCCCTTATTGTCACCTCTCCGGTCATGGCTATATCGTTCCTTACGGCTATATTAGTAAGAGCCGAGACCATTGCCGTAGTCATGGTTATTCCGGCCGAAGGGCCGTCCTTCGGCACCGCTCCCTCGGGTATGTGCAGGCTTATGTCCGTATCCTTGTAAAACTCCTCGTTAATGCCAAACTCGGACGCTCTGGAGCGTATGTATGAAAGAGCGACCTTTGCCGATTCCTTCATTACGTCTCCCATATTTCCCGTGAGAACCAGTTTTCCGCTGCCCTTCATTGTGTTTACCTCCACAAGAAGGGTCTCTCCTCCTACGCTTGTCCATGCAAGCCCCCTTACAAGGCCGATCTGCGGACTTTCAACCGCGTCTCCCAGCCTGTATTTGGGCTTTCCAAGATATTTTTCAATATTCTTTTCGCTTATCCTTATGGATTTCTTGTTTCCCGAAAGTATTTCCTTTACGGCGATGCGGCACAGCTTGCCTATTATCCTTTCCAGCTTTCTTACTCCGGCCTCACGGCAGTAATAGCTTATTATCGACTCCACCGCGGGCTCTGTTATGGATATCTGGCTCTTTTTCAGTCCGTTTTCCTTAAGCTGTTTTGGAATAAGATGCCTTATGGCTATCTGTTTTTTCTCCTCGGCTGTGTATCCCGATATCTCCAATATTTCCATCCTGTCTCTGAGAGCCGGAGGAATGGATGATATATCGTTGGCCGTGCATATAAACAGCACCTTTGAAAGGTCATAATCCACCTCTATATAGTTATCCCTGAAAGCTCCGTTCTGTTCAGAATCCAGCACTTCCAGCAGAGCCGAAGCCGGGTCACCCTGATAGGATGAAGCGAGCTTATCCACCTCGTCAAGAAGCATAAGAGGGTTCACCGTTCCCGCCTGCCTCATGGCCGATATTATTCTTCCGGGCATTGCTCCGACATATGTTTTCCTGTGTCCTCTTATCTCCGCTTCATCTCTTACTCCTCCGAGGGACATCCTTACATATTTTCTGTTAAGCGCCCTCGCTATTGATTTAGCTATCGATGTTTTGCCAACTCCCGGAGGTCCGGCAAGACAGAGAATGGTTGAGTTTGTTTCCTCCGTATTCATCCTGACGGCAAGATACTCCACAATTCTTTCCTTCACGTCCTTAAGGCCGTAATGGTCGTTTTCAAGTATTTCCTCGGCCTTTACTATATCCCTGTTGTCCTCGGTCGTTTCCTTCCACGGCAGAGAAAGCACATATTCGATGTAATTTCTTGCCACATTGGCCTCCGGAGTCGTTAACGGTATTCTGGCAAGTCTCTGTATTTCGTTCTCAAGAACTTTTCTCACCCTTTCGGGAGGATCCTTTTCCCCGAGCATTTCCGTATATTTTTTAATTTCGTCCTGAACGTCGTCCTTTTCTCCGAGCTCTTCCCTTATGGCTTTAAGCTCCTCACGGAGATAATAGTCCCTCTGGCTTTTTTCCATCCTCTTTTTGACCTTTGCCTCGATCTGTTTTTTAAGGCCGAGAATGTTTATCTCGCTCTGAAGTTTTCCAAAAACATTTTTAAGTCTTTCCACGGGATCGAACATTTCAAGGAATTTCTGCTTTTCCTCAGCGGGCATTGTCATTGCCGAACATATTATATCGGCAAGATTTCCCGGCTTTGTGGCGTTTACCACATTCGCAACGGAATCATGGGATCCCGCATTGCCGGTCATTTTATAATATTGGCTGAAAGTGTCCGAAACTATTCGCATATATGCCTCGGTTATTTCGTCATGGGTTTCGCTCTCATCCCTTGACACCTCATCATAAAAGGCCGTAAGACAGTTTCCGTCGTCAACTATTTCCGATATAACGACTCTTTTAATGCCCTCGACAATAAGATGCGTTGCGTTTCCGGGAAGCATAAGCGTCTGCTTAACCGACGCTATAACTCCGACCCTGTATATATTTCCCTTTTCAGGCTCGCTCTCCGATATTTTTTTCTGAGCCGAAAGGACAACTTTGTTTTTATATTCACGCGAAGCCTTGTTTAAGGCGTTCAGCGATTTTTCTCTTCCGACGGGAAAGCTGGTTATCATATTCGGGAAAACCACTATTCCGTTAAGCGGAATGAGCGGAAGGCTGTGTCTGTATTCTCCAGTCAAGCTAATCACCTCTGATCATTACTGATTATTATAATAACACAAAAAACTCCGATGCACAAACACCGGAGTTTATATTGTCGAAAAATCGTTCTTAAGTTTTACGCCGAATCCTTATCCTGAGTTTTTCTTCTTTCCTTTATGGGAAGTTTATTTTCGTTGCGGATTATCTCAGGCCCGGATGTCCCGTTTACCGTGTTCTCGGTAATAATGCATTTTTCAATGGTATTATCCGAAGGAATGTCAAACATTATATCGTTAATGAATCCCTCTATAATGGCTCTGAGACCCCTTGCGCCGGTTTCCCTTTCCACGGCCTGTTTCGCTATGGCTCTGACAGCGTCGTCCGTAAACTCAAGCTCAACGTCGTCAAGCTCGAAAAGGTATTTATACTGCTTTAAAAGGGCGTTTTTCGGCTCGCTGAGTATCCTGATAAGCGCGTCCTCGTCAAGGCTCTGAAGCGTAACCACTACGGGCACACGTCCCACAAACTCCGGAATAAGTCCGAATTTGAGCAGATCCTGCGGCTGGAGCTTTTTCATAAGCTCGTCAAAGGAATTATCATGCTTTGTCTGCACCTTTGCGCCAAAGCCTATGGCCTTTTCGCCCGTTCTCTGCTGTATTATTTTTTCCAGTCCGCAGAACGCGCCTCCGCATATAAAGAGGATATTCGTCGTATTTATCTGTATAAGTTCCTGATGGGGATGTTTCCTTCCACCCTGGGGAGGCACGGAGGCAACCGTTCCCTCAAGTATCTTAAGAAGCGCCTGCTGTACGCCTTCGCCGCTTACATCCCTTGTGATCGAAACA
>PPYF01552253.1_pt1 | contig 11620 bp, 11 predicted proteins | sample 1559871 | NCBI WGS metagenome assembly PPYF01 (sample SAMN08240021, study PRJNA423297) | Human gut metagenome, whole genome shotgun sequencing project. | reverse complement strand
TTATATCTTCTAAAATTTGCCAGCACTGGTAAAGTCCTCTGGGAACATGGAAACAACCTTTCCACTTTCCACCTTTCAGAGGCAATAACACCTCACCTCTTCTATTCAGATAACCATACCATTCCGGATATTCATTATCTTTGAAATGGCTCCATGTATATTCATGTACCTTTTCAAACCAATCAAGACATTGCTTATCTCCGGTCAGTTGATAACCTTTGAGCAATGAAATCAGAGTTTCAATATGAACCCACCACAATTTCTGATCCCATTCCAATTGTTGGGGTGGACATCCTTTACGATCCATGAAATAGTAGATACCGCCAAATTCTTTGTCCCAACCATAATCAAGCATCGTCAAAGTAATGTTCTTCGCCTTTTCAATCAAATCCGGACGGTTCAGACGTTTCCCAAGATCCATAATGAACCACATGGCCTCAATATCATGGCCCGGAGTAACCTGACGTCCTTCGAAAGAATCGGAAAGTTCTCCATTTGCCAGAACATTCTCTACAATAATGCCTCCAAGTTCCGGACGATAAAAGACTTCCATAACTTCATGGATACATACTTCCATCGTCTTTTCCAGACAACCCTTATCCAGCAAATGCTCTATTTCCATAGCCAAATTACATAGGATCATCGGTAAGGCAAAATTCTTCAAATCACGTGTGCCCGAATAAAGCTTATTCCATTTTCCCTTAGGATTGTTGGTCTTCGATAATACAATATCGAAAGTCTTCATTGCTATATCCGCATACTCCTGGTTTCCCGTAGCCAGGCTAAGTTGTCCAAATGCCATTACAGCAAAGGTGTATGAGAAGATATTATAAGGCTCCACCAAGGGACGTCCTGTACGATCAAGAGAAAAATACCAGTTATAATTTCCATCATGACCATATTTTTTCAGGAACTCACCTCCCTGAATAGCACAGTCCAACCACTCCTGGCGTTTCTCTACCTTATTATAAAGCATTGAAAACAACCATACTTCCCGGCCCTGTAACCAAATAAATTTGTCTGTGTCAAAAACATTCCCTTTCCGGTCCAGACAGGTAAAATACCCACCATGCTCGTGATCCTGGGAGTGCTCTAACCAGAAAGGAAGAACATTATCCAACAGTTCATCCTTATACTGATCCGCTAATTTCTTCAAATCCATAATTCTATTATTTTTTTAGATGAGAAACTGGAAACGTTTTTTATCCGGCATGCATATAAACCAGTTTCTCAATATATTGATACCTATTTATCTGTTGTATAAGTAATTACATCTCTTACCCAAATATCTGCTCCTTTCACTGGATTAGTCCATTTACAAGTCACTTTATATTTTCCGTAAGGCTGTTCGTAATTAAAAAACAGCTCATGTTTGCGATGGTTATACTTCAACGGTAACTTGCAGACTTCTACCAATTTATCATTGAAATATACTTCTAACTCTGCAACATAATCTTCAGGAACATTATCACCCTTGAGTTCTCCTTTAATAACAGCCCCTATACCGTCGAACTCCACAGTCGGAAAGTTAGCAATCCAATTATCCACAGTCACCTTCTTATCAAGTTTCAAACCTTCAAAGCTGATTTCCAATTTAGCAGGAACAGGCTTCTGAAAGTTAATTTTAACTTCATTCTCACCCACTTTTCCACCTTCTCTTTCTATCATCTGCAAAGCCTGTCCGTAACTCAACTCAGAACCTTTATTAAAGCTCACAGTATTATTGAAAGGCATATCTTCAACAATTGCCATTTCGGCCTTATATTTCTCCGGAAGGCGATTATAGCCAAGCATGGTTCCTAAAATGCCTCCGGAAGAAGAAAGAATACATGGCAGCTACGTATACTCCGCCATACCATCCATCACCGTAAGCCATGATATGTCCGATACGGTCACAAAAATCCACTGCACTATTCACCATACCCGGCGACATAATACCTGCAAAGTCAGCTTCAATCTGAAAATCCAAGCAATTGGCATGAGGATTGTTTTTCCAATATCCACTGGCATGGGGGGACAAACCTTGCAACAGGTTATAACGAGCCTGCTGGTTTGCATGACACAACGGATATTCTTTAGCTAAGAATGCTGCCGCAAAAGAATCGACAGGAGCATCCAATCCACACCTTTCAAAAGTCTCTACAAATGTCAGATCTACGTAAACATCATCATAAAGACCACCTCCACCATCAAACCATTTCTTGATTTCCCCATTTCCCCATGGTATAACCACAGAATCAGGAATCATGGTTGACAAATACTGAAACTCTGTTGGACCGCCATAGGTACATCCCAAGATTTGTCCGGCCCAAGCCCCTTTTACCTTATCGAATAACGTGTCTTTCGATAGGGTGAGGTTCAGGTTCTCCTTCTGAGAAGTACCGCACGAACACAATGCTGCTATAAGACAGCCACTCAATAAATAATTTCTAATCTTCATTATATATAATATTAAGGTCAATTTTTATTTTTCATCCAATAGCGTTCAATCTCTTCCAAAGACTTTCCTGTGGTCTCGGGAACAAGTTTCCAAACAATCAGCATATAGGGTACACACATGATTGCAAACAGAATGAATGTTCCGGCGGGGGTAAGATTCTGGAGCATCCAGGGGGTTAACTGTCCAATCAAGTATGTACCTATCCATAAAGCAAAGCCGGCAATGGACATGGCAAGCCCGCGTACCCGGGTCGGATACATTTCAGAAAGAAGCACAAATACCACAGCACATATAGACACTGCACAACAAAATACATAGAAGAGGAAAAAGATTAAAAGGAAAATGCTGGAGATACCCCAGGACTCACCATAAATAAAGTAAGTTGCAATCAGTACTAAAGAAATCACCATACCTGATACGCCATAATAAACCAACTTTTTACGCCCTACTTTATCAATAATAACAAGAGCCAATACAGTAGTCAATGTATTCACCAATCCCACTAAAACCTGATAGAACAAAGAATCACCTCCGGATAAACCTGCATTTTCAAAAATAGAAGGTCCATAATATAAAACGGCATTCACACCCATAAACTGTCCCAACACAGCAATACATACACCGATAATAACAGCTTTCCTTATACCAGGTTGCAACAAGAGCTTCCATTCTGATTTAGACTCGGATGATAGTACAGACTTAGTCTCTGTCAATTGAAATAAAGCTTCCTTAGAAGAGGTATAAATTCTCTCAAGAATATTTGTAGCTTTTTCTTCTTTCCCTTTCAGTATCAGCCAGCGAGGACTCTCAGGTATGAAAAAGATTATAATGAAAAACATGATTGCAGGCAATGTTTCCATACCTAACATACCTCTCCACACCTCCGATACAAATACTAGGTTCCACCATGCTGTACTAACATCCGGATTACTCATAGAATAGCCTAAAAGCTGGTAATTAACGAGATAAGCTCCTAAGAAACCGATTGTAACCGCCAATTGATACAGAGAAACCAAACGTCCGCGATATTGCGCTACAGCCACTTCTGAAATATAAAGTGGAGAAATGATAGAAACAACCCCTATCCCAACACCACCTATAATCCGATAGATAACCAGTTGATTAAAGTCTGTAGATACGGCACAACCAATAGCCGATGTAGAGAATAAAATAGCTGAAAGGATCATAGTAGATTTTCGCCCAAACTTATCACTCAAAATACCAGCAAAAAGCACCCCAATGATAGAACCGATCAATGCACATCCTACATACCATCCTTGTTGCAAAGCATCCAACCCGAACTGTTCTGTTACCTGCGCAATGGTACCGGAAATTACGGCAGTGTCATATCCAAACAGAAAACCGCCCAAAGCCGCTACTACCGAAAGGAAAACTAAATAACCTAAATTAATTGTCGACTTCATATTTATTTTATATTAAAGTATTCTTTATATCTATCATACAAGTGTCCCGCCTGTAAGTAAGCTGATTGTGGACTCATAAAGTGAGAAAATTCAAAAGTTATGGCTTTATCATAGTCGGCCCGTTTTGCAGCTTCCAACTTCATCCGGAGTTTATCAAACTTTATCGGTAAGAAGTTGATTGGCATATCACGATCAAATGTTTCTGCATTCGTCCAACATTTCATACCATATTTATCCGCCAGCTTTTTATTCACTGTAAAAAAAGCATTCAATTCATCATAGTCAATGTGCCCATCCTGAAAAGCACAAGCATCAACTACTTCGTGAATCCCATCAAAAATCTCATTCCACTCTCTTTCATGTTCCTGAACTGAAACTGCATCTTCTTTAGTTAACTTGTCAGTCCCCATCACAGCCTTTTTTCCGTCAATCCAAGGAGAAATAAAAGTAGGAAGACCTCCAGAGACATTCTTGCATTGTTTTCCCATTGCCCTGAAAGCATCAATAGCCCCTTTAGTCTTACGGCTAATCTCGCCACTGATATACCATCCGCCAAAACTTTTGTATTTTTCACCGTATTGTTTCCAGACTTCATCAATAACGTATTTATTATCTTCAATCTCCCAAGATAAATCACCCGTATCCCAATACTTCCCGGAATCATACAAACCGAAATAAAATTTCATCTGATATTTCTCCGCCAAACGGAGATACATATCGACCAAGTCGAAAGATGGCATATAACATCCTTTACCAAGCAAATATTTAGAAGGATAAGTAATAAACTTGCGATAACCGGAACGAATCATAATAACAGTATCAATCCCAATACTTTTCATGTGGCGAAAATCCTGCTCCCACTCTCTTTCACTCCAATTCTGATGAGGAATATCATGAGAAATTTCATCTAAGAAGGTTCCTGTTATTTTCAATCCATTATTCTTAGGAATAATAAATTTATCAGTTTCACCACCGGGCGATGAAGAGAAAGATATCACTTCTTTCTCTTCAGTTGCCAGCAATCCAGGAGCTACTAAGGCGGAAGCTCCTGCCAGTGCGGCCTTTTTCAAAAAATCTCTGCGATTGCTTGTTTTCATAGCTTTCTTCTGTATAATATATATGTTAACCTATTGAATTCTAAGTTTAACCTTTATTATTATAGAGGTTATTATATTTATAACACAGTGCAAATATAGATATATTTATTAAATAAACAATAGATAATAAATTATTTTATTATTAAATTCTCATTATCCGATACATTTAATTATATATAGCCATATTATTAATTAATAATAACGAGGTAAAAGAAAAGAAACGCAAACTAAAGATAAAAAAGGAATAAGAAAAAGGAGAGTTCAGCAATTATCAACTAAATAAAAAGAAGAAATAATATTCTTTTTCACATAGAAAGGTTGATGTTAATAAAATTATTAAGTATCTTTGTTGACAATAATGAAATTAACTTGAATCCTCAATCCGGTTACTTTATTGGAGTAGATATAAAAAAATTCTCCATCAATATCGGATTAATCAATTTCAAAGGAGATATGGTAGATCTCAAAATGGACATTCCTTATAATTTTGAGAACTCTTTGGAAGGAATGAACGAGCTTTGTAGTCTTATTCTCAATTTCATCAAGAAACTTTCAATTGACACTGAAAAGATTCTTAATATCAATGTCAATGTATCAGGTCGGGTAAACCCAGAATCCGGATATAGTTTCAGCCAGTTTAATTTTGAAGAACGTCCTCTTGCAGATGTATTAAGTGAAAGACTAGGATATACTGTCACAATCGACAATGATACACGAGCAATGACCTATGGAGAATACATGCAAGGATGCGTTAAAGGAGAAAAAGATATTATTTTCGTAAATGTCAGCTGGGGATTAGATTATAGCAGCAGTAAACAAGGAAGATGTGCTATGCATTGAAATTGTCGAAGAAATCGGGCAAAAATTAGGTAAACAAATTGCCGGTCTTATAAATATCTTTAATCCCGAGTTAGTAATAATCGGAGGAACATTATCTCTAACCGGAGACTACATTACGCAACCTATAAAAACAGCAGTACGGAAATACTCCTTAAACCTCGTGAATAAAGACTCAGTTATCACGACATCCAAGTTAAAAGATAAGGCCGGCATTGTAGGTGCATGCATGCTGGCACGAAGCCGAATGTTTGAAGGTGCTAATTAAACCTCCAACATTCGTTTCATAAACACAGCCGCACCTTCCAAGTCGGAGGGTGCAGGCGCCCATGGCGCAATATCTTCGGGAGGAAGTGGTTTATAAGGGCCACTTTTGATTTCAAAAATCACAGTGCCTGGCTCTAAAGCAATAATACTATGCCAAGTACCGGAAGGAATCTCCACCCCATAGACTCCAGCCGACGGATTTAGGTTAACTTTTTCTATTACATTACCTAAATCATCATAAAAGAAAGTCAACAGACTTCCACGTAATACTACATAAGTCTCCTCTTTATCAGTGTGACGATGAGGAGGAAGATACGTCATATCCTTAAGATCTCCCTCTACAAAAACACAACCGGAGAAAAAAGGAACAATAATTTCCTTTGTCTTTCCATTCCAGTTCACATAAATTGTTTGCATAGGACAATAAGTCTTATATCCGGCAACAGTAAGGTGTTGCATCAATTTACGTTCCAATCTTGGCGCTGTGTACAATACATACCAGCTACGCGAATTTTCATCCATCATCATATCGTTGTTTGCTTTTTCCATCCTTTTAATAAATCCTTTATAAACAATATCCATCCAACACTACCAACACCAGCCAAAAATACGAAACCTATCAGAATCATGGGCTTGCTAGGCTTAGACGGACGCAAAGGAACCGTCGCTGGCTGAACAACAGTATATACCGGAGTAATTTCTTGTACTTTAGCTTTTGCCATCTGTAACTGTTGGGCAACTTGAGTATATACATTATATGCTAAACTCATCTCATTTTGCAAACGCTCCTGCTCAGCACGATAACTTAACAAAATAATATTTTGATTTCTTTTGTTAATCTAAAAGGATCCAGTGTGCCAGTTCCTTCTACTTCATCATCCTTAAATAAAGAGATGGTCCAACCCAAAACTTTAAAAGGAGCAGAAATAATAGCACCCCACCAAGGAGCACGCTGATGTTCGTCCAAGTAAACATACAGTGTAGTATCTACCTTTTCTTTATCATCTTTGACCTTTACATCAAACAACTCAGTCAGAAACGGAGTAGAACTTACGATATCCGGATAAAGATCCGGATAAAGAGCATCTTCTCCAACAGAAGAGCCCATATTGATTCCAGCCATAGCAGCCAACGCTCCCATGCTACCTCCTGAAGTTTTCCCAGTGCTTTCTGGTGCTAACGTTACGCTAGTGGAATATTCTCTGGGAATGCTAAATGCAACAACCAGTCCTATTAACGCAGCATATCCACACGCTTTAAAAACCAATTTTCGCTCTGCCCAAACTTTCTTGGCAAGTTCAATCAAGTCTATTTCCTGTTCCTCTGGTTGTTGAGGAAGTGTATTCAGTTTTTTTTCTTCACCCATAATCCAAATTACTTAAAAGCGTTAGCCATAGTTGCTACCATTGCTGCAATTGTAGCAGTTGTACTACTAATACCCAAAATTTCAGCCATCGCCATATGCTTCTTTTCAGCCTTGCTGGGAACGATAATTTCACATCCCGGTTCTATAGCACTGGCATTTCTTGCCTTCAGACGAGATACCGTACCATTCATGTAAACCACATAAACTTTCTTCTTCTTTGCCATATTGCCATAACCACCCGCCTGATTAATGTAGAATTTCAGATTCTTTCCTTTCTGATACACTACGGTATTAGGATACATGACCGAACCACTGATTTTCACAGTATTCACATATTCCGGAATATACAGTACATCTCCCTCACGCAAAACCAAATCAAAATCAGACTTTGGATTGGCTAAAGCTTTCTCCAGATCAATACCTACAGTATAGGTCTCTGACAGATTTAATTTCTGTATAGATATGGAGTCCTTTCCCTCACCATTCTGAGCCATACGGATAGCGTCATTCTGACGACGTCTTTCCTCATCGGACAATTTACGGATTAAACGAGCTCCTTTTACATAAGCATCCGGAGTTACACCACCAGCCTTGCTAACCAAGTCAGACAAGCGTTCATTCTTCTTCAATAAAGAATAGCTACCAGAGAAAAGTACTTCACCAGCAACAACCACATTCTGTTGCCTACGATAAGCAGGACTTCTACGAATATAAACAGCATCAAAGGGCTCTAAATAGAAGTTCTCCGCATTTCCTCCAACAATAAAACCATCTTTTATATCAAAAGTAAATGTTTTACCTAAAACACTACTGAATGAAGTGCTCTTAGGATCTTTAATACGACGAGTTACCTCAACCCTTGTTGTAGCAGCTTCTTCCAACAAACCACCTGCCTGAACAAGTAAATCTTCAATAGTCATATTCTTAGAAAAAAGGAAAGTACCCGGATTAGCAACTTCACCATAAATTGCAACCGTTTCTTCTTCTTTCAGGTCAGTAATACTTGGGATATACAGAATATCATTTTTCTGCAAAGGAATATCAGCAATTGTCCCATTTAATAGTCCTCCTAAATCAATAGCAATGATTTCATGAGACAGATCTTCATGCTCTCTATCTATAATTACTCTATTCAGGAAAGCATCTCCACGCAATCCTTCAGCTTTCTTTATTAATTGTTTCACCGTATTTACTGTACCGTCTAGTTGATATAAACCGGCACGATAAACAGCACCACGAACTTCTACACGATTTTCAAAACGATCCAGTACAGCATCTATCGTAATCATATCTCCATCATCCAAACGGAAAACAGAGTAATCCATTTCATCTACATTAAAGACCTGATGTTCACGTCCACTCTTACGCACAAGACGAATGGCTTTTTTATAAGCATCACCAGTAAAACCACCTGCATAATTTAATATGGTAGCAACAGTCTCTGTAGGTTTCATCTCATAAAACATCGGTCTTTTGACTTTACCCACAATCTCAACCAGAGACTGATAAGGATCTACAATGATTACGTCACCTTCCTGAAGGCGTATATCATCCTTCATTTTACCTTTCATTATAAAGTCGTAAACATCCAGATCAGCAAAGGTTTTACCATCACGTACCACTTTAATACTACGTAAACTACCGATACGGTTTACACCACCAGCACGATATAAAGCATGAAATACAGTGGAAAATGCAGATAAGGTATAAGTTCCCGGTACAGAAACCTCACCCATAATATTAATTTGTATCGTACGAATGTCACCCAATGTCAATTTTATCTCAGAGTTGGGCTCAGTACCTGAAATTCCAGAATAGATTTTAGAAAACTCACGTTGCAAAAAAGAGTTCGCCTCTTTTACAGTCATACCACTAAGATGAACGGGACCTAAACCACGGACTAAAATAGTTCCTTCGGGAGAAATCGTCTGACGAATTGTATTTTCTGAAGCTCCCCAGATATCTATAATAACTTCATCACCCGGGCCTAAACGGTAATTTACCGGAGTAGCCAGATTTGCACTCGGCTCAAAAGAAAGGTTTCTATTAGAAAATAAACTATGACCAAAAATATTGCTTCCTGGTGCTTCAGGAGTAGCTTTCGCATCACGTTTTAAATCAATTATTTCTTTCTGTTCTTCTAATTCTGCTTCTTCATAAGAAGTACCTCTAATAGCTTTCCCGTCTGTCATTAAAGAAGTACGTTCACGAAGTTGAGAGGGTTTGTTTTCTACTCCATCTGCAGCAGTACTATGCTCGGCATATTTTTTTTGTATACGAGCAACCTGTTCTTTGGTTACTCCTCTACGCAATAGCTCAGTAGTCATTTGCTTTTGCGATTTGCCAGTTCTCTGTGCTTCTTTCACATATTGAACCACCTGATCATCCGACATTTGCTGGGCCATAACGCCCCCTACGAGGATGAAGATTGAAAAGAATAGTGCTATTAATCTACGCATAAGATATTTGATTAATCTTTAAAATTCCTACAGTTAAATATAAATCGGGCACAAAGGTAGCACATTATTTCAGAACGCCCATTTATTTTACATCGAAATTTCGGAAAAAGAATTAAAAACTCCATTCAGCCGTTCAGGCATCCGCACAAGACTCAGAAAAATATGAGATTATTTTTTTCATTTTGTTAATTATTACCGCTGAATCCTGCATGCAATTATTTTCCGTTAAAGTATTAATCTGCTCGCAAATCATAGTATAATCAATGAAATATCCTTTGCTTTTCCTTATTTTTTCATAGCTGGTGGGCAGTGTATCTTCTACTGCATCATCTTCAAACACATAGATTTCACCATTCTCACCCAAATTCCCCGTTTCCAATATCAACTGACAAGCTTCCGATACAGTCATTAAACTGCGAGGGGCATCAGGATATACATCACTGAAGCGAACTACAAATAATTTAGTAAGACTATTTTCCTGCACTACTTTGCGAGATAATCCCTGTACGTACATTTCAGCCAAACATTTACTATACCCCATAGCATGCACCGGACAGAAAGCATGATCTGTAGAAATTATCATACATTTTTTAATTTTGTATTTTACAGACAAATCCGCAACAGTCTTTGTTCCTAAAATATTCACCTGTATAGCTTCAGAAGCATAATCTTCAAGCATGGCAACGTGTTTATATGCTGCAGCATGAAAGACTAACTGCGGCATACACTCTCTGAAAATAGCCTCCATACGAGTATAATTTGTAACATCTGCTACTAATACCCGTACTTCGAGATTCTTCCAATGGTCAGACAATTCCAATTGAATATCATACAAAGGAGATTCAGCCTGATCAACCAATATCAACTGATATGGATTTAGCGCCGCCAACTGGCGAACGATTTCCCGCCCTACAGTACCAGCAGCACCGGTTATCAATATTCGATGTCCCTCAACATAAGCCGCTATTTTACGGATATCAACCTGAATTGGTTCACGACGAAGCCAATCTTCTATATGGATATCTTTTATAATAACATTTTCACCAAAATGCGCAGACATGCCATGAATATGAAGTTAAGAATATATGCTATAAAAATTATTCCACTGGGTAATGTTTCTCCCAAACCAAAAGCTGACCAGCAAAAATTTCCTACCCCCAGTACTCCATAGCTCAATGTAAGAGATATAAACACTCTATAGATATCCACAAACGAAGAAAAACGAATAACTCCAACATATGTATGAAAGACAGAAAAGAAACACAGATTACAAAACAAAGAGAAAAAAATCATCCATACATACAATGACATCTTATATATTATAGAAGATACCCCGAGCTGAAGGATACATGCTAAAAGCATGGAAATCATTATCAAACAAATATCAATAGCCAATATAGTCCACTTGGAGGCAATACGGGATGAAAGATTCTTATAATATATCTTCAAATTCATAATTATTGTCAGATTTTAGGTTGACAGTAAGATTTGCAAAGATGTATTTTTTATATTGATAAAACAATTATTTTAGAAGGAAAAATGACAGAGCAAATATAGAAAACCATTTTAAGAAAGATTTTTTCAAAAAAAAACCTTTTTCTTTTCGTAATTTCAAAGAAAGATGTAATTTTGCACCCCGTAAATGAAAAGTCACTGCCGCTATAGCTCAGTTGGTAGAGCAACGCATTCGTAACGCGTAGGTCGCCAGTTCAAGTCTGGCTAGCGGCTCA
>PPYF01268933.1_pt1 | contig 11623 bp, 6 predicted proteins | sample 1559871 | NCBI WGS metagenome assembly PPYF01 (sample SAMN08240021, study PRJNA423297) | Human gut metagenome, whole genome shotgun sequencing project. | reverse complement strand
ACATCGAGACATGTGTATCGCATGCTCCGGGAGTTCGTGGATTTTGCCAATGTATTTCACTAACTCTCAATTTACAGCAGGCTGTCCAGTGTCTCTCTGATCGCCTTGATGAAGTCAAGGCTGTTGAGGATCACGGGATGCTCACAGGTAGAGATCAGGGACAGGCTCTTGGTCATCTTGCCATCTTCGATGGTCTTGATGCATGCCTGCTCCAGCTTGTCTGCGAAGTTGCACAGCTCGGGGATCTGATCCAGTTCACCGCGCTTTCTGAGAGCTCCGGTCCATGCGTAGATGGTAGCGATGGAGTTGGTGGAGGTCTCTTCGCCCTTTAAGTGCTTGTAGTAATGACGCTGTACGGTTCCGTGAGCAGCCTCATACTCATAGACACCGCTGGGAGATACCAGTACGGAAGTCATCATGGACAGATCGCCGTAAGCGGTAGCTACCATATCGGACATTACATCACCATCATAGTTCTTGCAGGCCCAGATGAATCCGCCCTCAGAACGGATGACACGGGCTACGGCATCATCGATCAGGGTATAGAAATATGTAATGCCCAGTTCCTCGAATTTTGCCTTGTACTCGTTATCATAGATCTCCTGGAAAATATCCTTGAAGGTATGATCGTATTTTTTGGAAATGGTGTCCTTGGTGGAGAACCACAGATCCTGCTTCGTATCTACGGCATAGCTGAAGCATGCTCTTGCAAAGCTCTCGATAGACTTATTCGTATTGTGGATACCCTGAATGATACCTGCTCCATCAAAATTATGGATCAGTTCACGGGTCTCGGTGCCGTCTGCTGCAGTAAATACCAGTTCTGCCTTACCGGGGCCGGGTACCTTGATCTCAGTATTTTTATACACATCGCCGTAAGCATGACGGGCAATGGTAATGGGCTTGGTCCAGTTCTTGACATAAGGAACGATACCCTTTACCAGAATCGGTGCACGGAATACAGTACCGTCTAAGATCGCACGGATGGTTCCGTTGGGACTCTTCCACATTTCCTTCAGATTATACTCTGTCATTCTGGCAGCGTTGGGGGTAATGGTCGCACATTTTACAGCAACGCCGTACTTCAATGTGGCATTGGCAGAATCCACGGTTACCTGATCATCGGTCTCATTACGATGCTCCAGTCCAAGATCATAGTACTCTGTCTTCAGATCGATGTAAGGCAGTAACAGTTCATCCTTGATCATCTGCCAGAGGATTCTGGTCATTTCGTCTCCGTCCATCTCTACGAGAGGGGTTGTCATTTTGATCTTTTCCATAATGATTTCCTTTCCGGTATTTATTCTTTTACTTTGCAATAGCTATCCAGAACCACATTGGCAAAATCGCTTCTGCAAGGCTTCACCGAATAACATGCCTGCATGTTATTTACTCATATAGTTACTTCGCCCATTGGCTCTGAATAATTACATTCTACAGTAATTTTCACAGACAGGCAACCTATTCCTGCGGCTTATCCTGCTGTGCATAGGCCTCGTTCAGACCGTTTTTCACCATGTTGTCATAGGCGTTGATCATGTGCTGGTGTGCCAGTTGCTCTGCCAGATCGGCATTGCCTGCCTTGATGGCCTCCATGATCTGCTCATGCTCTTCATTGGATTTGGGACCGCGGTTGGCACTGGCCAATGTTTTCTTGCGGACACGCAGGACATACTGATGGAAGTCCTTCAGCTGATGCTCCAGCATCTTGCTGTCACATGCCTCATACAGAATATCATGGAAACGATTATCTAACTCCGCCAGCTGCTCCAGATGCCCCTTCTGGGCATGGAACTTGGACAGATAGACATTCTCTTCCATCTCTTCCATCTGCTCCTTGGTGATATGTTCCGTAGCCCAACGGGCACACAGACCTTCCAGCAGGGAACGGATCATGTAAATATCCTTCACATCCTTCTGAGTAATACCGGTAACATAGGCTCCCTTGTTCGGGATGATCTGAATCAGTCCCTCCAGCTCCAGCTGCCGGAACGCCTCTCTGACGGGGGTTCTGCTGACTCCCATTTCCTCACCAATGGCCACTTCTTTCAATTCTTCATGTTCCTGATATTTTCCGCTTAAGATGTCCTCTCTCAGCTTGTGAAATACCCGTCCCCGCAGGGAGAACTTATCCGTTACTTCCTGCTTTACATCATACTTACTCACTATAATCCTCATTTCCGGGCAGCAAAAAATGCCGCCATATTTTCTTACTCACCGATCTTCAGGTTCTTCTCCAGGCAGATACGGTTGACGCAGGCCACAATCTCTTCATCCGTAAGCACGGTGACACGTCCACCGGCGTACTCCTCGTCTACCCATTTTTTGATCTCCGCTACCAGTTCGGAAGTCTTCTGTACCTGCTTGTCTCCCTTTAACTTATAATAGGTGTTCAGCCAGTGTGCGATACCTGCCAGACCGGAGGTATTGGAAATAGCGCACAATACCGGACGATTCAGGAATTTCTCGGTATCGAAAATGTTGTAGATCTCTTCGTTCTTAAGCAGACCGTCCGCATGGATACCGGCTCTGGTCACGTTGAAATTCTTGCCGACAAACGGGGTTCTGGGCGGGATCTGATAGCCGATCTCCTTCTCATAGTACTCTGCCAGCTCCGTGATGACACGGGTATTCATACCGTTCAGATCACCCTTCAACTGTGCATATTCGAATACCATTGCCTCCAGCGGTGTATTACCGGTACGCTCACCGATACCAAACAGTGAGGTATTTACACCGGAACAGCCGTACAACCATGCTGTGGTGGAATTGGACACCGCCTTGTAAAAGTCATTGTGACCATGCCATTCGATCAGCTCATGCGGCACACCTGCGTGGGTATGGATTGCGTAAATGATACCCTGTACACTACGGGGAATAACGGCACCGGGATAGTTGACACCGTATCCCATGGTATCGCAGGCCCGAACCTTGATGGGGATCTGATACTCCTTCATCAGTTTCATCAGTTCCAGGCAGAACGGAACCACATAACCGTAGATATCCGCTCTGGTGATATCCTCCAGATGACATCTGGGGCTGATACCCTCCTCCAGACAGTCACGGATAACACTTAAATAATGATCCATAGCCTGTCTTCTGGTCATTTTCAATTTCAAGAAAATATGATAATCGGAACAGCTGACCAGAATGCCAGTCTCCTTCATTCCGATCTCTTTTACCAGCTTAAAGTCCTCCTTGCTGGCACGGATCCAGCTGGTAACTTCGGGGAACTTGTATCCCCTCTCCATACATTTATAAACAGCATCTCTGTCCTTCTTGCTGTACAGGAAAAATTCACTGGCGCGGATCATTCCGTTGGGGCCGCCTAATTCATGCAGATAGTCATAGATCTTTACGATCTGCTCTGTGGTATAAGGTGCTCTGGACTGCTGTCCGTCTCTGAAGGTAGTATCTGTGATCCAGATATCCTTTGGCATGTTATGAGGCACGATACGATCATTAAAAGGTATTTTGGGGATTTCGGAATAAGGGAACATGTTACGGAACACGTTCGGCTTCTCCACATCATCCAGTATGTACATATGCTCTTCAATCTCCAAAAGGTTGTTCTTCGGATTCATGGAGACCGGACGATTCTGAAATGCATCACTTTCTCTCATTGGTATACCTCTCTTCCCTGACATTCGATATCTGCAAGATTTTATAATTTTTACTCTGCGCAGTAAAAATACATTTTGTAGTTCTCGTATCATTGTATACAATCATACCATTTGTGTCAATATCTTTGGTATTTATTTTATTGACTTATTTTAATCATATTTTTTATTTTTCCCAGTGATTTTATCCTTTTACTTGTTTTCTAATAATCTCCGTACATTAAGCATGCCGAAGCCCTGCTTGTTCCACGGCTCTCCCAGATCGGTAGCTGTAAGGGACAGCAGACGAACAAATTCTTCATTGGTAATTCCCGGATATTTTTCCATAGCAAGGGCTGCCGCCCCGGATATAATGGGTGTTGCCATGGATGTGCCGCTTTTTGCTACATAGGGTCTGTAGATTCTGCCGTTCCGGTTCTGCCAGAAAGCATTACAGGACAGAATCCTTGTCCCCGGAGCCACAATATCCGGTTTACGGGTCACATCATATCTTCTGCCCCTGCCGGAGTACGTCTCACACCTTCCGGGATCATTTTTACAATATCTTCCGTCATGACAACCCACCGTCAGAACCTTTCTGCTACTGGCCATCTCCGAAATACTACCGTCCTCCGGACCGGTATTACCTGCAGCGCAGACCACGAGAATATTATGATCCCACAACAATTCCAGAGATTTTCGCAACATCTGCTCCTTGTAACGTTCCTTCAGGTCTCCGATCCCCACAGAGATATTCAGAACACGGATTCCATACCTGTTTTTCACCCGCAGTACCCATTCCAGAGCTTCCTGCATGGAATCACAGGAGCCCTCCCCCTGTCTGTCCAGCACTTTTCCCACCACAAGCTTTGCCTCCGGTGCCATTCCGCAAAATCTTCCTCCGGACAGTTCTCCGCTTCCGCATACAATCCCGCAGACATGTGTCCCGTGTCCATTATCGTCATACGGAAAGGAACGGCCTTCTACAAAGTCGGAAAAAGCAAGCAGCCGTCCTACCAGATCCGGATGATAAGCAATTCCGGTATCCAGCACAGCAACAGTCACAGATTTCACACGTCCTGCCTCACTATGCAATTGTTCCGGCACCTGTACCTGTTCCCTTACCCGCTGCATCTTGTTCCTTCCCCGTAAAATAAGACAAAACCGGCATAAGACTTATTCTATCTTATGCCGGTTTCTTATCCTGGTGTCGGTAAAATCTGACCCTTATTCATTTATAATTTCGATTCCCTCCGGGAATGCGCTGTCACCGATATTTGTGACACTTGCAAGCAGATGCACCTTTTTTAGTTCCGTATGGCTGCGGAACACTTCATCAGCGATCACACGAACACCATCCGGTATGGTCACTTCGGGAAGGTCCCCCTTGTAAGCCACCAGAATGTCCCCGCTGATCAGGTAATCATCCATGCTGTTTTCTTCAAAATCATCCATCCATCCGGTATGCGTAAATGCCTTGGCTTCCACCCGGGTCACCGTATCCGGCAATATCACACTATTCAGATCATCACAGTGATAAAATGCTGCATAATCAATAGTGGTCACACCTTCCGGGAACGTCACACTTTCTGCCGAGCTTCTGGAAAAAGCAAAGCGTCCGATCTCCGTGGTTCCTTCTGGTATACTCACTGCTTTGATCGACTGGTCACGATAATATTTCCACTCCTGAATCGTACCGTCTTCTGCCTCCGCAGTGATATCCTGCGTTTCTTCTCCAGTCTCCTGATCCGCTTCCAGTTCCGTATAGCCCTGCTTAACGGTCTCTTCTTCAGGCAATACCATTACCATGGCATGATTTCCCACGACAAAGGTACTGCCGATCACATTTCCGGGCACCGGTGTCGGTGCAGGGGTCGGCGTTTCAGTGGGGGCAGGCTCTGTTGTTGCCTGTGAATCCGAAGTTCCGTCTGCCGCCGGTGTCGACGTCGGCGCTGCCGTTACCAGAGGACTCTGACTTTTCTGCTCTGCCAGCTTCTGTGCAAACTTTTCAGCCACGCTACCTTCGTCCGCATGAATCGTTACGTTATCACAATTTAAGAATGCATCGTCTGCGATGCTTGTCACCGTGTCCGGAATATAAATATCCGTAAGGTTCGTACATCCGGCAAATGCCTGTGCATCAATACTCTGTACATTATCCGGAATCGTGATCTGTTTTAAGCCCGTGCATCCGGCGAACGAATACTCGTCCACTGCCGTGAGACCTTTTCCCAATACTACTTCTTCCAGATGATTACAGCCCCAGAAGACATAGGCATCCATGCGCTTCACCGACTTGGGAACCACAACAAGCTGTACCTTCTGGTTATTTTCAAAAGCACTCTCACCCACGACTTCCACTGTATCGGGAATCGTGACACGTTCATCGCTTCCTCTGTATTTTGTCAGTGTACTGCCTTCAATCTGAAAATCGGAGGCAGACGCTGCCGCATCTGCCTCCGACACAGGAAGATGTGTCAGGATCAATGCGGTAGCTATCAATGCCAATGCAACTACCCACTTTTTATGATTCATAAACCTTCCCATCCTTTATTTTCACTAGGCTCTTGCCTTGCGCAGAGTCTTCTTATCCTTCTTCATGAAGAATACTATGGACAGACATGCAAGACCCAGAGACAGGAACCACTTCGGATGAATGGCATCTCCGGTCTTAGGAGTGCTGTCTGCGATTGTTCCGGCTGTCAGGTTGTTCGTATCCACATAGATCACATACGGTGAGAAATGCTCCGCCGTAAAGGTAATGCAGGATACTCCGGAAATCGTGGAGAACTTCGGTGTCAGCTTGTCTAACTTACTGTTCACCACTCCTGCCACCTTGTTGTTACCTGCATAGGTGATCAGAGAATCCGGGATCGGCAGGGTAATGCTGATGGACAAACCTGTAGTATCCGTGATCTTGGTATTACCAGTAGAATCATAGAGACTGATGTCCATCGGGAAATACTTGATCGCGCTGAGATCACTGCCGTACTCAGCCATCAGAGCCTTTACTACTTCCTCGGAAGCAGATGCACTTTCGGTGATCTTGATCACAAAGTTATCGGAAGATCCGTTTACCGTAGCGGATACCACACCGGTATTGGACAGACCGTTCTTGTCAATGACAACGGTGGTTCTGCCGCCGGAGACATTTCCTGTTGTAGTACTGTTCGGTCTTCTGTTGGAATTGGAATTCGTAGAATTACCGCTTCCGGTAGAAGTACTGGTTCTGTTGCCACTATTTGATTTTGCCGTATAGTTTGCAGTTACAGTTACATTTGCTTCCGGCATGGTGATTACTGTAGCAGACAATACCTTGCTGGCAATCTTCGTATTACCGGGATCAATGGACCAGCTGCTGAACTGCTGGTTTGCCGCAGGGTCATTAGCCACGATGATCGGCTGTGAACCTGCTATGTAGCTTCCGGATCCGGATCCGTTCTTAACAGTCAGGGTATACATCTTAGCTGTCGTACCGTTCGTTCCGGGGCTGGTACTGGTTCCCGGGCTGGTGCTGGTGCCGGGATTCGGACTGGTACCGGTTCCCGGGCTGGTCGTTCCACCGTTATTGGAACTACTGGTCTCATATACCGCATAGAAATCTGTATCTTCGGTAAGTGCCGTTGCAATATCCGGTAACCATTCCTTGAAAGTATATCCGCTGACCGTAGGAGTCTGAATGCTGGGTGCAACAGATCCCTTCTTGATCGTGGTCTGATAGAATACTTCCTTGGTCACGCTATTAATATAACGGATGACAATATCGTCTTCACTCAGAGCTTTGTATACTGCTCTGGTGGTAAAGGACTCTGTAATATTGGTCAGTTCTCTGTCCCATCCGGTGAAGACATAACCGTCTCTCACAAGATTAGATGTGTTGGGCAGATCTGCATCTGCGATGCTGCCGCCGGAGGATACCTTGATCTCCTTAATTACCGTGCCATCCCAATCCTGGAAGGTTACGGTCAGTTTGTTGGCATCAGGATCTTCCTTGCTGTACATAGCAGTAATTGTAACATCTGCTGTGATCTCACTGGGATCCGGATCCCAATACTGGAACACCTCTCCACTCTTACCTGCCGGAGTTGGAGGCGTTGCAGCTTCACCGCCCTTAACTCTCTGCTCTGCATCAGGTACCAGAGCATAGCTGCCTAATTCTTCATTCCAGTCTCTGAAGTTAACGGTAAAATACTCTACCAGGGGAGTAGTATCTACTGTAAAACCCTTTAACTTTGCGTAATTATACAAGTAACTGTTTTCCGGACTGCAGATCACCACATCCTCTGGTTTCGGATTTGCCTTGAGCAGATCATCAAATGCATGCTGGCCGATAAGGTTCAGATACTGGCTCGCCTCCAACCGATCCATACCGCTGTTCTTGAACGCATAATCTTCAATAGTGGTACAGGTAGTGGGCAGCTTAATCGTACGCATTTCCGCTGTATCTGCAAAGGCATATTCCGGCACCGTTGTAATCTTACTTTCCGTAAGATCGATTTCTCTCAGTGCATCACATCCCTGGAATGCTCTGGGTGCAATGGAAGTAACCCCTGCCAGTTCAGAAGGCTTTACATATTTACTGGTTCTGCCTTCCAGGCACTCAATAATCCCTGCCTTGGCACCGCCACTCATTCCATAAATAATGGAATTATCGCAGCTGAAATAATCGTTTCCTAAGAACGACACATTACTCAATTTGTCACATCCGGTAAAAGGAATCAGTCCCAGACTGTTGATCGTTCCGGACAATGTCACATCATTCAGGGCAGGACAATCCTTAAAGACATAGTCCCCGATGGAGCTCATATTTCCGGTGATATTGACCGTTTCCAGTTTCGCGCAGCCCTCAAAAGCATTGGCTGCAATAGATGCTGTATTGCCAAGAATGTTAATTCCCTTCAAATGTGCTGCAGCTTTGGTACCGTCTGCACTTCTAAAGTCATTTACCTCGATGGCATCCAGACCGTATATCGTAACTGTCTTGTCTTCCTTAAGGCTTGCAGCATCTGCATCTTCTTTAGCTACAAACAGTCCGTCCCTAATCGCCTGGATACCTTCAGGTATTACAACATTCAGTGCGGAATCAATAAACTGCTGCTGATCCTCCGTCCTGGGCTCACCATTCAAATATTTGCTCAAGGCAGTTTTTGCCGCCTCTATCTGGGCAGCTGTAAGATAAGGATAGTTTGTTTCATTTGTATATCCGCTCAGCTGTGAAAAAGCAGGGAAATCGATCAGCTCGCTGACACCCTTTTCCTCATTGTACTGTACTACCAGATTGGTCGGCCAGCCGCTGCAATATCTGACATAAGTCTTCAGCTGACTGCTGTTATTATATCTTCCATCTTCACTCATGGCATACAGGTAAGGTGTGGAGCTCGGCGAAACTTCTCCGACAAAGGTAAGCTTTACCTTCGGAGAATTATCACTGTCGACTTCTACCTTTCCAGGGCAATTGCCTCTGTGCACTGCTCCTGTATAATCCTGCGTTTTAAATGCATCTGTTCCTATTGCCACTGAACTGTTATTGAAGATCACCGTTGACAGATTATGACATCCTTTGAAAGCGTTATCTCCGACAGATACAACACTGGCAGGCAGTGATACCATGGTCAGATTACAGTTGTTGGCAAAAGTATTGGCGTCAATATTATAAATATGATAAGGTCCGATAGGATCCGGGATCTCCAGCGTCGATACATTTTCTCCTACCGTACTGTTTATCAGTACATTGTTGGAATTTACTACATAAGTAGATCTTCCTTTCTCCCCTGTCACCTTCGGATCCTGAACCGTAAGTTCATATTTATTCAGGCTTTTATACTGATTTGCCTCGGAATCATAATCAATATAACTGAATGCAAAACAATGATCTCTGGTGAAAGTATGCAGTGTGGAATCATCCCTGCTTTCAAAGTAGAAGGTTCCGTTTACCGGATCTCCGGACAGCATATCCTTAAAGCAGTCAAAGCAATAGACATCCCCATCTTCTTTCTCCGTAAACGTCATCTGCTTGCTGCGGGCAGTAATGTGTCTCAGATTCTTACATCCCTTAAAGGCTGAAATATCCAGAGCTTCATTGTAACTCTCCGGGAAGGTCAGAGAAGAAAGGGTCTCACAGTTTTCAAATACATTCCACCCCAGCTCCTTCAAATTACTTGCACTGGTTCCGTCACCGGAATTGCACATTTCAAAATCACTTAAGAAACGGCATTCTGCGAAAGCATAATCTCCGATATACTTTACACTTATTGGTAAAGTAAAGCTTGTAAGGTTGGTACAGTTATAAAAGGCATGGTCTCCGATCTGACCGAGATTACATTTTTCCGGAATAGACACATCTCTCATACTGCCGCATCCGGCAAAAGCATAGTTGCCAATAACGGTAATACCATTACCAAACTCTACATCATTCAGACCTGTGCATTCATAAAAAGCATAGTTACCGATGCCTACCAGATCCTCTCCGATGATCAGCGTTCCGATATTACCGGCCTGTGCAAAGATACCCTTGGAAGCAGTTGCTGCTGTAATATAGCCTCCGTCTGTTGGAACACTCCATTTATTTGTATTTGTCAGGGCATCAAATGCAGAATCCAGGTACTGGTTGCCGATATATTTTACTTCCGCATCTTTGATCCACTGGTGATCACTGTCAGTTGCGATCGCATAATCGGCATATACTGCTGCGTTTCCCTTACCGTCCTCCGCACCATTTACGCTGGAACCGTTAGCTCCCTTGGAATAATAATAAAACTGTGTTAAAACATCCAGATCCTTCCATGCATTATCAGTAGCATAACAGGGTTTTATCTCTCCTACTTTATAAGTTTCTTCCTTCTGTTCATACAACTGCTTACCGGTAGCATCCACCAACGGTGTTTTCCCATCATCTTGATATCTTGGCTTGGTTATATCATCTACCATACGGGTGTATTCCGTTGTTGCTTCATAATAAAGTGGCTCCCCTTTTATGTTGGCTGCCACATAACCGTTACCGGTACCAAGGTTGCCGGTAGGCTGTATGTACGCATTTACTTTATTAGGGATCGTCAGCGTATTGTTCGGCAGAGTATTGTCCTTATTATACCCCAGCAGAATGGCTGACCATACACCGTTTACTGCCATATATGCGAACTGATAGTTGCTTCCGTCAGCATTCGTACTGGTGGTATAGATCGTTGTTCCCGAAGGAACTACAGGAATCAGTGAATCCATAGTCGGGACATTGCTTCCAGCCTTCAGATCCGCTGCCTTCTCCGGCGCATCTTTCCGGATGGATACCTTGTATTTTGCACTGCCGGAAGTATGTGTAGCGGCATGTGTATGTCCTGCCGCCTGTGCCACAGCATCTTCCTCCGCACGCAGTCCTTCCGTAGGAATCGCTGCCACTACGATCGCTGAGATCAGGAACAATGTTCCCAGGGTTTTCCTTACTGTCCTTTTTAATCTTCTGTTAGTCTTCTTTTTACCCTTAGTCATCCTTTACTCCTTTGTCGTCACCTTTTTGGCAACCACTACAAATCTGCCGTTTTTCTCCTGGTAATCACAGGTGGACAGTGTTAAAAGCTGGTCACCGAACGAAGCTGTGACTCCTGTGTCATATAATGACATCTCTGCCATATCATTCATATAGGAGTCAAATTCCTGCTCGCTCTGGGCGTCTATAAACTGATAATATTTAAATACGATTTCATCTTCACTATAGACCCGGGATCTGAATACATACATAATCTCATACAGGCCTTTTTCATAGATGGTGTCAAACTGTATGTAGGGATGTTTCTCACAATAGCTCTGGTCGCTGTATGAAGATAAGCTTCCGAACATCTGCCCGCTCTTCATATGATGTCCATATAAAATGAAGTTTGTACTGGGCTTGAGCACATCACAGTCCTTGTCCATAAAAATGGATCCGTTCTTATCATACTCCTGATTCAGATTATGATCCAGATAATATTCATTATCCGTTGTCTGCATTACAGGGTAATCTATATTAGTATCGTCAATTTTTACCCATCCGA